>Ga0187847_10000186_pt1 | contig 74277 bp, 68 predicted proteins | sample June2016WEW_4_10_FD_132458 | JGI IMG/M metagenome (GOLD analysis project Ga0187847, IMG submission 132458) | Peatland microbial communities from SPRUCE experiment site at the Marcell Experimental Forest, Minnesota, USA - June2016WEW_4_10 | ecosystem: Environmental > Terrestrial > Soil >...
TTCGCCGGCGGCAAGCCCGCAGCCTTCGAATTCCTGCGCCACTTGCACATCGCCCGCAGCGCCGTGTCGTTGGGCGGCGTCGAGACGCTCACCTGCCATCCCAAATCCACTACGCATTCCGGGATGAGCCAGCAGGAGCTCGCCGAATCCGGCGTCACCGACGGCCTGGTGCGCATCTCCGCCGGTATCGAAGACTGGCGCGACCTGCTCGTCGATTTCGAGCAAGCGCTGGCCGCAGTGGCGTGAGGTAGGACGGACGATCGGTTTTTGTCGTCTGTCAAGTTTTTGTGTGATTGAGGCGTTGACAGACCACGAAAGGCGATGGTCTGTCCTACTTCGCTACAATTGGATTTACTCTCTCACTCCTTAGGAATCTCCGTGACAGGTCACGAAACCAGACAGCGTTTTCTCGACTTCTTTGCCGCGCGCGGCCACCGCGTGGTCCGCAGCTCCTCGCTGGTGCCCGCCAACGATCCGACTCTGCTGTTCGCCAACGCCGGCATGAATCAGTTCAAGGACACCTTCCTCGGACTCGAGAAGCGCCCTTACTCGCGCGCCACCAGCACGCAAAAATGCGTGCGCGCCGGCGGCAAGCACAACGATCTCGAAAACGTCGGCTACACACGCCGCCATCACACGTTCTTCGAGATGCTCGGCAATTTCTCTTTCGGCGACTATTTCAAGGCTGAGGCCATCGAATTCGCCTGGGACCTGGTGACCAAGGAATTCGCCCTGCCCAAGGACAAGCTGTACGTCACCGTCTTTCGCGAGGACGACGAAGCCGAAGAACTCTGGCAGAAGGTCGCGGGCGTATCCAAAGACCGCATTTTCCGGCTCGACGAGAAGGACAATTTCTGGCAGATGGGCGAAACCGGCCCCTGTGGGCCCTGCTCGGAAATCTACTACGACTTCGGACCCGCGGCCGCGGACCCGGGCAAGGAGGATGTCGCCTTTCCCGGCGATGCCGGCGACCGCTTCGTCGAAATCTGGAACCTCGTCTTCATGCAGTATGATCGCGATTCGAGCGGCACACTCACTCCGCTGCCGCGCCCTTCGGTCGACACTGGCATGGGACTGGAGCGCACTTGCGCCGTCCTGCAGGGCAAGATCTCGAATTACGAAACGGATCTGATCCGGCCGATCATCGACCGCGCCGCTGAGCTGTTCCATCTTGACTACGGCGCAATTCCACGCACCGATACCGCCCTGCGCATCGCCGCCGACCACGCCCGCGCCACCGCTTTTCTGATTCACGATGGTGTGCTGCCCTCCAACGAGGGCCGCGGCTACGTGCTGCGCAAGATCATGCGCCGCGCCATGCGCAACGCCCGCATGATCGGCCAGCAGGAGCCGTTTCTCTATCAGCTCACCGGTTTCGTGGCCGAGCTGATGCAACCCGCGTTTCCCGAAATGATGGAAAGCATCGCGCGCGTCGCCCGCGTCGTCAAGGACGAAGAGCACCGCTATGCCACCACCTTCCTGGTGGCGGAGAAGGTGTTCAACGACGCCATCAAGTCCGTTTCCGGCAGGATACCCGGCGCCGTCTCGTTCAAACTCTACGACACTTACGGCCTGGCCCTCGATGAGCAGGAGGATATGGCGCGCGAGCACTCGCTCTCCATCGATCGCGCCGGCTTCGACCAGGAGATGGAGCAGCAGCGCGAACGCGCCCGCGCAAGCTGGAAAGGCGCGGATAAGAGCGTCGTCGCTCCAGCCTACCAGAAACTAATCGAACAGGGCCGCACCAAGTTTCTTGGATACGCGGAGATCGAAGCTGAGGCGCGCGTGATCGGCCTTGTGGTCGATGGCCAGCCGTTCGATCGAGTGCCAACCGGGGTCCGCGCGGAGCTGGTGCTGGATCGGACGCCGTTCTACGCCGAGGCTGGCGGCCAAGTGGGAGACCGCGGCGAGCTGTACGCGGATCTAGCCAACAAGGTGGCCGACGTCGAGGCTGCCTTCTACCCGGTCCCCGGCCTGATCGTCCATCGCATCACAACACATGCGCCGATTTCGGTGGGTGACACACTTTTTGCCCGCGTGGCCGCGCCGCTGCGCGATGCCACGCGCCGCAATCATACGGCGACCCATCTGCTCCATGCTTCGCTCCGCCAGGTGCTGGGCGCTCACGTCAAACAGGCCGGCAGCGTGGTGGACCCGGGCCGTCTCCGTTTCGACTTCAACCATTACGCCGCCATGGACGCCTCCGAAATCGAAGAGGTCGAGCGGCTCACCAACCAGCAGATTCTCCGCAACACCGAGGTCTCGACCACCGTCATGCCGCTCGATCAGGCCATCGCCACCGGCGCCATGGCGCTGTTCGGCGAAAAATACGGCGAACAGGTCCGCGTCGTCAGCGTGCCCGGTTTCAGCCAGGAACTCTGCGGCGGCACGCACGTCCGGCGCACCGGCGATATCGGCCTCTGCAAGATCGTCTATGAGGGCAGCATATCCTCCGGTGTGCGCCGCATTGAAGCCATCACCGGCGAAGGCGCGCTGCGCCAATTCCAGGAATCCACCGGTGCCTTGCGCCGCGTCGCCGAAATCGTTCACGCCTCCGAACCCGAGCTTGCCGATCACGTCGCCAAGTTGCTCGCCAATGAGCGCGCGCTCGAACATCAGCTCAAGCAGTTGAAGGAAAAACTGGCGCAATCCGCCGCCGGCGCGCTGGAAACGCAAGCCCGCACGCTGAATGGGTCCAAGGTGCTCGCTGCGCGCCTGGACGGAATGGACCGCCAGCAGATGCGCTCGCTGGCCGATTCGCTGCGCAACAAGTGGAAATCCGCCGTGGTCGTGCTGGCTTCGGGCGAAGAAGGCAACGTCTCCATCGTGGCCGCGGTCACCAAAGACCTCACCGCCAAAGTGCAGGCTGGCAAACTGGTAGGTGCGGTCGCCCAAGCGCTCGGCGGCAAGGGCGGCGGCAGGCCGGACATGGCCGAAGGCGGCGGCAAGGATGCGGGGGCGGTCGACGCCGCGCTCGAAAACGTCTATCGCGATCTGGAAAGCAAACTAAGTTAGCCTCCGTGGCGCACGCACTCGTGCGTGCAGCGTCGAGACTCCTCTCGACGCGTCTTCTCCTCCGTGGCGCCCTGCGTCGGCACGAGTGCCGACGCGGCACGCATGAGTGCGTGCGCCACGGCGCTGTAAACTTGTTTCATGCCATCCACTCCGACGACCGAATCCTTCGACGCGCTCATCGTCGGCGCCGGGCCGACCGGGCTCGCTTGCGGTATCGAACTGGAGCGCCGCGGCGTGAAGACCGTGCTCGTCGAAAAGGGCTGCGTGGTCAACTCGATTTACCACTACCCCACCAACATGGTCTTCTTCACTACTCCGGAGCTGCTCGAAATCGGCAACATTCCGATGACCAGCCTCAACGAAAAACCCAACCGCCATGAAGCACTCAAGTACTACCGGCGCGTGGCGGAGTATTTCAAACTGGACATCCGCCAGTATGAGCGCGTGGATCGCATCGCCGGCGCCGACAATGCCTTCGAAGTTCACTCCACCGATCGTCTCGGCTCGCGCCGCCTCTACCTGGCGCGCAAAATCGTGCTGGCGACAGGGTACTATGACGTACCAAATAGGCTCGGCGTGCCCGGTGAGGATCTCGAAAAGGTCCTGCACTATTACAAGGAGCCGCACCCTTATTACAACCACGATGTGGCCGTGATCGGAGGCCAGAATTCTGCCGCCATCGCGGCGCTGGAGTTGAACTGGACCGGCGCCCGCGTCACGTTGATTCACCGCGAGGCCGCTATATCGAGCCACGTGAAGTACTGGATCAGGCCAAACCTGGAGAACCGGATCAAGAGCGGCGAGATCCGCGCGCTCTTCCACTCAAGCGTGGTGGAGATCCTGCCCGAGTCGATTCGCGTCGCGACCCCGGATGGGGAAAAAACATTAACGAACGATTTTGTTTTTGCCATGATCGGCTATCGCCCCGATCTGAATTTCCTCTCCGCAACTGGAATTACGTTGGATTCCGCTACCGAGAAGCCGCGCACCGATCCCGCCACGCTCGAAAGCGAGCGCCCCGGTATTTACCTGGCGGGTGTAATCGTCGCCGGCATGCACACCAACGAGATCTTCATTGAAAATGGACGGTTTCACGGCCGCCAGATCGCCGAATCCATCGCTTCCCGCCTGTAACATGGGCTGCCATCCGCCCTGCACCAGCAGTACTGGAGCTAGCCATTTAGTATCTTTAATCGCCAATCTGCAACGTTCTCCCAGGCTGCTGTGTCTAATCAAATGACAGGAGGGCTCGACAATGCTTCACTCTTTGGTTAACACGCTGTTTGGATGCGCTCACTCGCGCACAACTTTCCCCATGACGCCCGGCTCGAGAAACGGCGCCATCACGGCGAAAAATGCCACACACCTGGGTACTTACGTGGTTTGTCTCGATTGCGGCAAGGAGTTCGCGTACGATTGGAGAACCATGCGGGTGGGGAATCCGATCGCTCGGCAAGTCTCGGCGCCGCCGGTTGTCGCCCTGGCGCCGGCCGTTCAACAGGAAGCCCAGCCCGTGTATCGCCAGCTAGCCAGCTAGCTAGCGCCGCAGGTCCCCGGCCTGCGTCCGGAGTTTCGACATGGATCGTGGTACAGACGCCCGGGTTTCGGGTCCGAAGCGGACTTCCGTCTGCCAACCGCGAGCTACCCCCTGCGCGCTTCTCCGTCCGAGACGCCAGCCGTGATGCTTCCCAGCACTACCGCACGCCGCGCCCCGGTTGCCGAGGGCAGATTGCCGGGCTTGCCCCGCCAGGTCTCGTGCGCGAGGATGGCGAACGCCACGGCTTCTTTGGCGTCGATGCCGACCCCATAGTCCTCCGAAGTCGACATCGCCGCTTCCGGCAGGAAGCCCGCCAGTTGCGCCATGATGCGCGGATTGTGCGCACCACCGCCGGAGACGATCAGATCGCCGCTCGCCGCGCCGCTTCTTCGTACACCGATAGCGATGGTGGCCGCGGTCAGCGTGGTCGCGGTCGCAATTAAATCTCGCATCGGCAGCTTCGATCGCTTCATCCGCTCCACGAATTCCGCGCCGTACTGCTCGCGCCCCGTACTCTTTGGCGGATCGCGGCGATAATAGGCGTCGCTCAATAGATCATCGAGCAACCCCCGATGGATGCGGCCGGATTTGGCCAGCCTGCCGCCGCGGTCGAAGGTTTGCTTGCCCCGCGTATACTCCCGCACCAGCGCGTCGATCGCCATGTTGCCGGGCCCCGTATCGAAAGCCACCACATCGCGCGGTTGTGCGGCCGCCGGTATCACCGTGATATTGGCAATGCCGCCGATGTTGAGCGCCGTCCGCGTCCGTTTCGGATGCCGGAAAAGCAGGTAATCGGCGTAGGGAACCAGCGGCGCGCCTTCGCCTCCGGCCGCGATGTCGCGCGCACGGAAGTTCGCAACAACCGGCACGCCGGTGCGCTCCGCAATCACCGCCGGCTCGCCGATCTGCAACGTGTTGTGCCGGCCATCGTGAAAAATCGTCTGCCCGTGGCAGCCGATCAGTTCCACTCGCCCGAAGCGCCGCATGGCGCGGTTCGCCGCGCGCGCATACAATTCGCCGAGTTCAAAATGAAGGCGGGAGATCGCGCCAGTGTGCGTGACCGCGTTCGATACCGCCAGCAGCTCTTTGCGCACCGCCGCGGGATATGCCGTTGATTGGAACCCGATCACGCGCACGCGCTCGTTCATGTCCACAATCGCTACGTCGACCCCGTCCAGCGACGTCCCGCTCATGATGCCCGCAATTCGCATTGTTCCACCGGTAGGATAGACCATCGCCTCACGTGGTCTGTCATCGCTCGCACAAGTCGCACATTTTGACAGACGACAAAAGCCGATCGTCCGTCCTACCTCAGTTCTTTCTGCAATTCCGCTAGCAATTCCAGCGCTTCGATCGGCCGCAGCCGGTCCAAATCAAGCCCGCGGACGCGCTCCGCGATACCGTATCCCACCGGCTCGAAGAGCCGAATCTGCACCGGCCCCGTCTCTTCCGCCTTCACCAGTTCCTCACTTACGGCGTGTTCGGTGCGCTCGTGCAGCTTCAGCACCTCGCGCGCGCGCTCGATCACGGCGAGCGGCAGGCCCGCCAGTCGCGCCACTTCAATTCCGTAGCTGCGGTCGGCCTTACCCGGCTCCACCTTACGCAGGAAAATGATGCGATCGCCCGCTTCCTTCACCGTCACGCGCAGGTTGCTCACGCCCTCCAGTTGCTCGGCCAGCTCGGTCAGCTCGTGATAGTGCGTCGCAAACAGCGTCTTGGCGCGCGTCCGCGCGTGGATGTGCTCCACCACCGCCCACGCCAGCGCCAGGCCGTCGTAAGTCGCCGTTCCGCGCCCGATCTCGTCCAGCACGATGAAGCTTCGCGCCGTCGCTGTGTTCAGGATGACCGCCGTCTCCGTCATCTCCACCATGAACGTCGAACGGCCCCGCGCCAGGTTGTCCGACGCGCCGATGCGGGTGAAGATGCGGTCGATCAGCGGCAGCTCCGCTTCTTCCGCCGGCACATAACTGCCCATCTGCGCCAGAATCGCGATCAGCGCCGCCTGCCGCAGGTAGGTCGATTTACCGCCCATGTTGGGGCCGGTGATGATGGCGATCAGGTTCGAGCCGCTGTTCAAATACAGATCGTTGGGAATGAAGCGGCCCGCTTCTTCGCCGCTCAGCCGTTCAATCACCGGATGCCGCCCGGCGAGGATGCGCATTTCGCCCGAATCCGAAAACGTGGGGCGATGATAACGGTTTTCCGCCGCCACTTGCGCCAGCGCCGCCGTTACGTCCAGCTCCGCGACCGCCGCGGCGGTCGCCCGTATGCGCTGCGCCTCCGCGCCCGCGCGCCGCCGCACGTCGGCGAATAGATCCTTCTCCAGGCTGAGGATCTTCTCCTCCGCGTCCAGCACCTTGTGTTCGTATTCCTTCAGCTCCGGCGTGGTGAACCGCTCGGCGTTGGCCAGCGTCTGCTTGCGCTCGTAATCCGCTGGCGCCAGGTGCTGGTTGGCGCGCGTGATTTCGATGTAGTAGCCGAACACGTTGTTGAACCGCACCTTGAGCGATCCGATGCCGGTGCGCTGCCGCTCGCGGGTCTCGATCTGCGCGATGTACCGCTGGCCATTCTGCTTGAGGTCGCGCAACTCGTCGAGCTCGGCGTGGAAACCGGCGCGGATGGTCCCGCCATCGGCCACGTTGAGCGGGGGCTCGTCGGCGATCGCCTCCAGCACCATCTTGGCCACGTCCGCGAGCTCGTCCGCCTGCTCGTGAATCGCGCGCAGGCGCGTGCTCTGCCGCGCCGCGATCAGCCGCCGCAGCGCGGGAATCTTCTCCATCGAGCGGCCCAGCGCCAGCAGTTCCCGCGGCCCAGCCGTCCCCAGCGTCACTTTGGCGAGCAGCCGTTCCATGTCGAGAATGCCGGCCAGTTGCTCGCGCAGCTCCGCGCGCGCGATGGTCTGCTCCAGCAGCTCGCCCACCGCGCCCAACCTTTCTTCGATCTCGCGCTGCTCCATCGACGGCCGCAGCAGCCGCTGCCGCAACAGCCGCCCGCCCATCCCGGTCCGCGTCTGGTCGAGCACCGCCAGCACGGTGATCTGCGACGCACCGCCAACAGCGTCGGCATCCGCCGCGAATACCGGCTCGGTCAACTCCAGGTTACGCACCGTCACCGCGTCCAGCACCATCGAATCGGCGCGGTTGTACCAGGCCGGGCGGTCCAGATGATCGAGCGCCGCCCGCTGTGTTTCGCGCAGGTAATGCAGAATGGCGCCCGCCGCTCCCACCGCCGCCGGCTTACCTGCCAGTCCGCAGCCATCGAGCGTGAGCAGCTTGAAGTGGTCCCGCAGCGTGCGGCCGGCGTAATCCGCAGTGAAAACCCAGTCTTCGACTTCGGTTCGAACGAATCGCGGCGCCCGATCGCCGGCCGCCGGCGCCAGGTCGCCGGGAACCAGGACCTCTTTCGCAGCCAGTTGCTCCAGCGCGCCCGGCACCTCGTCCGCGTCCATCTCGGTCACCCGGAACTCGCCGGTCGAGATGTCCACGTGCGCCACTCCCGCCCGCGCCCCGGCCGGCGTCACCGCCGCCAGGTAGTTGTTTTCGTGCGGCCGCAACAGGCTCGCATCCATCGCCGTTCCCGGCGTCACCACTCGCGTCAGCTCGCGCTTCACCAGCTTCTTGGCCAGCTTCGGATCTTCCATCTGGTCGCAGATGGCCACCCGGTGCCCTTTTTGGATCAGCCGCGCGATGTAGCCTTCCGCCGCGTGGTACGGCACGCCGCACATCGGAATCGCCGCGCCTTTTTCCTTGTTGCGCGAAGTGAGCGTGATTTCCAGGTCGCGCGCGGCGATCACGGCGTCCTCGAAGAACAGCTCATAGAAATCGCCCAGCCGGAACATCAGCAGCGCGTGCGGCACCTGCTGCTTGATGCCGTTGTACTGCCGCATCAGCGGCGTCGAGGCGTCAGCCATCGCACCTTTCGGAGTAACGTGGCGCACGCACTCGTGCGTGCCGCGTCGGCACTCGTGCCGACGCTTGGCGTGCCACCCGTGAGCGTGTGTCGAGAAGAGTCTCGACACGGCACGCACGAGTGCGTGCGCCACGTCGGCGACCAGGGCTTGGGAGGGCCAATACTCCCATCGCCCTCACGCGTAGATTCCCCTCAGCTTGATCGCGGCCGCCACCCGGTCGAGCGCCAGCATGTATGCCGCGGTCCGGTTGTTCACCTGGTGCTTTTCCGCGTACTCCACTACCGCGTCGAAGCTGTCCACCATGATCTCTTCCAGGCGCGTGTTCACCAGTTGCTCGTTCCAGAAAAAACCCTGCCGGTCCTGCACCCATTCGAAATAGGAGACCGTCACCCCGCCGGCATTGGCCAGGATGTCGGGGATCACGAAAACCTTCTTGTCGAAAAGCACCTCATCCGCCAGAGGCGTGGTCGGGCCGTTGGCGCCTTCGCATAGAATCTTGCAGCGGATGTGATCGGCGTTCAATGATGTAATTACGTTTTCCGTGGCTCCCGGCAGCAGCACGTCGCACTCCAGGAACATCGCCTCATTCCTGTCGATCGCTTCGCCGCCGCTGAATCCGACCACGGATCCCGTTTCCTTGCGGTGCTTCTGCAGCCCCACGATATCCAGGCCGTGCGGATTGTAAACCGCGCCATCGTACTCGATGATGCACACAATCTTGAAGCCCATCGCCGCCATCAGCCGCGCAGCCATGCCGCCCACGTTGCCGAATCCCTGGATCACAACACGGCAATCCGATGGCGCGAGGCTCATCCGCTTCAGCGCCTGCAAGGTGACGATCATGCAGCCCCGGCCGGTGGCTTCCGGCCGTCCGCGGGACCCGCCCATCGACAGCGGCTTGCCCGTCACCACCGCCGTGTTCAGATGCCGCGCGTGCATCGAGTAAGTGTCCATGATCCACGCCATCACCTGCTCGTTGGTGTTGACGTCCGGCGCCGGCACGTCGCGCTCCGGCCCCAGAAAATCGATGATCTCCGCCGTGTAGCGCCGCGTCAGCTTCTCCAGTTCCGTGTCCGACAGCAGGTGTGGGTCGCAAATCACGCCGCCCTTGCCGCCGCCGAACGGGATGTTCACCACCGCGCATTTCCAGGTCATCCAGGAGGCCAGCGCGCGCACTTCGTCCAGCGTCACGTCCGGCGCGAAACGGATGCCGCCCTTGGCCGGACCGCGCGCCAGCGAATGCTGTACCCGGTAGCCCGTGAACACCTCGATCCGTCCATCGTCCAGTAACACCGGAATGTTGACGGTGATCTCCTTGTTCGGCGCGCGCAACACCTTGCAGATGCCTTCATCCAGCTTCAGCCGCAGGGCGGCTTCGTCGAACCGCGCCGCGGCGGCGATCCAGGGATTCTTCTCGTTTTCGAGCGAAATGGAAATGGGCGACGTCATGGTTGCCACAGGCTTCGTGCCTCCGGTTCCATTATCCTCTGTAGCGCGCGAGCCTGGTAACGCCGGCGATCTTGTCGCCGGTGCTCTTCCTGGAGCGCCGCCGTCGCCCCTTCTGCCTCAACCCACCTGCCGCTTGCCCCTTACCCTTTTGCCCAGCGCGGCGATGCGGTCCACCATTTCGCGCCGCGCCGCCGCGTAGGCAACCAGGTTGTGATTCCAACCGCGGGCGCAATCGATCGAAACCGCTTCCGCCGCCACGAATTCCTGCGCCGCGTGCGCCACATCCGAGGCGATGTCTTCCGGAATGCTGCAAACTCCGTTGGCGTCGGCGTGCAGCAAGTCCCCCGGCCGCACCGCGAGGCCGCCTACCCGCACCGGTTGGTGGAGCGACGTGATGTGGCTGTCGGCGTGCGAGGCAACCACGCCGTCGGAGAACGCCCGGAAGCCCAGCCGCCGCACCTGCTCCAGATCGCGCGCTGGGCCGTTGGTGATGACGCCCAAAGCGCCGAAGCACTGGTAGCTGGCGCACATCACTTCACCGAAAGTGGCGCCCACCGGCGGGTCGTCCAGGTCCTCGAACACCACGATCGCCGGCCCCGGCAGCTCGGCGAAGCGCGCCACCTGCTCGTCCAGCCCGCTGTAGACGTCGCCCTCGGCGCGCGGATGCGCGGTTCGCATGGTGGCCGTGGAAGCGTAGCCCACAATCGGGCCCATCTCCGGGAAACAGGCGCGGATGCGCGCGTCCATGAAGCCCTCGCGGCGCGGCCGCACTTCGAACAGCTCGATTACGTTGGAAATCGTGGGCGTGTCGTACTGCCCCAAAAGCAGCAGGTCGGAAGCGGAAACAGCCATGTCTGACTATTCTAAGCTCTTCGGAGGAGGCAGGACGGGCGATCGTTTTTTGTCGCCTGTCGATTTCCTGGCCGCCTGTGGTCAAAACAGGACAGACCACAAGAAACGATGGGCTGTCCTACCCGGGCCCTTAGATCTCGATGCCCAGTTCCGCGATCACCCGCACCAGCGTGCTCACCAGCCGGTCCACGTGCTGTTCGGTGTGCGCCGCCGTACAGGAAATCCGCAACAGGTTCTGCGCCGCCGCCGGACGAAGCACCGGGTTGATATAGATGCCCTGTTCGAGCAGCGTCTTGCATAGCCGGCACAGGTCCAGTTCCTCGCGCACCACCACCGGGACAATCGCCGTCTCGCCGGGCAGCACCGAAAACCCGCGCGACCGCAGCTCGTCCCGCAGCATCTGCGCCACCCGCAGCACGTTGTGCCGCCGCTCCGGCTCGTGCCGCATGATGTCGAGCGCCGCTCCCGCCGCCGCCACCGAGGCTGGCGGCAGGCTCGCCGAAAACACGAATGGCCGCGCGGTGTGCTTCAGATAGTCGATCACCGTGCGGTCGGCGGCGATGAATCCGCCCACCGATGCCAGCGATTTACTGAAGGTGCCCATCACGATGTCCATGTCGTCCAGCACGCCCAGGTGCTCGGCCGCCCCCGCGCCGTTCGGGCCCAGCAGGCCGAGCCCGTGCGCTTCGTCTACGTAAACCCGCGCCCCGTAGGGCTTGGCCAGCCGCGTGATGCCCCGCATGTCGGCGATGTCGCCTTCCATGCTGAACACGCCTTCGGAAACGATCAGAATCTTCTCCTCCGGCGGGCAGTTCTCCAGGCACCGCTCGAAGTGCTCCATGTCGTTATGACGGAACCGCACCGTCCGCGCCGGCGATCGCAGCGCGCCTTCCACCAGGCTGGCGTGCAGATTGTGGTCGCACACCATTACGTCGCCCTTTTCCGTCAGCGCGCTGAGCGTGGCGTAATTTGCCTGGAATCCGGTACCGAAAGTGATGGCGGCCTGCTTGTGCATCAGCGCGGCCAGATCCGCTTCCAGCTTCACGTGCAGATCCAGTGTGCCGTTCAACAGGCGGGAACCGCTGCACCCGCTGCCATACTTCTTCACCGCTTGCGCCGCGGCTTCCTTCACCTTGGGGTGCGTGATCAGGGCGAGGTAGTCGTTCGACCCGAACATCAGCACTTTCCGCTTCCCTATGCGGACCTCTCCAGGGCCGCATCCTTCGCGATCACCAAAGACCTCGAAGTACATGTAGAGCCCAGCGGACTGGAGATCACCCGGACGAGTGAAGTTCCGGCATTTTTCGAAAATGTCGTTCGTTCCGCTGCCCCTTTTCTTGCCGGCGACGTCGCTAGTAGAAAGGCGCATCTTTCTCAATTCCATTCATAAATTCGGTACGTCTTATACCGTTTCGCCCCCATCATGGCCAGGGACCGGTTCATAAGTACGTTGTCTTCCAAGATCCACGACATTTCGCAATTGCTATAGCCCAGCTTTCGGGCGTTGCGCGTCAGCGTGGCATAGAAAGCCGCCGCCAGCCCGGACGCACGATACTCCTCCAACACGCCCAGGACCAGCACCCGCACACTGCTTATCAAACGTTGATAATACAGTATTTTAACTAATCCCGTGGGGAAAAGCCTGCCCCCCGCCGGCTTGAGCGCCTGGTTGACGTCCGGCAGCGCGATGGCGAACCCCACCACCCGCGACTTCACTTCGCCCACCAAAACCAGCTCAGGCTTGAGGATCTGCTTCATTTCCTTGCCCATCAAGGCAAACTCTTCGCGCGACATGGGCACGAATCCCCAGTTGCGCTCCCACGCCGAATTGTAAACTTGCCACACCCGTTCCACATCGGCGTTGAAGTTCTTCAGGTCGATCTGGCGGACCGTAACCCCCGCCGCCGCGATTGCCTTCTCCGCCACCCGCTCGCTCTTGTCCGTCCCTACGCCGGCCACGCTGCTCGAGTACGCATACAGATCCTTGGCTTTGCGCAAACCGGCCTCGGTCATCAGTTCCGGATAGTAGGGCGGATTGTACGGCATCATCACCAGCGGATCGGAATCGAAGCCGTCGATCAGCATCCCGCACTCGTAATTGGTGGATGGATTCACCGGCCCGCGCATCACCTTCGCGCCCCGCTGCTGCAACCACTGCCACGCCCGGTCCAGCAGCGCCTTGGCCACCGCCTGGTCGTCAATCGATTCGTAGAAGCCGAAGAAGCCCCCCTGCTCGTCATGGAAACGGTTGTAGGCCTTGTCCAGCACCGCCGCAATCCGGCCCACCACTTCGCCATCCCGCCGCGCCAGAAAGAACTCTGCTTCGGCATTGGCGTAGAACGGGTGCTTCTCCCGGTCCAACAGTTCCTTGACCGCGATGCGTAACGGAGGCACCCAGTGCCGTTCGTTCCGGTAAAGCCGGTACGGCAGTTCGACGAACTGCTTCAGGCCGCTCTTGCCTTCCGCTACGGCAACCTCGATTCCTCCCAAACGCTCACGCCCTTTCCCGCAGAACGCGGTAGCAAAATGGTGATACTAAGATCAGGGTCACCGCTAGGGCTGCCCCTGCGAGCAAATCGACCGTATAGTGGTATCGAAGATAAACTGTAGCAAAAATGATTGACAGTGTGTAGCAGAAATAGACCCAAAACAACCGGTTTGATACTAGCCGGCTCAGCCAGCACGCCAGGATGGTCAGTTCCGTGTGCCCGCTGGGGAAGCAATCATAGGCTGTCGATTCCAGGCGGTCGAGCGAATGTTGCATGTTTTGAAACAGCCAAAGGCCCCGTAACGGCATGTGCTCCAAGGGTTTCAGCAGAAACCGCGGCCCCAGCGCCGGCACCAGAAGGTAGCCCACGTAGGACGCCAGGTAGCCCAGCGCAATTAAGAACGCACAATATTGGAACTCTCCGCGCCGCCGCCCGAACCACAACACAAACGGCACCAGCAGTACCGCCGGCACGAACAGCGTGTACACGAGCTGCAAATATTCGGTGAGCGCCGGGCTGTAGATCCGCTCCAGCCAAAGGGATGGGTACGCGCCCCAAAAACGAAAATCCAACCCTGCCAGCCACCGGTCGGCGCTCGAGTGGCGGATCGCAGGGACCAGCACCGCCATTTCCTTGTAGCAAGCCCCCACGTAGGGCAGGGGATACCAGCAGCGAAAATACCAACTGGTAGGGTTCGGGATTTTGATCTCGATCAGCAGCAGCGCCACGCCGCCTAACTGCACCGCCGCCAGCGCCGGCGCGTCCGGTATTGCGCGCCACCAAACCCCCAGCAAAATGCCGGTAAAAACCAAATATCCGAGGATGACTTTGTCGACCGCCCAGAACCGCCGGTCGGCTGCCGAAACCTTCAGTAGCTCAGCCATCCAGCCTCTTTGTACCACCGGAGCGTCTCCGCGAGCCCATGCTCCAGATCCGTCGCCGCTTCGAATCCCAATTCCGCGCTAGCCCGCCCGGTGTCGCAGGTCCACGCCTCACATCGCGCCTCGGCAATCTTCTCCTCCGTGACGATGCCAGGCCGGCCGATGATCTGCGCCCAGGTTTCCGCCAACGCCGACACCAGCTCCGCCAGCGGCGGCGGTATCTTCACCACCCGCAGTTTCACTCCCATGATCCGTGCGGCCGTCGCGGCCAGCGCGCTCCACGAAACCGGGTCTCGATGTGACATATTGTACGTGCGGCCGGCGCCCGCCCGCGATGCCGCGAGCTGGACCAGTCCCGCCGCCAGATCGTCCGCGTAAATCGCGCTGAACCACCTCTCGCGGCCGGTCATCTGGACCGACCACCCCTTGGCAACCAGCTTGAGCATCTGAAAAACATCCGTGTCGCGCGGCCCGTACACCACGGGCGGCCGCACAATCACCGCGTCCGGAAAGCTCGCCCGGACCAGCTTTTCCCCTTCCAGCTTGCTCTTGCCGTAGTCCGAAATCGGGTGCGGCTCGGCATCTTCATCCACCGGCCGATCCACCGATTCCGATGGCCCAATCGCCGCCAGCGAGCTCACGTGCACCAGCCTTGCGCCGCTTCCTGCCATGGCCAACAGAAGGTTGGTGGTGGCGCGCACGTTGCCGTCGTAAAACCCCTCCGGCCGCAGCGCTTTCGTGACGCCCGCCAGGTGGATCACCGTTTCCACGCCCGCCAGCGCCTCTTCCAGGCCCTCGCCGGTGTACAGGTCGCCTGCCACAACTTCGGTTGCGCCCAACGACCCCGCATCGAGAGCTCTCCCCGCCTTCGGTCTCACCACGCAGCGAACCGGCACGCCATCCGCGCGCAACCGTTCCAGCACATGGCCGCCAACGAAGCCCGTGCCGCCCGTAAGCAGGATCATTGTCTTGGTCTTATTGCAGCGTGCTGCGGAATGCCACTTCTCCGAAGTAGCTCTCGGCTACCGTGCCGGTATGCTGCGAGTTGATTTGAATGCGCAGGCCTCTCACCCGCGGCGCCTGTCTGCCGTACGCCCGCGCGTAATCCGCCGCCACGTTGCGGTTTTCCGCAATCCACTGGTTCGCCTGTCCGGCGCCGGATTCGCAAACCACCGCCACGATGCGCAGCAGCGGAATCGAACTCGCGCTCTCCATCGCTCCTTTTGGCGCGCGCGTGTCCCAAATATAGGAAATTACCCGCCGATCGGTAAACGCCACCAGCAATTGGGCGGCTTGATCGTCCGTCGACGCCCTGCGGAAATCGCCGCCGCCCGGCAGTTGCGCCACCTTCCAGCTCCAGGTCAGATACGGCATCTGCGCCGGGTCCACATCCACCGACTTCTCAAGCGAGAAGGACGAACTGACGCTCAGTAGGTGCAGGCAGGCCGTGTCCGCGTCCTTGCACACCGAAACCACCGGCTTGCCGTGGTTTACCTTGATCTCCCAGCCCGCCGGCATGCGCCCGCCGTACCATCCGGCGGTATTCAGAACCACCATCGCCAGCGGCGCGGTTTGGGCGACAAACGTACACGCAAGAATCGGGATGAAGAGGACGCGCTTCAAATGAACTCTCACCAGGTGTGACCGGACTGTAACTTCTATCTTATCGCAAAGTGGGGCAGGTCCCCGACCTGCCAAGCTTCCGCTATCTCTCGAAGAACTGCACCCATGCCCGCTGCGCCTCCGGATCGTCGCCATATGGATGGTCCAGGTAATACCTCAGCCAGCGCCGCGCCCGCTCTTTGTCGCCCGCCCGCATATATAAATCGGCCAACGTGCGGGCGCACAAGGAGAATTCCGGATCGCGTTCCACGTGCAGGCGGCATTCGCTTTCCAGGTGCGTATCGACTCGCCCGGCCGGCAGCGCGGCCACGCCCGCCGGCAGGTCGCGCACGAAAATCAGCGCCTGCGCGTCCTCGTAGATCAAATGCCAGGCCGTCTCGCCGGGCGACATCAGCGCCGGAACCAACGGATAGAGCGTGCCCGAGTTGTATTCGAAGCCGTTCACCACCATCGCCGTCACGCCGTAGCGATCGAGCGTCTGCCCGCGCGCCGGGTCGCCAGGCGGCGAACCCAGGATCACGCGATAGTCTTGAAACACCTGCTCGCTCAACGCCCGGCCGTCGATGAAGACCGGCTCTCCTTGCCAGATCAGATAGCCGCCATACTCGTAGGTATTGAACAGCGGTCCGCGAATGCCGTGCTCGCGCAGAAATCGGACGGCGCCGGCAGGAAAACGCCACTCCGCCGCGCGCAACTGGAAGAATCGCCCGGTTCCGGCGCCCCAAACCAGCCCCGCCGCCAGCGCCGCCGCGACCGCGTACCGCGCCACATCAGGCAAGCGCCGCTTCCACGGGAAATAATCAGCAATCAGCACCGTCGCCAGCACTCCCACCAACATTTCGTTACGAAAAGCGGTCAGCGCCGCTGCCGCGAACGCCGCCGCCATCAGCCAATCCGCCAGCCGCACCCGCCGCCAGGAGAAAATCATTGCCAGCACTGCCGCATACAGCAGCAGGTCGAACGCATACGGCGCTCCCCATAAGCTGGCCGGCGACCATTCGATCAGCGACGCTTGCATCGGGCTATGCCGGTAGCGCAACATGGCTTCGATTGCGCCGAAGCCGTTCGGGTTGGCGCCGGAAACCACAATCGTGGCCAGGCTCGCCACCAGCCAGCGCCGCACATCCGTCCGCCGCAGCAGCGCTTGGGCCGTGTACGCGCCCACAACCACCCATCCCAGAAAGAATCCGCCGTGGCAGTTCGCCCAAACCAGGCTCAGCACCGGCAGCAACCACAGCCGGCGCCCGCGATCGCAAATCAAGAGGAACACCGCCGTGAAAAGGTAGCTCAGGATGCTGGGCCGGTCGTGCGCGAACTCGATTGCGAGCGATGCCGCTCCGAGCGCCGCCGCGATTCCCCAAAGCAGCGAGCCGGTGCGCCGCGCCGCCGTCCAGCCAACCGCGCCGCACAGCAGCGCGAGCAGCAGCGCTTTCCACAGCACCACCGCACCCGCGCCGCACGCGGCTTCGAAACCGTACATCGCCAGTTGCGCCAGCCACTCGTGCGTCAGGTTGAACCGCCGCGTCGCCGCCTCGCCGGGGTAAGCATCCTGCACGCGCGCGGTTGTGTACGCGAACGGGTCCGGCGAGGGTAACCGGTGCGTGTGCGCGATGTACCGGCCGGACGCCAGGTGCCACCAGGCATCCGTATCCGCCAGTTCGGTCGAAAACAGCCCCAGCAGGAACAGCCCCGCCAGGGCCAGCAGAGCCGCATTCAGCCAGCGCGGGGATTCAGGCAGGGAATGATCGGGTTTACGCAAATTCCGAGAATAGCAGAGTGAAGCCAGCGGGGCCGGTCCGCGACCGGCCAACCGGCCATACCCCACTCGAAATCGTCGTAGACTCGTTTTAATAACCCATGCACCTTCACGCGATCGATTGGATCATCGCGCTTGCTTCGGTCGCCGTTTGTTTCGCGCCCGCCCTGTTTGTCAGCAAGCGCTCCGGCAAGAGCACGGCTGAGTTCTTCGCCTCCGGCCGCTCGGTTCCGTGGTGGTTGGCCGGCCTTTCCATGGTGGCGACCACCTTTTCGAGCGACACGCCCAACCTGGTGGCCAACTTCGTGCGCACGCAAGGCGTGGCCGGCAATTGGCAGTGGTGGGCCTTCACCCTGACCGGCGTGGCCACGGTTTTCTTCTACGCGCGGCTCTGGCGGCGTTCCGGCGTCCTCACCGACCTGGAATTCTACGAGCTCCGCTACTCCGGCAAGGCCGCCAGCGCCGTGCGCGGCTTCCGCGCTCTCTACCTCGGCCTGTTTTTCAACTGCATCATCATGGCCACCGTGAATCTGGCCGCCTGCAAGATCGCCGCCGTGCTATTCGGTTTCAGCCGCTGGGAGACGCTGCTGGCGGTCGGCCTGCTCAACGTCGTTTTCGCCGCCCATTCCGGCCTATGGGGAGTGCTGGTGATCGACATGATCCAGTTCTTCATCAAGATGGCCGCCGTCATCGCCGCTGCCTATTTCGCGGTGACGCTGCCGCAGGTGGGCGGCATGTCGGGCCTGGTCGATAAACTCTCCCACGTGCGCGGGCCGGGCGGCCTGCACTATCTCAACATGCTGCCCGATTTCACCAGCAACTGGGATCTGGCGGTAGCGGTATTCATCATGCCGATCGCCGTGCAGTGGTGGGCCGTCTGGTATCCCGGCGCCGAGCCGGGCGGCGGCAGCTACATCGCGCAGCGCATGCTGGCCTCGAAATCGGAAAAGGACGCGCTCGGCGGAACGCTGTTCTTCAACGTCGCGCATTACGTGCTGCGGCCCTGGCCGTGGATCCTGGTTGGCCTGGCATCGCTGGTGGTGTACCCGCAATTGTCCGACATCCGGCGCGCCTTCCCGAACCTCGACCCATCGCTGATTGGTCATGATATCGCCTTCCCTGTGATGCTGCGCTACCTGCCGGCCGGCTGGCTGGGGCTGATGCTGGGCGGCCTGATCGCCGCCAATTCCTCGACGATTCTCACTCACCTCAACTGGGGCGCATCTTACCTGGTGCATGATTTCTACCGCCGCTTCATAAACCGCACCGCCAGCGAGCACCATTACGTGACCGCCGGCCGCGCCGCCACCATTCTGCTGTTCGTGCTGTCATCGGCAACGGTCTTCCTGCTCGATACCGCCAAGGACGCGTTCAGCCTCATCCTGCAAGTCGGCGCCGGCACTGGCCTGCTCTACCTGCTGCGCTGGTATTGGTGGCGGGTCACCGCGTGGTGCGAAATCGTGGCCATGGCCAGTTCCTTCGGCATCTCGATTCTCTTTCTGATCCTGATGAAGAGCGGCATCGCCCTGGGCACCACGCGGCAGTTGCTGATCACCGTGGCATTCACGACGGTCTGCTGGCTGCTCACCGCATACCTGGGTCCGCGCACCGACCCGGGCGTGCTCATCAGTTTTTACCGCAAAGTTCACCCGCCCGGCCCCGGTTGGAAGGCAGTCCGCGCGCAAGCCGGCGTCAGCGCCGAAGTGACCGCGGACGATGCCGCCCACGTCCCGCTCGCCCTGGCCGGCTGGTTCCTCGGCTGCACGCTCATCTGGTCCGCCCTGTTCACCGTCGGCAATTTCTTGTACGGAAGAACCGGCTACGCGCTGTTCTTGCTAGTCATCTTCCTGGCCAGCGGAAGTGCGCTGATTCGGGTGGTGCAGAGGATTTGGAGGTGAGGATGGAGAGGCGCGAGGTCGTCCGATTGCTGGTCATGGATGCCATCTGTGACGACTGCGAGAACATCGACCAGATGATCCTTCAAGAGGTTGCGAAATCCGGCGCAAGGTGCGGACTGACGATTGAGCGCGCCGAGGTCGTGGATACGCTCGCTGGTCTGATCGCTGACGGGCTGGCCGCCGCGCGCTTGCTCTCAAGCACGGAGGCCTCGGTGGAACTCCCGGGCATGCCCGCAGTCGACGAGGTCGAGGAGTACTTCAAGACCTACTTCCACCTCACGAAGAAGGGAATGGAACTTCAGCTTTCCGACAACGCGTGCTGGCCCTTCGACGACGGAGGTAATCCCATTCCTGACAGGATCAAGTAGTCTCCGACTTGAGCCACATTGGCAGGCCGGTGTGGGATGAGCGGCCCTCTTCAACCGCCCAGGATGGCTTCCAGTTCGACGATGAGGGACGGAAGATCGGCGGCCAGAGTGTCGCGCACCCGAACTAAGTCAATCTCGAAGTACGCATGCACCAGGCGGTTGCGCATGCCAACGATGTCCGCCCATGGCACATTAGGATGCCCGTTCTTCAGTTCCACGCTGACCCGGGAGGCGGCTTCCCCGATGATCTCGATGCATCGGATCAAAGCTAGGGCAAGCATGCGGTTTGATTGCAGGTCGTCCGCGGTCTTCCCTGCGCCAAAGCCCAACGCATCCCGCGCTGCATCCAGCATGTGACGCAAGCGGATTGCATCACTCTCGGACATATTCGACGCGCGCGGCTCTTAGGACGTCATCTCGAAAATAGCGGCTCAATTCCGCCGGCGTGCGCAGGTCCACGCGGCGGCCGAGCATCGCGGAGAGCTCCCGTTCCATCGCGGCCATGCGCAAGTATCCGACGGTCCGCTCCGGCTCGAATTCCACCAGCACATCGACATCGCTGCCGTCCGAAAATCGGTCCGTAAGGACGGAGCCGAAGAGCGCGAGCTTCCGGATGCCATTGCTGCGGCAGTAATCCGCAATTTCCGCTTGCGGAATCGGAATTTGTGTCGCCGCCATGCTTCCATTATCATACGGCCGGTTCGTGGCCGCCTGCGATATATTGAGACCACGCTAGGGGGAATTCAGGTAATCCCATTCCTGACAGAATCAAGTAGCGGACACGGCTCATGCCGTACCAGATATGATTATCGACAGATGACAACCAGGACGTTCACCGCGGTATTGCACAAAGAGGAGGATCTGTGGGTTGCGGAATGCCCGGAAACGGGCACCGTCAGCCAGGGTTCGTCGGCGGAAGAAGCGGTTGCAAACCTGAAGGAAGCCACCGAGCTCTATCTGGAGGAGTTTCCGACTACGGATGGCGGCCATCCGCTGATGACAACCTTCGAGGCGAGGGTTGCCTAAATGAGACCACGCGAAGGGAGGGGAATCCATGGACGACACAGTCGAAGCCCTGATTGTCGATCTTCTGGAGTGGGTGGCAAGCCGCGAGCGGACTTATGAGGAAGTAATGGATGCGTGGCGTACGTCGTGCCCGAAACTCCCGGTTTGGGAGGACGCCAACGATCGCGGACTAATTACGACGGAGCACGTGAACGGCCGCTCGATCATCAGAGTTACACCTTTGGGCCTCGCACTATCCCGTGCGGCGCGGCCGGGACGTTGTTGAGCTCCGGCTCTGCTAACCCCGCCTATTTCCCTTCCGCAGCCGCAATCCGGGCATTCGCCAGCGCTACGGCTTCGAGAGCGGCTGTGGAATCATCGGCGGTGGAGGCGGCATACATCTGCTTCTGGGCGAGATCCAGGTCGGCGCGGGCCCTCCCGACGTCGATGTCTTCGGCGCGCTCGGCCAGGTTGGCCAGCACGCGTACCTGATCGGCGAGCACCTCCACCAGGCCGCCTTGCACGGCCAGAAAATGGCGCGCGCCGCCGGCCGCGTAACTGAGCGCTCCGGCGCCTAGCAGGCTGAGCAGGGGCGCATGCCCGGGGAGAATGCCCAGGTAGCCGTCCTGTCCGGGCACTTCGACGTCGGCGACCTGCGCGCTCACCATCTCGCGCTCGGGCGTGGCCACTTCGAGTTGGATCGCTTCCGCCATCTCAGGCCTTCTTCAGTTCTTCGGCGCGCTCCAAAACCTCTTCGATGGACCCTTGCATGTAGAACGCCTGCTCGGGCAGGTCGTCGTGCTTGCCCTCGGCGACTTCGCGGAAACCCTTAACGGTGTCTTCCAGCTTCACGTATTTGCCCTTGATGCCGGTAAACTGCTCGGCCACGTGGAAGGGCTGGGAGAGGAATCGCTGAATCTTGCGGGCGCGCGCGACGGTGAGCTTGTCTTCGTCGGAAAGCTCGTCGATGCCCAGGATCGCGATGATGTCCTGCAAGTCCTTGTAGCGCTGCAAAATGCCCTTCACCAATTGCGCGCAGGCGTAATGATCCGCGCCGATGATGAGGGGATCCAGGATGCGCGAGGTGGAAGCCAGCGGATCCACCGCCGGATAGATGCCTAGCGCGGCGATATCGCGCGACAGGTTGGTGGTGGCGTCGAGGTGCGCGAAGGCGGTGGCGGGAGCCGGGTCGGTGTAATCGTCGGCGGGCACGTAAATCGCCTGCACGGACGTAATCGAACCCTTCTTGGTGGAAGTGATGCGCTCCTGCAACTCGCCCATTTCGGTGGCCAGGTTGGGCTGGTAACCCACCGCCGAAGGCATGCGGCCCAGCAGCGCGGAAACTTCCGAGCCCGCCTGCGTGAATCGGAATATGTTGTCGATGAAGAGCAGTACGTCCTGCCCTTCCTCATCGCGGAAGTACTCGGCCACGGTCAGCCCGGTCAGGCCCACCCGCAGCCGCGCGCCGGGCGGCTCGGTCATCTGGCCGTAAATCATGGCGCATTTCGACTTGTGAAAGTCTTTCGGATCGATGACGCCGGATTCCTGCATCTCGAGCCACAGGTCGTTGCCTTCCCTCGTGCGTTCGCCCACGCCGGCAAACACCGAAACACCGCCGTGCTTCTGGGCGATGTTGTTGATCAGCTCCATGATGATGACGGTCTTGCCCACGCCGGCGCCGCCGAACAGGCCGATCTTGCCGCCGCGCAGGTAGGGCTCGAGCAGGTCGATTACCTTGATGCCGGTCTCGAACATCTCCAGGCGCGTCGATTGGTCTTCGAACGACGGCGACGGCCGGTGAATGGGGAATTTCAACTTCGTGTTCACCGGGCCCATTTCGTCCACCGGCTGGCCGATCACGTTGAGGATGCGCCCCAGCGTTTCCGGACCCACCGGCACTTCGACCGGGTGACCCAGGCTGATGGCCTGCATACCGCGCACCAGGCCTTCGGTGGGCTCGAGCGCCACCGTGCGCACGCGGCCTTCGCCGATGTGCTGCTCCACCTCGCAGATGATATCGATGGGCTGAGGGGCGTCGAATCCCTCGCTGGTGATGCGAATGGCGGTGTAGATGAGGGGAATCTGCCCCTCGGGGAACTCGCAGTCCACGGCCGGCCCGGCCACTTGCACTACTTTTCCGATGATGGTTCCGTCGCTTGCCATAGCTTCCTTCTAACCTGCTGCCGCGGCGCCGCTGACCACCTCGATGATTTCCTTGGTGATGCTGGCCTGGCGCACCCGGTTCAAGAATAGTGTCAACTTATCGATCATTTCTCCCGCGTTCGAAGTGGCCGCCTCCATGGCGGTCATGCGCGCGGCGTGCTCGGCGGCCGCGGACTCGACCAACGCGCGGAAAAACTCCATTTCCACGTAGCGCGGCAGCAGCACGTCCAGCATCGCCGCCGGCGCCTGCTCGAAGATGTAGTCCACCGCGACCGGCCCGGCGGGCAACTCCACCGGCAGCACCTGAGACACGGTGAGTTTCTGCGTGGACACGCTCTTAAACTCGTTGTAGACGATGTACACCGCGTCGATTTCCGCGCGGCGGTACGCGTCCATCACCCGGCGCGCGATGGCGGCTGTGTCGGCGTAAGAGGGCTTGTTGGCCAGGCCGATCGCGTCGCCCGCGATCGTAGCGCGGCGTTTGCGGAAGAAATCGCGGCCTTTGCGGCCAATCAGCTCCAGCTTGACCGAGGCTTGGGAATGCTCTCTGATGAAGTGCACCGCGCCTTTGATCAGGTTGGTATTGAAGGCGCCGGCGAGACCTTTGTCGGCGCTGATCACCAGCAGCAGGATGTTGCGCTCCTCGCGGCGGGCGAGCAGTTCGTTCTCGCTGGCCAGGTCGTCGAGCGCCGCGGCTGCCGCCACGTTCGCCAGCACGCTGCGCAGCATGCCGCCGTACGGGCGCGCCCGGATCACGCGATCCTGCGCGCGGCGCAGCTTGGCCGCCGAGACCATCTTCATGGCCTTGGTGATCTGCTGCGTGTTCTTGACCGAGCGGATGCGCCGCCGGATGTCGATCAGGCTAGGCATGCGCCGGTTCCGCGGTTTTCTGATCGGCCACGAACCGCGCCTTGAATTCTTCCACCGCGCCTTTGAGCTTGCCGCGCAGGTCGTCGTCCAGCGCCTTCTTGGTGCGGATCTCCTCCCACAGCGAAGGATGAGCGTTATCGATGAAGCGGTAAAGCTCGTCCTCGAACTTGCGGCACTGCTCCACCGGGAGATCGTCCAGGTAGCCCTGCGTGCCGGAGAAAATGATGGCGACCTGCTTTTCGACCGGCAGCGGCTGATATTGGTTTTGCTTGAGAATCTCCACCAGGTGCTTGCCGCGGTTGAGTTGCGCGAGTGACGCCTTATCCAGATCGCTGCCGAACTGGGCGAACGCCGCCAGGTCCCGGTATTGCGCCAGGTCCAGCCGCATGCTGCCGGCGATCTGCTTCATCGCCTTGATTTGCGCGTTGCCGCCGACGCGGCTCACCGAGATGCCCACGTTGATGGCCGGACGCACGTTCGAGTTGAACAGGTCGCTTTCGAGAAAGATCTGGCCGTCGGTGATCGAGATGACGTTGGTGGGAATGTAGGCGGACACGTCGCCGGCCTGGGTTTCGATGAACGGCAGAGCGGTCAGCGAGCCGCCGCCGTGCGCGGCGCTCAGCTTGGCGGCGCGCTCCAGCAGCCGGCTGTGCAGGTAGAACACGTCGCCCGGATAGGCCTCGCGCCCCGGCGGCCGCCGCAGCAGCAGCGAGATTTCGCGATAAGCCGCGGCGTGCTTGGAAAGATCGTCGTAGATGCACAGCCCATGGCGGCCGTTGTCGCGGAAGAATTCGCCCATCGCGCAGCCGGAGAATGGGGCGATGTACTGCATCGGCGCGGGGTCCGACGCGGTTGCCGCCACCACGATGGTGTACTCCATGGCGCCGGCATCGGTGAGCGTCTTCACCACCTGCGCCACCGTGGAGCGCTTCTGGCCGATCGCGACATAGATGCAGATCATGTCGCCGCCCTTTTGGTTGATGATGGTGTCGAGCGCGATGGCGGTCTTGCCGGTCTGCCGGTCGCCGATGATCAGCTCGCGCTGGCCGCGGCCGATCGGAATCATGGCGTCGATGGCCTTGAGGCCGGTCTGCATCGGCTCTTTCACCGGTTGCCGCGCCACCACGCCGGGCGCCAGGCGCTCCACCGGGTTGAACTGCGTGGTCAGGATGGGGCCCTTGTCGTCGATCGGCTGGCCGAGCGCATCCACCACGCGGCCGATCAACGCGTCGCCCACCGGCACCGACATGATGCGGCGGGTGCGCTTCACCTCGTCGCCTTCCTTGATCTCCGTGTAGTCGCCCAGCAGCACCGAGCCCACCTGGTCTTCTTCCAGGTTCATCGCGATGCCGGCCACATCGTGGGGGAACTCGATCAGCTCGCCGGCCATCACCTTTTCCAGGCCGTGAATTCTGGCGATGCCGTCGCCCACCGAAATCACCGAGCCGACCTCGGAGACGTCGATCGCCTTTTCGTAGTGCTCTATCTCCTGGCGGAGAATGCTGGTAATCTCGTCCGCTCGAATCTGCGCCATATTTTTTCCGTTACGATGAACTTTCCGCGCTAAGCCGCCGCTGGAGGGTCCGCAACTGGCCGCGCACCGAGCCGTCATACACCGTGGAGCCGATGCGCGCCACCACGCCGCCGATCAGCGAGGCATCCACCGCGAACTGCGCGCGCAGGCGCTTGTCGCTCGCTCTTTCGAGCGCCGCGGTGAGCGCCGCGCGCTGCTCCTCGTTCAGTTCGCGCGCCGAAGCTACCTGGGCGCGGGCGAACCCCAGCCGCTCATCGAGAATCCGCTCGAAAGCGTCGGCCACGGTGCTGAATTCGCCGATGCGGCGATGATCGATCAACACGAATAGAAAATTGCGCGTGATCCGCGATAGCCCCAGAATGTCCGCCACGCGGCCGATCACGGCCCGCTTGCGCGCCGGGGGCACCGCCGGCGTGATCAGGGCATTGCGCAGCTCGGCTGACTCGAGCGCGCCTTCGAAGGAGCGCAGCTCGCCCAGCGCATCCTGCGGCGCCAGCGCGGAGCCGGCCGCGGTCACCACATCGGCGAGAGCGTTCGAATATCGCGAGGCTGCGGCGGAATCAGGCATGGCTTATCAGCTTGTGGGGGCGGGCGGTTGGAGGTCGCGCACGAAACCGCCCACCATCCGGTCTTCGGTCGCCGGGTCCATGCGGCCGCGGACTTTCTGCCCGGCCAATTCCACCGCCAGTTGCGCGGCATACCGTCGCAGTTCGAGGCGGGCGGCTTTTTCGGCGGTCCGAATTTCCTGCTCGCCGATGGCCCCGATCTTCGAGATCTCGGCCGCGGTGTGCTGCGCGAAACGCTCCACTTCTGCGGCGGCTTCTTTCCGCGATTCGGCGCGCAGCGCGGCGATTTCCACGTCCAGGTTGGCCAGCCGGCGCTCCACTTCGGCGGCGCGGGCTTCGGCATCCTTGATTGTGCGCTCCGAATCCACCAGGTCCTTGCGGATTCCGGCGGCGCGCGCCGTTAAAAGGGGGCCGGCGTGTTTACCGATCAGATAGCCCAAACCGCCGGCGAAAAGCAGGAAGTTCGCCCACTCCCAGATTTTGAGGTGGCCTTCGCCGGATGCCGCGGCTTCCTTCTTTTCGGGCTCCGCCGCGAGCGCGGCAGCGGGCAGGCCAACCGCTACAACCGCGAGCGATGCCGCCAGCAGCAGCCGCTTCATGCCGCTCTCCCGCGCAGGATGGAATCCGCGATCTGGTTGGCCAGCGCATCGCTCCCCGCGGCCAGCTCCCGCTTCAGGATTTCGGCGTCCCCCGCAAGCTGCCGCTGCGCTTCGCGGGCTAACTCTTCGGTGTGCTGCCGGGCGGCCTGAAGCTCGGCTGCCTGATGGTCGGCAAGTTGCCGGTGGGCCTGCTCCTGCGCCTGGTAAACTTCCGAACGCGCCGCCCGCAAGGCGGCTTCATATTGCGCGGTTTTCGCGGCGGCCAGTTCCAGCGCTTCGGTGGCCCGCTTGCGCGCGCCTTCGGTCGCTTCGTAGCGCTGCTGAAGCACTTTCTCCAGAGGCTTGAAGAACATGTACTTCAGATAGAAGTCGAGCGCAATCACCAGCAGGAAGGTAGGCACAGCCCTCAGCAGTAGCTGCCCTAGATCGTGGAGTATTGAGTCCATGGGAAACCGGCGAGAACTGCCCTTCTAATGAAGGCACAGAGTACCATCCGGCGGAAAGTGCAGTCAACCGTTCAGGTTGTGAGCAAACCCGGCGCTCCTGGCAGGAGCGTGTCCTCGCGCCACGGCCACTTCCCTCTGCGGCAACCGCACCACACTGTCAGGCATGCGCGCACAGCCGTCAATAATCTCGAACTGACCGGCGTGGCTGTACGTGTGCGTCCCCACCAAGCCTCCCGCCCACCGCGGGTTAACCGTCACACCAGGCCTTTCCTGGTACCGGTAGCGGTCACAAGCGACGATTTCGTTTAGCGTAAAGCTGTACCCGTAGTGCCTACTGCAATCCTGACTCGGCCGGAACAACTTGCCAGCGTGCCGGAAGATCCCGCCGGCCCCGCGGCTGTTGCGAACATCGGTGGAGATTGGACTATCCGGGTGCGGCGTCCATTCTCCGGTAAGCGCGTTCGCATGGAAAAGCCACAATTGGGTGCCGTAGCCTCGCGACTCCTGTAAAGTCACAAAAAACCAATAGGAACCGTCGTCGATCCACAAGGTGGTATCCACTGCCTGGGCCCTGAATAACGTTTTTTCCAAGTCCCACCTATCCGGAAAACGGACGCAACGGTACAGCTCGACGGTGCCGTTGGATGCGGTCTCCGGAATCATATACATCGCGTCGCCGGCGCGAAAAACACAAGGGTAGGAAAGGTGATACGGCCTTTCCAGCACGGGCGCCGGATCGGTAATTCCGCCCTTCCGCACCTCCGCACAGGTGATCCTCCCGCGGCCCGTAGCGTAATCACAGTCTTCGAAAAACACCCAGGACTTGCCGCGCTCCTCGATCATAAAAGGATCGGCGTAATAACGGCCCTTCGGTGACTCAATCCAACGGAAGCCGCTCAGATCCGGTTCCGGTCCGGAGCTGTCGATCAACCCCGCCCCAGGGCGCACCGCAAGCCGCCAGTGTTCTGTCATCGGCCGCCGCACCACCCGTCGCAATGGCCCGGCGATCAGCCGCGGTCCCAACCACCTCAACATCTCCGCGTTGGACGGCGCCGAGTAGATTTTTTTCTTGCCGCAATACGGCGCCGAACACACCGCGGTTCGCCCGACATGCTCCCAGCCGCGCTGGTGCAACTCGCGCAGCTTCTGAATCATAAATGTCGACGCCCCCCAATAAGGCTGAACGCAGTTGCGCATCCGCGAGATTCCCGGAGTTGTCGCGAACAGTCCCTTGTACAATACCTTGCCGGCATCCAATTCTTCCGTCAGGACCTGCAACATGGCGCCGGATATCGGGTTGCCTTCATAAACCTCCCAGAAGTGCGACGGCCCGCCGCGGTAGTAATCGCCGTCGCCGTGGTGATATGACCAGACCCCACACCTGGCTGCGGTGAGGATCTCCCCGCGCAGGATATTGAAGCCAAAACGGATTAAGACATCCAGATGCTTTTCGCGGATAAGCTCGATCGCGTCGGCCGGGAAGCGGTGCACAAAGCGTTTTCTGATGGGGGTCACTGTCATGGACGCCACCTGCTCGAGTCTTGCGGAGCAATCCACCACGATGTGCGGATTTTCGTTTGCATCGGCATTTCGACGGTCCCAGCGTTCGTACAGCTCGAAAAGAAGCCTCTGCCTGCGCTGGCGGCTCCTCAGCAGATCGCTTACTTTCCGGAATAGTGCTCGCTGGGGAGGCGGTGCAGCCGCTCTTTTCTGCTCCTCTGCGTTAAGGACCAGCAATTCCAGGCGGGCGAAGTCGCTTTGCAGAATGTGATCGACGACCTCCGCAAAGCAACTTGGCAGTTGGACGGAATCGAGGAGCAGCCCGATGCGGAGTGGCGCGTTCCCGGATTCCGAGTGTCGGTACAGTGAATACACGGGGTCGATGTGGGGGAGACGGCGGTGGCGCTGGAGGTCCATGAGGAGTTAGTGACCCTTTGCGGTAAAGAATCTCGCGGAGAAAAGGCAGAAAAGAAAGAAAAGCCGAGATGATTCGTTCTGCAGGCCAACGGCCCGCGCCACGGGGCCGGTGCTGTACGACCCGCAGCCGAGCCTCCAGCGCCAATCGCCATCGAACTTTGCCGCGGCCGTTCGCGTACTATGTTCTTACATGACTGCAGCCGCGCCGGCCAATACTTCAATTCCGTTACAGATCGATTCCATCGTCAAGCGCTTCGGTGAAGTCACCGCCGTTGACGGCATTTCGCTAGACGTCCTGGAGCGCGCCTGTCTTGGCTTGCTCGGCCCCAATGGCGCCGGCAAAACCACGCTGATCCGCAGCATCGTCGGCCGCGTCCGGCCCGATTCCGGCAGCGTCCGCGTATTCGGTCAGCCGGCCAACTCCCTGGCGGCACGCAAAGAGCTGGGATGGGTGCCCCAGGAGCTGGCGTTGTACCCGCTGCTCACCACCCGCGAGAACCTGGACGCCTTCGGCCGCTACCAGGGCCTGCGCGGCAAAGCGCTGCGCGAAGCCATCGAGTGGTGCCTGGATTGGGCATCTCTGGCCGACCGCGCCGACTCCATCGTCAAGACCCTGTCGGGTGGCATGCGCCGCCGGCTGAATATGGCGGCCGGGCTGATCCATCGCCCGCGCATCGTGCTGCTCGACGAGCCGACCGTCGGCGTCGATCCGCAATCGCGCAATCATATTTTCGAGATGGTCGAGGCTCTCCGCGCCGCGGGCGCCACCGTGATCTACACCACGCACTACATGGAAGAGGCCGAGCGCCTGTGCGATAGCATCGCCATCGTGGATCATGGCCGGATCATCGCGCAAGGCTCCAAGGACGATTTGGTGGCGCAGTCGTTTGGCACGCGCAGCGACGTTCTGATGCGCCTCGCCGCGGCCGCTCCCGTGTCGGCGGCATGGACGGAGGCGCGCGGCGGAACGCTGCAGGACGGCGTCGCGCATTTCCCGGTCGACCGGCCCTCGGATATCGCGTCGCTGCTCGAAGCCGCCGCCCGCGATGGGCTGGACGTCGTCGACCTCGTCCTGCGCCGGCCCAATCTCGAATCGGTTTTCTTGCAGCTCACCGGAAGGGACCTGCGCCAATGATCGCCACCATCGTCCGCAACGGCTTCCTCGCACTCCGCCGCGACCGCGGGGCACTGGTTCTCGCCTTCGTCGTGCCGCTAGCCTTCTTCAGCATCTTTGCCATCATTTTCGGCCCCATGTCCACTAATTCCACACCGCGCGTCCATGTCCTGGTGGTGGATGAGGACCACAGCGCCGCATCCTCGCGCCTGGTTCGCGGCTTGCATCGGGAACGCGCGCTGGCCTGCGATACGCGCCCCGAAGCCAAGGCGGGCGAGCCCCAGCCGCCCGACTATACCGCCGCCACCGCCGAAGCGGCCGTCAAGAGCGGCACCGCTCCAGTGGCGCTCGTCATTCCCGCGGGCTTCGGCGCCAATCCCATTTCCCTCGCGCCCGCACCCGGCCGCAAGCCGATCCGGATTCTCCACGACAGCTCGAATCCGGTGGCCGCGCAGATGGCGGCAGGCATGCTGCAGAAGGTCGCCATGACTTCTTTCTCCACTTCCATGGCGGATGTGGGAATGCGGTATTTCGCTTTGGCCAGCGGCGGCCTGACGCCGCAGCAGCGGCAGAACCTCGACTCGAGTCTTGCACGCATGCACGACCTGGAAGCGCGGCGCGACGCGCAAGGCGACGGTGCGGCCGCGGCCAGCAGCGAGAACTCCGGCGGATTGCTTCCGGTCGAAATGCGCGACGTCGTGGGCGAAAACAAGAAGAGCCCGATGATCGCGTTTTACGCGGCTGGCATCGGCGTCATGTTTCTGATGTTCACCGCCAGCGGCGCCGCGGGCAGCCTGCTCGAGGAAGCCGAGAGCGGTGCGCTCGACCGCATCCTGAGCGCCCGCGTCGGCATGACCACGTTGCTCGCGGGTAAGTTGACTTACCTCGTGCTTCTCGCAAGCTGCCAACTTACACTGATGTTTCTATGGGGCGCGGCGGTCTTTCATCTCGACTTATTCACACATTTGCCCGGGTTCTTCGTGATGACCGTGGCTACCTCGTTCGCCGTGGCGGCATTCGGCATGTTGCTGGCTAGTATCTCGCACACGCGCGCCCAGCAGGCCTCCATAGCCACCCTGCTGATCCTCACTATGTCGGCGCTGGGCGGCAGCATGTTCCCGCGCTTCCTGATGACCGCGACCATGCAGAAAGTAGGGCTCCTGACATTCAATGCCTGGGCTATCGACGGTTACACCAAGGTCTTTTGGCGCGACGAGCCGGTATGGCACCTGCTTCCCCAAGTGGCCGTGCTGGTCGGCGCCGGCGCGCTGATCTTCCTGATCGCGCGCCGTTTCGCGCGCCGCTGGGAATCTGTTTGAGTTGAGTTCGTTGACGATTGGAATCGTAGCCGCTCACCGGCGACTGCCGGATCGGGCACGGCTTGGCGCTAATTAGGCGCCGTTCTTTTTCTTTTTCCGGAACAGAAAGACGAGTCCCGCGAAACCCACGGCCGAGACAGCTAACTCGCCTACCATCCCCGGTTCAGGCACAGGGATGGCACAAAACGCGGGAACCGCAATCCCCAAACCCATAATGAGCGCAAACGTGAGGCATTTCATAGAGCGATCCTACACGTGCCGCTTATACTAAGTCAATTCAAATCAGTACCCATAGATCTTTATCGGTACTTATGGCGCAGCATCGGTACTTATGGCGCAAATCTAACTAATGAAGCGTCTGAAGAAAACCGGTGCCACGGATGAACACAGATTAGACCTCTCCTGTTTTATCCGTGTTTATCTGTGTTTATCCGTGGCATCACTTTTTGTTTTCTTCAGCCAACCAACAGGCGGTGGGTTCGTATCAGGGCACGGCTTCAGCCGTGCCGATGGATCGCAAGAAAGGTGTGGGCTTCAGCCCCTGCGCCCGCACGAAAGCTCCATCTAAAGCCTTTGGCTATCGATGTGTTGCGGCACGGCTGAAGCCGGTGCCCTGATACAAAGCCGGGCGCAGAGTTCCCACTTCCATGTCGCACGCCTACAGGCGGCCTCACGGTAGGACGACCCAAGTTACTTGGCGGCCGCTACTGGCGCGCCAAGCTGGCTTTGGCGCTTTCTTCTTCGCCCCATTGGAATGCCGCGTCGCCGGAAAGTGCAAGGAACAGCTTGTAGTTGGCCCGTGCCTCGTCCTTCCGTCCCTGCTTCTCGGCCGCCTGGCCGCGCAGGAAGAACAGCCGAGGGAACCAGCACGCTGCAAAAGCGTCGATGCCGTTGGACGTCGGGACGGGATTGAAACTGAGAAGCCGCGCCGCGTCCGCGGTCTGCCCGGTTTCGAGGTAAGCCCAGGCCAGCACCACTGGCGGCTCCGGATCGGTGGGCTCGGCATTCTCGTACGCGCGCCGCAGCACTGGCAGTGCCGCATCGAACTGTTTTCCCAGCAGTAGAGCCTGCCCGAGCGCGAAATCCCGTATCCGGGCTTGTTCGGGACGCGGCGCCAGCTTCTCCGCCCGCGCGCTCCATTCGGCCGGACTTGCCGGAGGCTCAGCCAGGAACGCCGCCAAAGCCGCGGCCTGCCCGGTTCCCAAGGCTGCCTGGGCGTGCTTTTGCGCCGCGGCGAGATCGCCCATGTAGAGACTCCAAATCGCCAGTTGCGCGTGGGCCTCCGCCGCCGCGCGCGCCGGACCGATTCCCGCGCGGCTCGCTTCCGCTTCCAACCCGCTGTACCCCTCCCGGCGTCGGCCGGTCAGGAATTGCCATTGGCTGCGGTAGACGGACCCGGCCGGGTCTTCGAAACCGAACCGCCCGAGCGTGTAATGGTCCGACAGATCATCTGCCCCCGCCACATCGCCGGTCATCAGGCGCGCCATCGCGGCTTTGAGCCATTCGGCGCCGTTCCGGAAGTGCGGATCCTGTTTCGCCGCCTGTACGTAAAATGCCTCGGCCTCGTGCGGATGGCCGGTCAGCAATTCGACATCGCCCAGCGAATCGACCGCGTTGGGATCGGAGGGCCGTAGCGCCTGGTAGCGGCGCAAATCCGCCACGGCTTCGTCCGGATGGCCGGCGAAGGCCGCCGCATACCCGCCCTGGTTGAGGGCGGCAACTTGGGTGGGATCGAGATCGGTCACTTTGCGGAAAGCCGTTTGCGCCGTGCCGTAATCGCGGCGGGCAAACGCGAGACTGCCAAGCTCCTGCCACGCCTCCGGATTCGCCGGCTCGGCCGCGGCCACCGCCGCTAGCGCCGCTTGCCGCGCGGCTGCCTGGCTGGCCAGTGTGGCTATGTCCAGCCGTATCCGGGCCTGTTCGCTGGCCGGCATCCCGGTGGCGCGAGCCAGCACTCGGTTAAGACAGTTTAGAGCGCCGGCACGGTCGCCGTGTTCCGCCCTGAGCGCGGCCAGCAGTCGCGCGGCCGGGCCGAACCCCGGATCGGCTTCGAGAGCCGCTTCCGCCCGCGATGCCGCTTGCTCCGCATCGGCCGCTTCCAACGCACCGATGTAGTCACGGAGGGCGGCCTGACTGTGCGTGGCATAGCCGGATGCGCCTCGAGAAATCCGCCGCGCCAGCGCGGTTGCCGCCGCCAGAACATCGCCACCAGCAGCTTCGGCAGTCAACACATCCGCCATCCGCCCGGTGCGCGGATCGGCCAGCGCCAGCCGCACTTCCAAACGGCCATTGCGAATGGTGTAGTCGCCGTAACCGATGCGGGTGGCCCCGAGCGCCAGCGCCGCCGCCTGGCCGGCGGAGACGCCGGGCGCCGCGACTGGCCTCGCGCCCAGCGCGCGGTCCATCGCCTGCAAGCGCGCACTCGGAATGGCGTAGAGTTCCGGCGCGCCCGCCAGCTCCGTAGTGATGATCTCCTGGAGGGCGCGGCCCACCCAGTCGGCGTCCCGATCCGAGCTGAGATTCTCAAACCGCAACACCGCCAGCCGCTGAAGAGCCGGCACGGCCGCCTGGCGCGTGCAGGAGATCGGCGCGAGCGATACCGCCGCCAACACCAGCCGGAAAGCGAGTCGCGCCCGCACAGCCGCCATTATACGTTCATCCGTGGCTTGAATTTCTCCGTCCCGGTCTCGCGGCGAAGCCCTAGCCGCGGAAGTACAGGTACGAGGCCAGGATGCAGCAGAGCACCAGGCCCGACGCGGCGACTTCCTTCCAGCCCCAGCCGGCGCGCGTGTGGGCCAGGTCCTCGGCCGTCGCGGTGGCGAAGGTAAGGCTCTGAATCCGTCCATACTCCGGCTCCGCGGTCAGGTGGCTCACCACCACCATGACGATCGCCGAGACAACCGTGATCAACACACTGAAGTATTGAAAGTAGATGTTGTTGACGACCCAGAGGAACGATCCTTCGGCATAGCCGTTCTTCAGCCCGGCCATGCCGAGCGTGACCGGCGTGTCCACGCACATGCGGAAGATGCCCAGCGTGAAACCCACCACCATGGCCCAGAATGCGCCCTGCGCGTTGAGCCGTTTAAAGAAAACGCCGAAGAAGAAGACCACGAAGATGGGCGGCGCCAGGTAGCCTTGCACCGACTGCAAATACGTGTAAAGGCCCTGCGCGCCCTTGATCACCGGGATCCAGGCCAGCGCGATCAGCACCATCACAGCGGTTGCAATACGGCCAACGCGCACAATCTGGTGCTGCGAGGCGGCCGGTCTCCACTTTTCGTACAGATCCACAGTGAACAGCGTCGAGCAGGCGTTGAACACGCCGGCCAGCGATCCCATCAGGGCGGAGAGCAGGCCGGCCACCACGATGCCGCGCAGGCCGGGCGGCAGCAGGTACTGGACCATCATCGGAAACGAGCCTTGCGCGACCGATGGAATGGCGTTGCCATCCGGGCCGATCATCGGCATCAGTTCGGGAATCTTGCCGCTCTTGGCCAGTGCGTAGCACACCAGGCCGGGCACGATGAACAGGTACACCGGCGCCAGCTTGAGGAACGCGGCGAAGATGCTGCCGCGGCGGGCAGTGGTTTCGTCCGGCGCGCCCAGTGCGCGCTGAACGATATACTGATCCGTACACCAATACCACATGCCGATGATGGGCGCGCAGAAGAGCATGCCCAGCCAGGGGAAGTTGTCGTTGAAATACCAGGCCTGTTTGACGATATGGCCGCCGCTCTTGACGATCACCGGCGCCCAGGTGCCAATCTGGCCGTGCGGGATGAGCGGCTTCCAGAGATTGAACATGTCGGAGCCGCAGATGTGCCGCAACTCGCTCCAGCCGCCCAGCTTCACCACACCGTAGATGGTGAGCAGGGCCGAGCCGCAAATCAGCACCACCACCTGCACCGCATCGTTATAGGCCACCGCGCGCATGCCGCCCAGAATGGTGTAAAGGCCGGTGAGCACGATCACCGCCACCGAACCGATCCAGAAGCTGTCGACATCCACGCCCGCGACGTTGATTCGCACTCCGGGGAAGAGCGTGCTGAAGACCACCCCTCCGGCGAAGATGCCGACCGCGATCTTGGAGACGATGAAGGTGACGATGGAGACGATCGACAGCACGTAGCGCGACTTCACGCTGAAGCGGCGCTCCAGAAACTCCGGCATGGTGAAAACCTTCGACCGCATGTAGAACGGCACGAAGACCCATCCCAACAGGAGCAGGCACCAGGCGTGCAATTCATAGTGCGCCATGGCGACGCCGCTGGTGGCGCCGGAGCCGGCCAGACCCACCACGTGTTCCGAGCCGATGTTGGACGCAAAAATCGAAGCGCCAATCACCCACCAGCCGAGGTTGCGTCCGGCCAGGAAGTAATCGGTTGCGGAGTCCTTTGCTTTGCGGACCACCCAGGTGGCCACGCCAAGCAGAATGCCGAAGTAAAGCGCGATAACCAGCCAGTCGATTGATGTAATCCGGCTTCCGGTAATGGCGAATGCGAGGTGAGGAGTCATGAATTATCCTCCTGATAGATTAAACCAATTCAGAGGTGAAACGGGCCGAAGGGGCGGCGCCTGTCATAAAATGGGGTCGGACCGGTATGAGGCACACCATGGGAAACCAAAAGAGCGTATGGAGGCTGGCCGCATGGATAGCGTTCGCGCTGGCCGCGGCGGTGCCGCTCGACGCGCAGACCACCACCACGCTGCGGCAGGCGGCGGCCGCGCGGGGGATTCCGATCGGCGCCGCGGCACAGGCGGACGAATATGGCGAGACCGATCCGCTGACGACGAACGGCAATTACGTCAACATTCTCTCCACCCAATACGACCAACTGGAACCGGGCAACGCCATGAAGTGGCAGGTGACAGAGCCTGGGCTCAACCAGTACAACTTCCAGCCGGGCGACGAATTGGTGGCATTCGCGCAGAAGTACGGAATGCGCGTGCGGGGGCACAATCTGTGCTGGTACCAGCAGAACCCGAGTTGGCTGGCGCCCTATGCGGCAACCGCCACGGCCGCGCAAATGGCCACGGTGCTCGAAAACCACATCAACACCGAAGTGTCGCATTACGCCGGGCAGGTATTCGCGTGGGACGTGGTGAACGAAGCCTTCACCGATTCGTCGCCGTCCACCCTGCGTGACATCGTCTGGCTGGACAACCCTGGGATCGGCGCCGGTACCGGCACCGGGTACATCGAGCAGGCGTTCCGCTGGGCGCACGCAGCCGACCCCAACGCACTGCTGTTCTATAACGACTACAGCATCGAGGGGCCGGGCGCCAAGTTCAACGCCGTTTTAGCCATGGTGACGGATTTCGTCAACCGCGGTGTGCCCATCAATGGCGTCGGTTTCGAAATGCACCTCGAGCTCAACGGCTATCCGAACTACTATCCAAGCCCCGCCGGCCTGGCGCAGAACATGCAAGCACTGGCGGCGCTGGGTATCCAGGTGCACATCACGGAAATGGACGTGCGGCTGCCAGTGAATTCGAGCGGGCTCGCCACGGCGGCGGACCTGCAGCAACAGGCGCAGATTTACCAGGATGTGATGACGGTGTGCCTGCAGCAGCCCAACTGCACCGCGTTTCAAGTGTGGGGCGTCTCCTACAACGATTCGTGGATTCCCGGCGCCTTCCCTGGCTATGGCGCGGCGTTGCCATTCGATTTTAATTATGCGCCCACCCCGGCGTTCAACGCGCTGCTGACGGCCTTGCAGACGACCACTCCCCCGATCCATCAAAACTACGTGGTGAACTCCGCGAGTTATCAAAGTGCGGCCGTGGCTCCGGGAGAGCTCCTCACGATTTACAATGCCAATGCCGGCGCCGGCCCGTCGAGCCCGGTGACCGGCCAGGCGGACGCAAGCGGCAAGTTCCCGACCAGCCTGAGCGGCGTCCAGGTGACGTTTGGCAGCACGCCGGCGCCTTTGCTCTTTGCGGGGCCCGGGCAGGTGAACGCGATCGTGCCTTTCGAAGTGGCCGGTGAACAACTGACGGCGATGCAGTATACCTACAACGTCCCCATGCCCGGGCTCTCCTTCGCGAACACCGTAACGTTGCCGGTAACCAGCGCCGCGCCGGCGATTTTCTCCCTGGCCGAGAACGGCAGCGGGCCAGGCGCCATTTTGAACCAGGATGATTCGGTCAACAGCGCGTCCAGTCCGGCCGCGGCAGGCACCGAAATTCAGATATTCGCGACCGGCGGCGGCGCGGTTGTGGGCGGTGCGACCGATGGCGCGTTGTGGCCGGCCGTATTGGGCAGCCTGGTCACCCAGCCGGTTACCGCAACCATCGGCGGCGTGACCGCGCAAGTCGATTATGCAGGCCCAGCGCCGAACTTGGTGAGCGGTGCGCTGCAGGTGAACCTGACGATTCCCTCGGGCCTGGCATCAGGCCCGCAACCGGTAGTGATCACCGTAGGAACCGCGCAAACCCAGGCCGGCATCACGGTTGCAGTGAAGTAAGCCCCGTGGCGCGGCCTGTCAAGGCTGCAGGGTCGAGAGTCATCTCGACCTTTCTTAGCACCAGGGGAAAGCGGATGCGTCGGCACGAGCACGCTCCGCCTACTTCCTCAGAATCTTATCGACCGCTTTAGCCAGCGCGGAGAACTCGGCGCGGGCCGGGGAATCGGGGGCATATTCGGCCACGGTCAAGCCTTGCGACACCGCCTCGGCCACCACCACGCGCTGGCCGATCGCGGGCAGCACTTTTTTCCCCATACCACTCAGCGAGGAAGCCAGTCCGCGGCTGAGGTTGGTGGACATCAGCACCTTGGACGGCACGAAGCGGATGCGCGGCTTTTTCGAGCGGCGTTCGGCGCGCGCTTTAAGCGCCATCGACAGAGCTTCCTTGAGAGCGAATAGGTCGAGCGGGGATGGGCCGCAAGGCAGCAGCATCAGATCGGCTGCCAGCGCCGCCTGGTAAGCCACCTCCGGCATGCCCGGCGGCGTATCGATCAGCACAATATCGGTGTCTTCGTCAGCTTTGCGAGCGCGTGCACGTAGCGTGCCGGCAACGGCTACCTTTTCGACCGTACGCGACAACATGCCGTCACCCTGCTCGGCCCAGGCCACCATGCTGTGTTGCGGATCGGCATCGAGGACGGCGACGCCGCGGCCCATGGCGGCAAACTCCGCCGCCAGATTGCCCACAATCGTGGACTTACCCACTCCACCCTTGCGTCCAGCCACGGCGATGATAGCCATTGAGGTCCATCATAGGACAAGATGGGCGGGCTACACACGGATTGTCTCTGCCATCGGTGAGATTCTGCCCCACGGGCGTCACTAACGAACCAGCGGGAGTCTTTTGTGCCGACAATTTCGTCATCATGTGAAAAACTGGAGTAAAATCGCTCCGCAACAACGCGGGATCCGTTAACAAATCTTTCGAATCGACCGGTACTCATGTGATTCGATTCAAGACCGCAGCATCTTTTTGTCCCCAATTCGCCCGTTTTGGAGGGATAATAGTTTAGAACATTCTTTTGCGCTCTTAGCGCTCCAAGCAACAGCCCAAACGACTCCTGCTGAGGGTTATTGAGGTTATGCAATGACGAAGGTTATAGATATCACTGAACTTATACTTAGGGACGGCCATCAGAGCCTGCTCGCCACGCGGATGGCGATGGAAGACATGGTTCCGGCTTGCGAAGACATCGACAAGGCGGGTTTTTGGTCGGCCGAATGTTGGGGTGGAGCCACCTTCGACGCCTGCATCCGTTTCCTCAACGAAGACCCGTGGGAACGTCTGCGCATGTTCCGTAAGCTAATGCCCAACACGCGGTTGCAGATGTTGCTGCGCGGGCAGAATCTGCTCGGCTACCGGCACTACGAAGACACGGTGGTGGACCGCTTCGTGGAAAAGGCGGCCACCAACGGCATGGACGTGTTCCGCATCTTCGATGCCTTGAACGATATCCGCAATATCCGGCGCGCGGTGGCCGCGGTGCAGCGCGCGGGAAAGCACGCGCAAGGAACCATCTGCTATACGGTCAGCCCGCTGCACACCATCACCGGCTTCGTCGAAATGGCGGAGCGGCTGCTGGAACTGGGCTGCGATTCAATCTGCATCAAGGACATGGCCGCGCTGCTGAAGCCGCAACCGGCCTACGACCTGGTGAAGGGCATCAAGCAGGCCTGCGGCGAGGGAACTCGCGTACACGTGCATGTGCACGCCACCACCGGCGTCACCATGGTCAGCCTGATGAAAGCGATCGAAGCGGGTGCGGATTGCGTGGATACCTCGATCAGCTCGCTCAGCCTTGGCCCTGGCCACAATCCCACCGAGAGCCTGATGGAGATGCTGGAAGGCACGCCCTATTCAACCCGCGTGGATAAGAAGCGGCTGTTGGCGATCAAGACGCATTTCGACAAGATCCGCCCGCGCTACAAGGAATTCCTTTCCAACATCACCGGCGTGGACACGGAGATCTTCGACAGCCAGATCCCGGGCGGCATGATCTCCAATCTGGAGAGCCAGCTCAAGCAGCAGAAGGCCGGCGACCGCATGAAAGAGGTACTGGAGGAAGTTCCGCGGGTGCGCGAGGACGCCGGTTTCCCGCCGCTGGTGACGCCCTCCAGCCAGATCATCGGCACGCAAGCGGTGTTCAACGTGATGATGGGCCGGTACAAGGTGCTGACCGGCGAGTTCGCCGATATCATGCTGGGCTACTACGGCGAAACGCTCGGCCGGCGCAACCGCCATGTGGTGGAGATGGCCGCCAAGCAAACCAACAAGCAGCCTATCAGCACGCGTCCGGCGGATCTGCTGAAACCGGAATGGCAGGAACTGCGGTCGGCGGCGCTGGCTCTGGAAGGCTGCAACGGGTCGGACGAAGACGTCCTCACCTATGCGATGTTCCCCGGTGTAGCGCCGAAGTTCTTTCCCACGCGCGCGAAAGGCCCCAAGAACCTGGGCAAGGATCCGGCCGCTGCGCCGGCGCCAGCCCCGGCCGCGGCGGCGCCAGTGGCGGAAAACGGCAAAGGCCCGGTAAACACCACCATCACCTACGACGTGAAGCTGAACGGGCACAGCCACAAGGTGACGGTGTCGCCGGCGTAAAGAAGCGCCGATAAATCGGATTTGATGAAGCCAAGATCGCGAGAACTCGAAATATGACCACCACGGCAATGCAAGAGAAGATCGAAGAACTGAAGCGGCGGCGCGAAACGGTAATGCTGGGCGGCGGAGCGGACAAGCTCGAAAAGCAACGCCAGGCGGGGAAACTGACCGCGCGCGAACGGATCGACGCGCTGGTCGACCCGGCCAGCTTCGAAGAGAATGGCCTGTTCGCCGAGCATCGCGCCACCATGTTCGGCATGGAAGGGAAAAGCATGCCGGCCGATGGCGTGGTGACCGGCGCGGCTTCGGTGGGCGGACGCCTGATTCACCTGGCCAGCCAGGACTTCACGGTGATGGGCGGCGCGGCCGGCGAAGTGCATTCCATTAAGGTCGCCGAAGTCATGCAGATGGCGCTGAAGACCGGCTCGCCGTTTGTGTTCATCAACGATTCCGGCGGCGCGCGCGTGCAGGAAGGCATCGACTCGCTCTCCGGCTACGGCAAAGTGTTTTACTCGAACGTGATGCTTTCGGGCGCGGTTCCGCAGATTTCGCTGATCTGCGGACCCTGCGCGGGTGGCGCGGCATATAGCCCGGCGCTCACCGATTTCATCATCCAGACCCGGCAGGCGCAGATGTTCATCACCGGACCGCAGGTGATCAAACAGGTGACCGGCGAGAGCGTCACCGCCGAGCAACTGGGCGGCCCGGAAGCGCACATGGTGAATTCGGGCGTGATCCACTTCATCGCGGAAAACGACCAGCACGCGGTGGCGCTGTGCCAGAAGCTGCTCAGCTTCCTGCCCAACAATAATATGGAGGATCCGCCACAAGCGCCGGGCGACCCCGACGTGGATCCCAGCCCGGATCTCGAAGACATGGTGCCGGTGGATGGCAAGAAGGGGTACGACGTTCGCACCGTGATTCTGAAGGTGGTGGACTTCGGCGATTTTCTGGAAGTGCAGTCCGGTTTCGCGAAGAACATCGTGATCGGCTTCGCGCGCGTGAATGGCCGCACGGTGGGCGTGATCGCCAACCAGCCGGCGGTGATGGCGGGCGCGCTGGATATCAACGCTTCGAGCAAGGCTTCGCGGTTTATCCGCTTCTGCAATGCGTTCAATATTTCGCTGCTGACGTTCGTCGACGTGCCGGGCTTTCTGCCGGGCGTGCAGCAGGAGCACGGCGGCATCATTCGCCACGGCGCCAAGATGCTGTTCGCGTATTCGGCCGCCACGGTTCCCAAGATCACGGTGATTCTGCGCAAGTGCTACGGCGGCGCCTACCTGGCCATGTGCGGCAAGGACCTGGGCGCCGACCGCGTATTCGCATGGCCCACCGCGGAAGTGGCGGTGATGGGCGCGGAAGGCGCGGCGGAGATCGTATTCCGCAAGGAGATTCAGGAAGCCGAGGACAAGGCCGCTCGGCGCAAGGAATTGATCGCGCGGTACCGCGAGGCGTTTTCCAATCCTTACGTGGCCGCGGGGCGCCGCCTGGTGGATGCGGTGATCGAGCCGGCGCTGACCCGCCGCCACGTGGCGCGCGCGCTCGAATATCTGGGCACCAAGCGCGAGTTGCGGCCGCCCAAGAAACACGGCTTGATGCCGCTGTAGCGCGAGGGGCGAAGATGACGACAGAAATACAAGCGACTGAACTCGAAGCGCTGATCCGCGATATTCGCACCCAACTGGCCGCCCTGTCGGAACGGGTGGCGCGCCTCGAAACGCCGGCCGCGCCGGTTGTGGCCGCGGCTCCCACGGAAGTTGCCAAGAAGGAAGAAGCGCCCGCGGCGGCGGAAGCGCCGGCTGAGCCGGAAATAAGCGAAGAGGAGCTGCTGGCCATCTCCGCCGCGCTGGCGGCCTATTTCGGAGTGCGGGTGCACGTGCGGCAGATCCGCCTCATCCACTCCTCGGCTTGGGCCCAGCAGGGACGCGTGTCCATCCAGGCCTCGCACAGACTTTTCTAATCAGGACTCATCCGTGAAGCTAACCATCAAGATCGATCAGAAGACTTACGAAGTGGACGTGGAAGCCGCCGAGCCGGACGCGCCCAGCCAGGCGCCGCGCGGCTACGTGATGGAATCCGCGCCGGTGCGCGTTCCGGCCGCTCCGGTGGCCGCGCCGCCCGCGCCGTCGGGCTCGGTCAACGAAGAGAAAGTGTGCCGCAGCCCGGTTTCCGGCAATGTGGTGCGGGTGATGGCGCACGCGGGCCAGAGCATCCAGGTGGGCGACGTTCTGCTGGTGCTCGAGGCCATGAAGATGGAAACGAATATCACCGCTCCGGTATCCGGCAAACTGGCCGCCGTCAAGGTCAATGCCGGAGAAAGCGTGCAGTCCGGACAGGTGGTCGTGGAGTTCGAATAATGAGTGATGAATTAAAGCAAATACCCGGTTTTCTGTTTTTTGATCATGTAGCCGTTTCGGTACCGCCCGGCCAGTTGGAAACACACGTCGCGGCGTATCAGGCGCTCGGTTTCCGCGAGGTGCATCGCGAGGACGTGCTCGGCTCCGACCAGGTTCGCGAGGTCCTGCTACAGGTGGGCGACGGTCCCAACCTGGTGCAATTGCTCGAGCCGCTGACGCCCGAGTCTCCGGTCTCCAAGCAAATCGAAAAGAACGGCGGCCGCGGCGGCCTTGCTCACGTTGCGTTGCGCGTTTCCGGCATCCAGCAGGCGTTCGACTATTTGAAGGAAAAAGGTTTCAAGATCATCGACAAGGCGCCACGCAAAGGTTCGCGCGGCACCACCGTGTTCTTCATCCATCCCAAGACAACGGAAAACGCGGCATTCGGCTACCTGATCGAGGTGGTCGAGGAGGGCAGCCATGCCTGAGGACCTGCCCGGCGCCGAGATCCTAAACCTGGGCCAGGATTTTCCGCCGGTTCCGACCTCCGTTTGGCAGGCGGCCATCGCGAAGGACCTAAAGGGCGCCGACTACGAGAAGAAACTGGTGTGGCGCACCGACGAGGGCATTCCCGTGCAGCCGTACTACCGCGCGGAGAACCTGGCCGGCCTGGAGGCGCAGACGCAAACCGCGCCGGGGCAGTTTCCTTTCGCGCGCGGCACTGGCAAGCCGTGGGAGGCGGCCGATGCGGTTCCCTCCGGCGCCAATGTGATTCGCGCCGATGAGCTGGCCGAAGCCGGCGCCAACGCGGTCCAGCAACTGGGCTACGCGCTGGCCGCGGGCGTGGAGCGGCTGACCGAGCTTGCCGCAACCGGCACGGTGGATGAAGCCGCGCGCTCGATCGAATTCGTTTACTCGATCGGCTCGACCTATTTTCTGGAGATCGCCAAGCTGCGCGCCGCGCGTCTGATTTGGGCGCAGGCGGTGGCGGCGTTTGGCCCGGCGGACCTGAACTCCGCGCTGGCACGCGTCCACGCCCGCACCACGCGGCTCGATAAGAGCGTGTATGACCGCTATACCAACCTGCTGCGCGTCACCACCGAAGCCCTGGCGGCGGCGGTTGGCGGCTGCGACCGGTTGACGGTCGAGCCGTTCGGATTCGACCAGCACCTGGCGGTGAACGTGGGTCGCATTCTGCATGATGAAGCGCACGTGGATGCGGTGGCCGATCCGGCCGGCGGTTCTTATTACATTGAAGCGCTGACCGATTCGCTGGCCCGCGCGGCGTGGAAGTTGTTCCAACAGGTGGAAACCGAGGGCGGCTATAGCAAGGCCATAGAATCCGGCGCCATCGCCAAAGCTTTGGAGGCCAGCCGCGCCAAACTCACGAAGGCCGTGGCATCGCGCTACCGCACACTGGTAGGCGTCAACAATTTCCCCGATCTGAAAGAAAAAACGGCCGAGGCGGCCGCGCCGCCGGCCGAAAGCGGTGCGGCATTTCCCGCCTTCCGGCTGGCCGAACCGTTCGAACAAATCCGCCGCCGCACCGAGCGCCACGCGGCGAAGACGGGCCGCGTTCCCAAGGTTCTGCTGCTCATGCGCGGCGACCTGAAAATGCGCATGGCGCGCGCCAATTTCAGCTTTAACTTCTTCGGCTGCGCCGGCTTCAACGTCGTCGAGGCGGAAGAGTATGCCGGCGCGGGCGCGGATCTGATCGTGCTGTGCAGCTCCGACGCGGAATACCTGGCGCTGGCGCAGGAAGTCTGCCCCGCCGCCGGCGTACCCGTAATCGTGGCGGGCAATCCGAAGGAACAGATCGAAGCGTTGAAGGCCGCCGGCGTGGCGGGCTTCATTCATATCCAAAGCGACGCCGTCCAGACCCTCGGCGAGTGGCAGAAGCGGCTGGGGATGGAGGAGTAAGCGATGAAACCGGACTTTTCGAAAATCGATTATCAGCCGCAGGCCGAAGCTGCCGCCGCTGCCGCGACCGCCGAGGATTGGATGACCGCGGAGCGAATCGCGGTGAAACCCTGGTACACGGCCAGCGATCTCTACGCGATGGAACACCTCGAGTACGCCGCCGGCGTGCCGCCGTTTCTGCGCGGGCCGTACTCCACCATGTACGCGCTCCAGCCGTGGACCATTCGCCAATACGCGGGCTTTTCGACCGCCGAGGAATCGAACGCGTTTTACCGGCGCAATCTCGCCGCCGGACAGAAGGGCCTTTCGGTGGCGTTCGACCTGGCCACCCATCGCGGCTACGATTCCGACAATGAGCGCGTGGTGGGCGACGTCGGCAAAGCCGGCGTGGCGATCGATAGCGTCGAAGATATGAAAATTCTCTTCGACCAGATCCCGCTCGGCCAGATGTCGGTGTCGATGACCATGAACGGCGCCGTGCTGCCGGTGCTGGCTTTCTACATCGTGGCGGCCGAAGAGCAGGGTGTGAAGCCGGAACAATTGACCGGAACCATTCAGAACGACATTCTGAAAGAGTTCATGGTCCGCAACACATACATCTATCCGCCGCTACCTTCCATGCGGATCATCGGCGATATCTTCCGCTATTCGGCGGAGCGAATGCCGAAGTACAACTGCATTTCGATCAGCGGCTACCACATGCAGGAAGCCGGCGCGACGGCCGATATCGAGCTTGGCTACACGCTGGCCGATGGCGTGGAATACATCCGCACGGGAATCGCCGCCGGTCTGGATATCGACGCGTTCGCACCGCGGCTGAGCTTCTTCTGGGGCATCGGCATGAATCACTTCATGGAGATCGCCAAGCTGCGCGCGGCGCGCGTGCTGTGGGCCAAGCTGATTCGCGGATTCAACCCCAGGAACCCAAAGTCGATGGCGCTGCGCACGCATTCGCAAACTTCCGGCTGGAGCCTGACCGCGCAGGACGCGTACAACAACGTGGCGCGCACGGCGGTGGAAGCGCTGGCCGCGGTGCTGGGGCACACCCAGTCGCTGCACACCAATGCGCTCGACGAAGCCATCGCGCTGCCCACGGACTTTTCCGCGCGGATCGCGCGCAACACGCAAATCTACCTGCAACAGGAAACCGCCATCACGCGCGCGGTGGATCCCTGGGCCGGCAGCTTCTACGTCGAGAGCCTGACCCACGAGCTGATGCACAAGGCGTGGCATCATATTCAGGAAGTCGAAACCCTTGGCGGCATGGCCAAGGCGATCGAAACCGGCATCCCCAAGATGCGGATTGAAGAAGCAGCCGCACGCCGCCAGGCCTATATCGATTCCGGCCGCGAGATCATCGTGGGCGTGAACAAATACCAAACCGGCAGCGAGGAACACATTGACACGCGCGAAGTGGACAATGGCGCGGTGCGCGATTCGCAACTGCGGCGCCTGGCGCAAATCCGCGCCGCGCGCGACGGCCGCGCGGTGGAAACGGCGCTGGCAGCCTTGACCGCCAGCGCAGCGACGGGCGATGGAAACCTGCTCGAACTGGCCGTCCAGGCGGCACGCGCCCGCGCCACGCTGGGCGAGATTTCAACCGCGCTCGAGAAAGTGTTCGGCCGCTACCAGGCGGTCAATCGCACCATTTCGGGCGTTTATTCCTCGGAGAGCCAGGCCGATCCGGAATTTCAGAAAGCGCGGACGCTGGCGGACGAGTTCGGCAAGGCGGAAGGGCGGCGGCCGCGCATCCTGGTCGCCAAGATGGGCCAGGACGGACATGACCGCGGCGCCAAAGTGATCGCAACCGCGTTCGCCGATCTTGGCTTCGACGTCGATGTCGGCCCGCTGTTCCAGACGCCGATCGAGGCGGCGCGCATGGCGGTCGAAAACGACGTGCACGTACTCGGCGTATCGAGCCTGGCCGGCGGACACAAAACACTCGTCCCGGAAGTGATCGCCGAGCTGCGCAAATTCGGCCGCGACGACATCCTGGTTTACGTCGGCGGCGTGATTCCGCCGCAGGATTACGACTTCCTGTACCAGGCCGGCGTGACCGGAGTGTTCGGCCCCGGCACCGTGATCCCGGTCTGCGCGCAGAAAATCCTTCATGCGCTGATGGGTACGGTTCGTGCGGCGTAGTCGGAAGTGGCGCACGCACTCATGCGTGCCGTGTCGAGACTCTTCTCGACACCTGCTTCGCGCTGCGACGGGTCCCTGCGTCGGCACGAGTGCCGACGCGGCACGCACGAGTGAGTGCGCCACGTCGCTGCCCTACAAAGAGCCAGACTGATGCCGGCTAGCTCGACCCATCACCGGCGCGGCCGCCTGCCGCTCGAACGCTACACGGAGGGCATCCTTCGCGGCGACCGCGTCACCCTGGCGCGCGCCATCACGGTGGTGGAAAGCGATCTGCCGGCCGATGGAGAACTCGCGGCACGGATGCTCGATGCTATCTTACCGGCGACGGGCAAATCGCGGCGCGTCGGCATCACCGGCGTGCCGGGCGTCGGCAAGAGCACCTTCATCGACGCGCTGGGCATGCACCTGATCCGCCAACGCGGCGAGCGCGTGGCCGTGTTGAGCGTGGATCCATCGAGCCCCATTTCAGGCGGCAGCATCCTCGGCGACAAGACCCGCATGGAGCGCCTCAGCGTAGAGGAGCGCGCCTTCATCCGGCCCTCGCCCGCGCGTGGGCACCTGGGCGGCGTGGCGCGCCGTACGCGCGAAACCATTCTGTTGTGCGAGGCCGCCGGCTTCGAAAACGTGCTGGTGGAAACGGTGGGAGTGGGCCAGTCGGAAACGGCTGTCCGCTCGATGACGGATTTCTTTCTGCTACTGATGCTGGCCGGCGCCGGCGACGAACTGCAAGGCATCAAGCGCGGCATCATCGAAATGATCGACGGCATGGTGATCAACAAAGCCGATGGCGACAACAAGCGCAAGGCGGAACGTGCGCGCGTCGAGTATGCGAGCGCGCTGCACCTGTTCCCCGCTTCGGCCGATGGCTGGACGCCGCGCGTGCTCACCTGTTCGGCCCTCCACGGCGAGGGCGTAGCCGAGAGCTGGGACATGGTGCTCGATCACCGCGAGAAGCTCTCGGCATCCGGCCACCTGGCCGCGCGGCGCAGCGGGCAGGCGCTCGAATGGATGCGCGAGCTGGTCTCCATCGCGCTCGAAGATTCTTTCCACGGCCATGCCGCCGTGGCGGCGAGGCTGCCGCGCCTGGAAGAGGCGGTGAGCCGTGGGCAGGTGACGCCGTTTGCCGCCAGCCGCGAGTTACTACAGATTTATCGTTCCCAGGAGAAATAATTCAAATGTCATTTTCATTTCCCAAGCTGACGGCGGAAGAGGCCGCCAGCCATATTCAACACGGCCAGACAGTGGGTTTCAGCGGGTTCACGCCGGCCGGCGCGCCCAAGGCGATCCCGTTGGCTGTTGCCCAGCGCGCCAAGGTGGAACACGAGTCGGGCCGCGAGTTTCAGATCGGCGTGCTGACCGGCGCTTCCACCGGACCTTCGCTCGATGGCGCGCTGGCAGAGGCTGCCGCCATCAGCTTTCGCACGCCGTATCAATCGAATGCCGCGCTGCGCTCATCGATCAACAAGGGCGAAACGCGCTTCGTCGATATGCACCTTTCCATGCTGCCGCAAATCGTGCGCTACGGCTTCCTCGGCCCCGTGGATTGGGCCGTGGTGGAAGCTAGCGACCTGACTTCGGGCGGCGGCATCGTGCTCTCGAGCTCGGTAGGCGCGGCGCCGACGTTCGCCGGGCGCGCCGGGAAGATCCTGATCGAGCTCAACCGGCGGCATCCGCCATCGCTGCTCGGCATGCACGATATCTACGAACCGGCCGACCCCCCGCATCGCCACGAGATTCCGATTTACCACGCCTCGGACCGCATCGGCTCGCCTCTCATTACGGTCGATCCGTCGAAAATCGTCGGCGTGGTGGAAACCGATCTCGACGATGAATGCGCTCCCTTCAGCCCGCCCACGCCGGCCACGGAAAAAATCGGCCAGAACGTAGCCGAATTCCTGGTGGCGGAAATGCGCGCCGGCCGGCTTCCGAAGAGCTTTCTGCCCCTGCAATCGGGCGTGGGCGATGTCGCCAACAGCGTGCTGGGCGCGCTGGGCCGACTGCCCGAAATCCCCGCCTTCGAAATGTACACCGAGGTGTTGCAGGATTCGGTGGTGGATCTGCTCGAAAGCGGACGCTGCAAGTTCGCCTCGACATGCTCGCTCACGCTCAGCCCGCCGGCCATGCGCCGCATCGTCGACAACCTAAATCTCTTCCGCTCGAAAATCCTGATGCGCCCGCAGGAGATTTCGAATAACCCGGAAGTGGTGCGGCGCCTGGGCATCATCTCGATGAACACGCCGATTGAAGTGGACGTGTTCGGCAACGTCAATTCCACGCACGTGCTGGGCAAGCAGATGATGAACGGGATCGGCGGCTCGGGCGATTTCACCCGCAACGCGTACCTGTCGATCTTCAGTTGCGCCTCGACGGCCAAGGGTGGCAAGATCTCGACCATCGTTCCGCTGGTGACGCACGTCGATCACAGCGAGCATTCCGTGCAAGTGGTGATCACCGAGCAGGGCGTGGCCGACTTGCGCGGCCAGGACCCGCACGGCCGCGCGCGCATCATCATCGAGAATTGCGCGCACCCGAAGTTCCGCCCGCAACTGCTCGAATACATCGAGATCGTCAAGCAGGGCCACACCCCGCAATCCCTAAGCCGCGCCTTCGCCATGCACCGCCAGTTCATCAGAACCGGAGACATGGGCGGGATTAAGTGGGAGGATTGGGCGTAAGGGGGAGCGGTATCATAGTGCATCATGACGCCATCGAAACCAAGCGTAGAAGAGGGCGTACGTCCGCAGGTAGCGCATGGGATGCCATGGTTCAACCGGCCGGGGCACGAACAGAGGTACAGAGAGTGGCTGACGAAGCACCATGATGCGGGCTTCGTCCTGAACTGCTACTTCTTCCCAGAAGGGGACGCGGCGATGCTGCATTTAGCCGCGTGCGGGCACCTCCTCGCGCAGGGCGACCTCAGCCACACAAACGCCTCCTTCCCGAAGAAATGTGGAGATACGCTAGATGATCTTCTGAACTGGGCGGCGGCGGAGCTCCCTGCTAGGGTTAGGATCAGGGGATGTGGGTGCCTGAAAGGGCTCAGCAGATGAGCTCAGGATACAAGTTTGGTGGCAGTCACACGTCCGCGTGCGAGTGCCCGCGGTGTCATCAGCGGGGAGGACACGCCCATGACTGTCAATGTCCAGACTGTGGCCGCACAGGGGGCGAACACGCGGGCTGCCGGTGCGAAAAATGTGGCGAGTTTCGGGATCGCCATCTCCCGTCTTGCATGTGCCAAGGATGCCGGGGTTTCGGATAGAATACCTCGGCCGCCGGGCGGGGAAACGAATTGCGGCTGGGCGCTGGGGACGTGTCACCCACTTGGACCGAGAAGGGGGTAAGTCTAATGTCGCGCTGGATAAAGCTTGTGGGCATGGTGCTCGCTGTTAGTGCCGTCGGTTTCGGGCAGACCTGGCAGGGCCTGGGCTTTGGATGGCCGCTGCGCCAGGTCCAGGAGGCCCTTTCGAAGAAAGGGTTCCATCTGGTGCGTCTGGACGGCGCTGCTGCACATTTCAGACTTGGTCCCGGCCACCAAGAGTGGGACGTGCAGCCGGTGTTCGACCTGCAACTGCCCAGCATTCTGCCGCCATTGCATTTCGTTCCAGATCTAGTGTTCACTTCCACGGACAAGCTCGAACGCATCACGTTGAGGCTTGCGGCAGAGAAGCACGCCGCAGAGGGGATGGATACAGCTCTGCTGGCGGCGCTCGCCGCGGCCCCCATACAGCGGGAATTGAGCATAAAATACGGTGCACCGGTGAGTATGGCGGGAGCTTGCGGCCCGGTATCAACGAGCAACCCAGCTGATGGCTCTGGAAAGGTGAGCTGTGATGCCGTGTGGAGGGCCGAGGGGCAGGGCGTCTCCTTGGAGTGGGAGTACTTTCCAGGCTCAAAGAAGTTCTTCCTCTCCATCTCGTACAGTCCGTTCAACCCTGGGTTGTAAGGGAACTACGGCAAAACGGCAAAAAGGGGGACGCATTAAATCCGCGAGGGCCATCCGACTGGCCTCACGCTGTCACGAGTTGCTCCACTGGTTCGGCGCGCCGCACCTTGACCTTCACTTCCACGCGCGATCCGAGCCGGTTGAGGACCGACATGAGCCGGTCGACGGTGAACCGCCCGAGATTCGCGTTGCGGATTCGAGAGAAATCGGCCGCCGCAATTCCCGTGCGGCCGTGCGCGGCACGCACGGTCAGGTGTTCCCGATCGAGCGCCTTGATGATTTCGGCTGCCAGGATGGCTTTGAATTGCTCCGCGTCCGCGTTCCGATGCCCCAGATCGCGGAACACATTGCCGCTTCCGCGCACCAGTTCCAGCTTTTCAACTTTCATCGCAACATCTCCTTCAGGCTCTTCAAGCGGTCCTTGATCAATTCGATTTCGCGTTGCGGCGTCTTGATGCCCTGCGTCGATTTCTTCCGGAACGCATGGACCACCCAGATTTCTTCGGCGAGTCGCACCGCGTAGACCACGCGAAACGCATCGCCGCGGAACGGCAGCGCAATCTCGAACACGCCAGAGCCCAGGCCCTGCATGGGCTTCGCAACGTCGGCCTTGCCGCCCTCCGCGGCGATGGTCAGGGCCGCCAGGCAGATCGATCTCGCCCCTTCGGGAAACATCTCGAATTCCCTCAGCGCCGCCTTGATCCAGGAAACGGGCCTTGTCTTGGGGGTCATTGGCGGTCCGGCGCTTCTCCCTTCTCGTATGTTGTCATAATTGACAACATATGTCAACACGGTCGCCGAGAGGCTGAGATCATTCGGAATCACTCGTTGCCAAGAAAAGCCGAGATGACTCTCGGCTCTTGCAGGCCGGACGGCCCGCGCCACGGACGGGAAAGGCGGCGCGAAGTGCTGGTGCGGGTCTAAAGAGTCAGCGGGCGGGCCGGAATTTGAGCGTGCTGGCGGCGTCGATTTTGCGGAACTGCATGGGGAAGCTGCGGCCGGCGTAGTAGTCGTCCCACTGGTCGCGGTAGTGGCTGGACAGCACCTGGCCGGATTGGCCGATGGTCTCGTTGAGCAGGGAGCGGTCCCAATCGGCCAGGTCGGCGTCCATCCGCATGGAAGGCGCCAGGCGCGCGGTGACCTGTTTCACGCTGACCGGCGAACCGCTCATGGGCACCGGGCCGATATTGAAATACTTGCCAATCCAGGGGATCCGACGGATGACCGGGTTGGGAACGAACATCCTCGAATAGGCGCCGTACTGCCAGCGGGTGTGGTCGCGGCCCTGAATGCGCTCGCCCTCTTCCACCGCATCCACCAGCGCGGTCAGCAGCATTTCGTCATAATCGGCGAACCAGCCGGCGGGGCGTTCGCGGAGCAACCTCTCGACCACCAGGTAGCTCATGGGGAAGTCGTATTGACCAGCGGCGCCCGGCGCGGCGTTTTCGGCCAGCGCGGTGCGCACGTGGGTGAAGGCCAGGGCGACGAGAAAGGGCGCGCCCCCGCGGATTTCCATCTGCCCGTTCCAGGCGCGCAGCATGGAGATCACGTCCTCGAGGTTGGTGACGCGCGCATGGCGGTTGTCGTAGGCAGCCACCAATTGGCCGGCCAGGAACTTGCCGAACGCCGAGTACACGTCGCACTGGACGCCGAGCATGTCTTCGGCGCGCCAGCGCTGGCGGGACTGGAGACGCGCACGCACCTGGTTCGCGCGGTAGGGCGGGGCAAAACGGCCGCCGACCGGGTAAGGGTAACCGGCGGGAAAGGGGTCCTGATTGGCCGTGGCAATGATGCCGCCGGGCGGGTTGAAGGCGGTGGGGAGATCGGCAAACGGGATGAAGCCGTCCCATTCGAAATCGCCGGACGTTCCATCGAGAGGGACGTCGCCCGCGTAGCCGCGCCGTATGGGCAACCGGCCGGCGACCTGGTAGCCGATGTTGCCGTCGGTATCGGCGTAAACGAAATTGGAAGCCGGTCCCGGCAGCCGCTCCAGGGCGGCTCTGAATTCGGCCCAGCTCTGGGCGCGATCGATATCGAGGAATGGGTACTGAACGAAGCCCGGTTCGGCGGCCACCCAGCGCAGCGCCATGGGCGCATCTTTGTCATTGACCAACAGCGGCCCGTGACGGGTGACCCAGACCAGCATTTCCTCGGCGGCCTGGTTCTTCACGCGGATGATTTCGCGTTCCAGCCGCGCCTGCTCCGGTTGGCCGCGGTAAAAATAGCGGCCGGTGCGCGGATCGAGCTTTTCGATGTACAGATCCTGGACGTCGAAACCGAGATTGGTGATGCCCCAGGCGATGCGCTGATTGTGTCCGACGATAATTCCGGGAACGCCCGGCAGCGCCACGCCGGAGACGTCGATGCCGGGCGCCCGCAGGTGGGTCATGTACCAAACGCCGGGCAGCCCGTACTCGAGGTGCATATCATTGGCGAGCAGCGGCTTGCCGGAAGCCGTATGGGCGCCCGACAGGGCCCAGCCGTTGGAGCCGGGCGGCGGCGAGCCAGAGCTACGCGCGGGAAACAGAAAATCGACTTTATGCGCGTCGCCGTGGGCCAGCATTTCGCGCTTGAGTAAATCGTCGCGCCAGGAAGTACTCAGAGTGCGAAACATCTGCAGGCAGACGAGGAGCGAATCCACCACGCTCCAGGGACGCGGCTGGTAGGCGAGCAGGCGGAATTCGAGCGGTAGATTGTCGAGATGGCTACCAACAAACGCGTTGACGCCGCGCGCGTAAGCGGCCATGGCGGCGCGGTCCGGCGCCGGCAAATCGACGTACGTGCTCTCGGCGATGCGGCGCATGCGCAGGCGGCGGGATTCGCGATCCGACTCGAGCGCCGCGGCGCCGACCACTTCCGACAGGTCGCCCGCGGCGAGGCGGCGCAGCGCATCCATTTGCCACAGCCGGTCCTGGGCGGTCACGTAGCCTTGCACGAACAGGGCATCTTCGAGGCTGGACGCCTCGATGTGGGGCACACCGTGCGCGTCGAATTGCACAGAGACGGGCGCGGACACGCGCGCCTCGATGGAACCGGAGCGCCGCGGCAGCGGCCGCCAGACACACCAGTAGACGACTGCCAGGGCGGCCACCACGGCCACGGCAACCGCCAGGTTCACGATCCTCACGATTCGTTTGAGCGGGGAAGGCGACATTCGAGGCTAACTCTCATCATAGACGGTGCCGGCGCGGCCAATCGGCCGGAAATGGGCGTGCGACGCAGAAACGGCGAGACACTACATTCCTAGCGAGCTCGCAGGAATCTGAATCAGAAAGCTTTTCGTCGACTTTAGCCGTGCCGAGGGAAAGCCGGACCGGCAACGCGCGCAGCTGATCGGGTGGCAGTCGTCCTCAAAGCCCGAGAGCCGGCCCGCATCCTGGTGCCGATTGGCGGCGAAAAGAAGGATAGCCCTCACCTGGAGTTCAAGCAACGCCGGGTCAATCAGTTCAACTTCTATCGGAACGCCAAGCGATGGGGCCGGATGTTCGTGCGCATGTGCCCTTACTTTCCATTCTCAGCACGGGTGTGTCTGAACCAACTCAAGCTCGATCACCCGCGACAACCGGCGGTGCATCTGCGACAACTCGGATGGGCTCCTGAGGGATGTCCGCCTCAAGATCGCCGACTGACGGGGCGAAACGGGGAGAGAACTCTCGTTGGGGCCTCTATTACGGGAACTAAGGCGTGGGCAACTGCATCCGGCCGACCACAAAGAACGAGCACACACTCCGCCGAGAAAGTGTCACCGGCGCGTGCCGCCGGCGCGTGCCGCACCCGTGTCGCATACGCGCCAGCTTGCGATCGAAGAGGGGTGCGCGGCCTCAAAGGTGGCTAATGACGATGCGATGAACTTTGATCAGCAGATCGACCTCCTGGCGCGGGACCTCCAGCAGCGAAGCGATCCGTTCGGGAGAATCGCCGCGACGGTGCATGCGCAGGACCTGCGCGCGTTTATTCAGGTTCAAGGCGGCCCGCCCGGCGTCCGTGGTGGCTTCCGCCGGCTGCCTGCGATGATCCGTGGCGTGTTGCTCCAGGCCCTCCAAGCGGGCCGCGAGAGCCTCCGTGTTGATTTGAATCTTCGCTCCCAAAGCGGCGGTCCGGCGGGCGGCATCGAGCGCCACGCGCGCCAATAAAAGGGCCGTCCCGCCACATACCAGGGCCACCAGAAAAGCCCCCGCAAACACGATCAGGCAGGTGTTCATGGTATGCTCCGCAGGCGTTCGTTGCGGCTGGCGATCTCCTGGATTTTCACGCCGTAGTTGCCCTCCACCACCACCACTTCACCGCGCGCGATCAGCCGCTGATTGACCAGCACCTCCACCGGGTCGTTCACGTCGCGGTCCAGTTCCACGATTGAGCCGGTAGTCAGCTTGAGAACTTCCTTCATAGGGAGGCGCGTTTTGCCGAACGAGATGCTGACCGGTAGGTCGACATCGAGCAACAGGCCGATGGTCCGCGAGCTCAGCGCCAACTGACCGGCCTCGCTCGAATATTCGGCCCGCGCGGGCTCGGCGGGGGCCGGCTCATCATGGGGCGGGGCGGCGATCAGCGATAGCAGGACCGGGCTGAACGCCACCAGCAGCGGCGGCGGTGCGCCGTCGGCGAATGTGAGCGAGACGGAAGCCCATTCGTTCGATTCCGGGGCCGCTTCGCGCTGGGCGCCGGCGCCGCAGGTGATCTCGCGGCCGAGCAGACCGCCGATCGAGCGGGCCATGGCGGAGAGGGATTGCCCCAGAATCTCGAACCAGGTATTCTGGGCCTCGCTCGAAGCCACCGTGTCGAGTCCCGCGGCCTTCAGGGTCAGCGTGCCGGCGTGCTCCCAGGTGGGCTGCGGAGAGCCGATCCACGCCAAAGCGCCGGCAGCCGCCGAAAAGGGATGTTCCCACCAAAGATAGGAGTATTCTCCCGACGCCGCTTCAGCGGCGGTTCCGCTGGCCGCTTGCCAGGCGACCTTCGGCTGCTGATCGGTCATCGACGCCAGCACCTGCGCGAGGGCTTCGGCCCACTGATCGAGGACGCCAGCGGGTCTGCCGCCCGCAACGAGCGCGCCGGTCCGGGTCCGATCGCCGGCGCTCATACGGCGATCACTCCTCTGGCGATCGGCCACTGCGCGGCCAGGTGGCTTCGCAGCCGCAGAATGGCCTGCGACTTGAGCTGCGATATGCGCGATTCGTGAAGGTTTACCACCTGCGCGATCTCGCGCAACGTGAGTTCCTCATTGAAATAAAGACTCAACACCGTCCGCTCGATCTCGGGAATTCGATCGATTCCCGCCGCCAGCAGCCGTTCCAGTTCCGCGCGCTCGAGAAGGCTGGCTGGCGAGTTATCCTGCCCGTCGGCGATGTAGCGCAGCAGGTCGCCGGAGTTGTCGCCGGAGGCGTACTCCAGACTGGCGATGTTCAACCCGCGGGTTTCCACCAGCCACTCGTGGTACTCGTCGAGCGTCACGCCGAGCTCGAACGCGATCTCTTCCTCCGTGGGAGAGCGTTTGAGACGCTGCTCGGCCTGGCTGACGGCGGTTTCGATCTGCTTGGCTTTGCGGCGTTTTTGCCGCGGAGCCCAATCCAAGCCGCGCAGGCTGTCGAGGATAGCCCCGCGAATCTTGTATTCGGCATAGGTTTTCAGCTTCACGTTGAAGCGCGGATCGAAGTTGTCAATCGCGGAAATCAGGCCCAGCACGCCGGTCGAGATCAGGTCCTCCAGGCTGATGTTCTCCGGCAGCCGCTCTTGAATCCGCCGCGCGATCAGCCGCACTTGCGGCAGGTGCTGCAGAATCAGCCGCTCGCGTTCTTCTTCGCCGATTACTTCAGGCGCCGCAGAGGAGTACATAGCGTTCGCTCTCTTCGACCAGGCTCCTTAGGCCACCGCAACGGCCTGGCTGGCCGGCGTGCCGAGGAGGCGCTCCACCAGCCGATCCCACGTGACGGCCTCCAGATCTTCCGGAATGCGTTGGCCATTGGCGAAGAACGACAGCGGCTTCCCTGTGCGCGCGGCCTCATTGAAAATCGGGCCCAGCGACTCGGTCTCGTCCAGTCTGGTAAACAGCAGCCGTTGCGGCCGGAAGATCTCAAATCGATCCACCATGCGGGTTACATCGGCGGCTTTCATCGAGGACGATAGGACCAGATGCGTGTCGATGTCGCCACGGGAAGAAAGAAAATGCGCCAGTCCGCAGTCGGCTTCCATATCGGCCGGACCGAACCCCGGAGTGTCGATCAGGATCAGATCCTTGCTGCGGTTCTCCTCGAGCGCCTGGGCCAGGGCTCCGACGGTCTCGAGCACCTGGAGCCCTACGCCCAGGATGGCCGCGAAGGATCGCAGTTGCGCCGCGGCGGCGATGCGGAGCGTGTCGACGGACAAAAGCAACACCGGGCGCCGGCTGGCGAGACCGTACTGAACGGCCAGCTTGACCAGCGTGGTGGTCTTGCCCGAGCCTGAGGGTCCGACCAGCGCGGCGACCCGGGGCGGGGAATCGCCACGGCCCAGGCTGGGCGCGACGGTGAAGCGGGAACGGACTTCCTCCACCAGCGCCTGGCGCCAGTTGGCCTTTTCCTCGCTCTGCGCCCCCCGCGGCCCCGCGTTGCGCGCCGCCGAGACCCGCGCTTCGGCCGCCTCGACGATTTCGCGAGCCAGGCTGGGCAGCACTTCCTGGGAGGCAAGCGCGGCATAGGCTTCCGACGCCGTGGGCGACACTCCACTCCAGCGGGCGGGCGCAAATGCCGACCGCACCAGAGCGCGCCGCATGCCCTCCAGTTCGTTCTTGAGGCCGGCTACGTCCATCGCCAGGCGGTCCGCGCCGTTCGCATTTGGTAGCTGGACTTGCGAGGCAGAGCCTTCCATCGCCTGTGTGGGCGCATTTTCGGCCGCGAACACGACTTCGTATTCCCCCAGATGACGCGCTTCGGGCGGAGCCTTGCGGCTGTTCACCAGCAACGCCTCCGGCCCCAGTTCCTGGCGCGCCTGTGCCATGGCATCTTCCACGGCAGCGGCGAAATAGGACTTGATCCTCATCGAATGCTCCTCGCCTGGCGTGCCCGGTCGCACGCCAGTCAATGAGATGGATCGGCGGAAAGGCAGTTTTCCTGTAGAGCGCGCCTACGAAATACTGCCCAGCGATTGCACGCGGACTCCCGGTGGAATCTCGTTGTGCGCCAAGAAGAATAGGTTGGGGATGGTGGGCTCGGTGATCTGCCGCAGGAAGGCGCGCGCGCCGGTGGAGGTGATCACCACCACTGCGGTTTCCGGCGTCATCACACGGGCCCCAATGCGGTTCAGAATGTCGCGCACCGCCTGCGGCGCCAGCGTCAGGTGGCTGGTCTGCTCGCCATGCTCCACGGCCGCCTCGACGGCCTGTTCGATGGCTGGGTCGAGGAACCAGGCAGGCAGTTCGCCGAGGCGGTTCAAGTACGGTTTGACCACCGAACGGCGGATCGCCTGGCGCGCATATTCGGTCAGCAGGATGGTGTTGCGCGTGGCGGCGCCGGCCTCGCCGAGCGCTTCCAGTATGGTAACCGCGTCGCGAATCGATACCCGCTCGCGCAACAGGTTCTGCAACACCCGCTGCACTGCGGCCAGGGGCAGCACCTTGGGCACCAGATCTTCCACCACCTTGGGATTATCGATGGCCACCCGGTCGAGCAGCCGCTTGGCGTCCTGCCGCGAGAAAAGCTCATACGCGTGCCGGCGGATCAGTTCGGCGAGATGCGTGCCCAGCACGCTCACGCCGTCCACCACCGTATAGCCGGATTGCCGCGCCCGCTCCGCGCGCTCGAGCGGAATCCAAAAGGCGCCGATTCCGAATGCCGGCTCGCGCGTCGGCTGGCCGTCGAGCGCATGGTCGATTTGCCCGCCGGGTATAGCCAGCTCCCTGCCCTGCGGCAGCTCATAACGAGCGACTTCGACCCCCTTCATCGAGATGACGTATTCCCGGCTGCGCAGCGACAGGTTGTCGGTGACGCGGACGGGCGGCAGCAGGTAGCCCAGGTCCCCCGCCAATTGCTTGCGGATGGCCGAGATGCGGCGCAGCAAAGGCGATTCCTGCGCGCCCTCGACCAGACCCACCAGTCCCAGCCCGACCTCGATCGCCAGGGGCTCGACTCGCAGCAACGCTTCGGGGTGGTCCCTGGCTGCCGGCGGCTTGGCCTCCTTGGCGGAGTCGCGCGTCAGGCAGTTTTCCTTTTGCCGCATCCTCCAGCCGATGGCCCCTGCGCCGCCGCCCAGCGTCAGGAACGGAAGCACCGGCAAACCGGGCAGTGCGGCCATCGCGATCAGCACCCCGCCAGCTAACAACAGCGGCTGCGAATTGCCGAAGATCTGCCGGTGAAACTCCACTCCGAGCCGGGCGTCGGAGCTGGCCCGCGTCACGATCAGCCCGCCGGAGATGGAAATCATCAGCGCGGGAATCACGGTCACCAGACCGTCGCCGATGGTCAAGACGGTGTAAGTTTCGATGGCTTTCTGAAAATCCATTCCGTGCTGGAACACGCCGATCAAGAATCCCGCCACGATATTGATTCCGGTGATCAGAATGCTCGCCACCGCGTCGCGCTGAGTGAACCGCGACGCGCCGTCCATAGCGCCGTAGAATTCGGCCTCGGTGGCGAGCTGTTTGCGGCGGCGCTTGGCCTCGCTTTCGTCGATCAGCCCGGAGTTCAGGTCGGCATCGATCGACATCTGCTTGCCCGGCAGCGCATCCAGAGTAAAGCGCGCCGTCACCTCGGAAATGCGCACCGCGCCGTGATTGATTACCACGTACTGGATAGCGATCAGCACCAAGAAGATCACCGCGCCGATGATGTAGTTGCCGCCCACCACGAAGCTGCCGAAGGCGCCGATCACCTGGCCGGCGGCGGTGGTGCCGGTGTTGCCGTTGAGCAGGATCAGGCGCGCCGAAGAGATGTTTAGCGCCAGACGGTACAGCGTGAGCAGCAGCAGCGTGGTGGGGAAACTGCTGAACTCGACCGGCCGAACCAGGTAAAGCGAAACCATCAACACGGTCACCGACAGCAGAATATCGGCGACCACCAGAAAGTCCAGCACGTACCCGGGAAGCGGCGTAATCAGCGCGACGATGATGGCCAGCACCGCCAGCGGCACCGCCATCTGGCGGAGCGCGTCCAGCGGCAAGCCGCCGATCCAGGCTGGCAGCGCGGGAGCTGTTATCGCCTTGGCGGGTGTCATGCCCTTAGCCGGGAAGCCTCCCATTCATCAGTTTGAAGATGTAAGCCAGTATCTCCGCCACCGCGCGGTACAGGTGCGGCGGAATCTCCTGGCCGACCTCGACCGAGCGGTACAGCGCCTGCGCCAGCGGCGGATTCTCGACAATCGGCACCTGGTTCTCGACCGCCCTTTGCCGGATGCGTTGGGCCAGGTAGTTCTTTCCCTTGGCCACCACCAGCGGCGCCGACATGGTCTCGGTCTGGTAACGAAGGGCGACCGCGAAGTGAGTGGGGTTGACGACCACCGCGGTGGCGGTGGCAACGTCCTTCATCATCCGCCGCCGCGCGCGTTCGCGCTGCAAGCGCCGGATGCGGGCTTTCATTTGCGGGTTGCCTTCGAGGTCCTTGACTTCCTCCTTGATTTCCTGTTTGCTCATTTGCAGGTCGCGGCGGTAGCGGCGCATCTGCCGAAATAGGTCGACCGTTCCGAACAACAGGAACGCAGCCGCCGCTTTCCAGCACAAACCCATCAACGAGGCGCCCAGGAATCGCCAGCCGGCCTCCACCCCGGCCAGCGGCAGCACCAGCAGGGCATCGAGTTTGTCGCGCGCTACCACGTAGACCGCCCAAAGAAACAGCGGCAGCAACAGCGCGGCTTCCACCAGCGCCCCCGCATTCTGACGCGGCAGATCGCGCAGCCGGCTGATCGGGTTGAATCGCGCCGGGTCCGGCACCAGCCTTTTCAAACTGAGTCCGAACCGCGTGGTCGTCAGACGCAGCCCCAGGGTTGCGGCGACCACCGCCAGCCCGCCGAGCAACAAAGGCACCAGGTTGTGCCAGAACACCTGGTAGAGTACGTGGATCAGCCCTTCGGGGCTCAGTTCGCCCTGAAAAGCGAATCTGAGCAGCGCCCGCATGGTGACGCGAAACTGGCTCAACCAGGCGCCGCCTCCGGCGCCGGCCAGCAGCAGAAACACCATAAACTGCAAGGCCGACACGAATTCGCGCGCGGAGGGGAATTGCCCCTCCTCGCGCGCCTTCTTGATGCGCCGCTCGGTTGGCTGTTCGGTTTTGCCGCTGCGGTCGGGCATCGCAGTTCATAACCCCAACGCCCGCTGCGCCACACGCCACGCCCCCAGGCTGAACTGAGCCAAGACGCGTGGGTACAATGCCAGCACCGCCGCCAGGACAAACAGCGCGGTGAGCATCTTGGCCGGGAAGGCCAATGAGAGCAACTGGACCTGCGCGTTGAGCCGGCCCATCAGCGCTAGCGCGACGTCCACCATCACCAGCAGGGCGACCACCGGCAGCGCCAGCCGCGCTCCGGCGGCCAGCACGTTCCCGGACAGCCGGATGAAGGCTTCCGCAGCGGTCGGTTGAAACACATACGCGCCTGGCGGGATCTTCTCCAGGCTGGCGCTGAACAGGCGGAGCACCTGCCCGTCCATGCCCAGGGCGAAGAACAACATCCCCGCCATCAGTTGTGCCACCACCAGCAGGATGCCCGCGTCGGCTTGGGTGTTCGGGTCCACGGTCTGGGCATAGCCGTATCCTGCCGGCATGCCCAGCATTTGGGCGGCGAAGGTGGTAACTTCGAGCACCATCGCCGCCGCCAGGCCGATGGCGACTCCGATGGCCGCTTCGGCCACCGCCCAGGCAGCCAGAGTTCCAGCGCCAGCGCCGGTTCCGTCCAGGTTAGGCCAGCGCGAGGCCAGAGCCAGCGTGAACCCGAGCGAGAATGCCGCCCGGGCCATGACCGGCGTGCCGCTCGAACCCGGCAGCGGCACGAATGCCATGGCGCCGGAAACTCGCGCCAGCACGAGCAGGAATCCAAGCACGGTGCCCGCCGGAATGGTGAGGTTAGCGGGCATAGCGGCCGAGATCTCCCCACAGACCCGCGGTATACGCGACCGACTTCTGGATCAGCCACGGCATCAGCAACAGTAGCGAGACCAGGAACGCCACCAGGCGTGGAATCGTACTGAAAGCGTTGTCCTGCATCGAAGTCGCGATCTGCACCAGGCTGATGCCGATACCGGTCGCGAACCCGATCGCCAGCAGCGGCGCGGCCAGCCAGAACGCCGTCAATAGCGTTTGCCGAATGATGTCCACTACCAGATTGGGCGTCATGGATAAAAACTCCTCATCAACGATCCGACTACCAGGTTCCAGCCGTCGACCAGCACGAAGAGCAGAATCTTGAACGGCGCCGAAATCATCACCGGCGGCAGTTGCACCATGCCGACCGAGAGCGTCACCGAGGCCACCACCAGGTCGATCACCAGAAACGGCAGGAACATCACGGCGCCGATCTGAAAACCGGTCTTAAGCTCGGAAAGAATGTAGGCGGGAATCAGGATCCTGAGATCGAGGTCGGCCCTGCTGCGAGGAGCCGGCGCGTGCGACAGTTCCAGGAATAATCGGATGTCTTTCTCGCGCGCGAAGCGCGCCAGAAACTGGCGCAACGGCTGGGCCGCTTCCGTCATCGCCTGCTCGGTCGAGAGCTTGCCATTCTCCATCGGCTCCCAGCCGCGGTGATACATCTCCGCCGCCACCGGCTGCATGATGAGGATGGTGAGAAACAGCGCGAGCCCCAGCAGAACCTGGTTGGACGGCGTGGTTTGCGTCCCCAGGGCCTGGCGGAGGAAGTGCAGCACCACGGTGATCCTTAGGAATGGCGTGATCGACATTACGGCGGCGGGCAGCAGAGTCATCAAGGTGAGCAGAATGACCACTTGCATGGGCACGCTGAGCGTGCTCTTTCCGGCCGATATGCCGAATAGCGAGAGAGGTTCGGCGGCCGCGCCAAAAGCCGGCGTCGCCAGCAGACAAACCGCCAGGGTGCAAAGCTTCATCGTGGCGCGTCCCCCCAGTTGGCGCCGGCCGCTGCGGGGCGCCGTTCGATCAGCCGGCAGCCGCCCGGCGAGGCAGCCACCAGCAGCATGGTCTCGCCCAGCCGCACCAGGTGCAGTGCGTGTTGTGGCGAGAGCGGCAGCCGCTCGACCAGTTCCAGCTTGCGGCGGGAGCGCTTGCGGCCGATCGTCACGGCGGCCATGCCGCGTCGCCGCAGCCACCAGAGCGCACCTCCAAGAAGGCCCAGAACGGCGGCCACCGCTCCCATCTGCCCGATCACATCCATCGAGAGTTATCCTCGCTTTTTCAGTCGTCGCGGAAGTCGGTGATGCGCACGCCTAGCGTGCTTTCGATCACCACGATCTCACCGGAGCCGCACAGCACGCCGCCGATGTAGATGTCGATGTTCTCGCCCGCCGACCGCACCGTTTCGATCACGCTGCCCTGCTCGAGGCGCAAGATCTCCCGCGCCGTCATGATGCGGCGGTCGAGCTCGATTTCGATCTCCACCGGGATATCTCCCAGAGGAGCAACTTCCTCTTGAGGATTCATCGGCGGACTAGTGAATTAAGTTGATAGTGTCCTGGCTCAATTGTTGGGCCGTGGTCACCACGTGGGCGTTGGCTTCATAGGCCTGCTGGTACACGATCAGGCTGGTGAACTCGCTGGCGATGTCCACCGTCGAGGCCTCTATCGAACCGCCCACTATGGTGCCGCGCCCGCCCGTGCCGGGCATCCCGATCGCCGGATTGGAGGTCAGGGAACTAAGCGTCAGGTTGTTGTTGCCGACCGCGACCAGCGTGTCCGGGTTGCGGATGGACGCCATCGCCACCTGTCCCACCACCACCTGCGAGCCGTCCGTGTATTCGGCCAGAATCTGCCCCCCGGTTCCCATGCCGACCTGTTCCAGTTGCACCGCGGCCGATCCGTTTTGGGAGGTGGCCGAGTAGGCCGAGGGCTGGCCGAACTGCGTAATCGTGGAGTCGCCGGCGCTGTCGTAGGGATTCCAACTGAGGTTCATGTCCGACGCCCCATCCGCCAGGCCGGTAATACTAAAAGCAATCGGGCTTCCCGCGGCCGGGGAAGTCAGGTCGCCGTTGCTGTCGAAGCTGAGCGTGCCGCTGGCGCCGGAAATATCAAATGGCGTGCCAGCCGTGCCTCCGCTGACGTCCGAGCCGGGTATGGTTGCCTGATAGCTCCAGGTGTTGCCGCCGGTGTTCTGAAAGTCGAGCGTCAGAACGTGCGAGTTGCCGAGGCTGTCGTACACGGTGATCGGCATCGTAAAGTCCGACGTCGCGTCCGCCGACGATGACGCATCCAGATTCAGGCTGGCGGTGAACCGGGTAGTGGCGACCGGTGGTTTCAGCGTCCCGACGGGGACTACGATGTTGCCGATCGCCCCGCTCGTGTCCACCTGGCCGGTGGTGGGATCGACTGCCGTCCAGCCTTGCACGTAATCGCCCGTAGCCGTGGTTAGGTTGCCGGATGCGTCGGTCTTGAAGTCGCCGGCGCGCGTATATTCCAGGTTCCCCGCGCTGTTGGCAACGACAAAGAACCCATCGCCTTGGATGGCGGCATCGTCCAGGCCTCCCGAGGTTTGGATGGCGCCCTGCTGGGTATATTGGGACTCGGTGATGGGCTGCGCCACGCCGAAGCCGACCTGGGTGACTCCGAGACCGGCTCCGAGCGATTGGGTTACCAAGTCGCTGAAGCACAGCTCGGTGGCCTTGTAGCCCGGCGTGTTCAAGTTCGCCAGGTCGTTGCCCACCACGTCGATTGCGGTGGAATCGGCGTTGAGGGCGGAAAGTGCGGTGGAAAAGGAAGTAGACATTGGCTCTCCAGTTATGAAGCAGTGGCGCCGGTCTTGCCGGTGCCGGTGTCACCGTTATTACCGACCAGGGTGTTGAGATCCTGCAGGATGGAGGAGACGTCCGACCCCGTGCTGATGGACGTGTCCAGTTGCTGGAACTCCGCCAATTGGGTGACAAACGCGGTTCCATCTACCGGGTTGAGCGGGTCTTGGTTCTTGAGTTGCGCCACCAGAAGTTGCAGGAACATGTCCTGGTCGGAAACGGCGCTGGCGCTTGCGCTCGCGGTCGGGCTGCCGTTCGAGGACGACGTGCTGGTGCCAGTGGGTGCCATCGAATTCTCCTTACGTGTTCTGCGCCGGGGGCGGCGTGTTCGCCACCTCCTGAGCGATCATCGTGTTGATCTGCGATTGTGGAAAACCAAATGTGTAAAACGACGCTACCAAGCCGGGATTGATGAGCGCGCCGTCGGGCATCTGGACCATGTAGTTCGGTTGCTGCTGCACGAACGCGTTGCCCGGCTGCGTGATCATGTTCTTCGAGACCACCGTGCCGCCGACCATTTGCGCCACCGTCTGCGCGGTGGTTTCGGTGGCGAAATAGATCGGGTTGTACTCGAAGGTGGTGTTGTCGGGCGCGAGGCCGATGGGGTCGGTCAACCACACGTTCGGTCCGAATACAGACTGGGCCGTGGGCGGAGCCGCGGCGGCGCTGGCGGAATCGGTGGACGGAGTTGCCGCGGCGACCATCGGGTCCGCCGGGTTATACGAGCTGCCTCCAAACAACAATTCGAAATCGGAGAGGCCGCTAGCGGCGGTAGTCGAGGAAGAGGATGAGGCGGCGGTGGTGGTGCCGGTGTCTGAGGCAGCCGCCGAGGAGGCGGACGCGGCCGGGGTTGGACGCTTGGCAACCGTAGTGGCGACGGCCGCCTCCGGCCGCGCTGCCGCCGAACTGCTCGCCAGCAACGAACCGAAGCTGGAAGCGCCCTGGGGTGCCAGGGTTGGCGTCGCCGCCTTCACGGCCGGCTGTCCCGCATTCGGGTTACCCGCCGCCGGCCGCCGGATGGATGCCTCCGCCAACATCGGCGAAGCGCTCGCTACTCGAGTGACGTGTAAAGCCATGAGAACTCCTTGGAGTCGGGTTGGTTTTGCGGTTGCCGTTTTTCCTGCGGCTGGCCGTCGCGCGGGTCGCGCCCGCCGCCTTCCCGCCGCGACTGATTCTGGGAGGATTGGAAACCGGCGCTCGAAGCGGGCTCCGCCACCCGAGTGCGCGCGGCTGCCGCCGCCGGAGCGTCGTGCCAGGTTTCCGCGCGCAAGCCGGTTTGTTCCAGGCGTGCGGTGAGGGCGGGTAAATCGTCGCGTAAGGAGCTTGCCAGATGGCTGTCGGGCGTGCGCACGTCCACCTGGACCGAGCCCGCGCGCTCGACCAGCCGGAGGTTTACCCGCGCGTCGGAATCGCGCACCTCCAGTTGGATTTCCCGCGCCGCGCCACCTGCCGCTGGCTTGGGTGCCGACCCGGCCCCAGTCCAGGCGGAAAGGTCCGGGGGAGCGGGCGCCGCATCGCGGCGCGAAATCGCGCTCTGTGGCGCCGCCGCGCCTGCGCTTGGGTTGGATGGGACCGGAGCGGCCATGGCAAGATCGTGGGCAACCGGCCCGACCTGCGGCGTGGAGCCGGCCCGGCTGGGTTGGATCGCGCTGGCGGGGGCGGAGTCCGCATCGCCGGCGGACCGGGAACCGGGACGGTCGCCGGAGGCGCCGCCGGCGGCCTCCACGGCTTGGCCGGCAGGCTGTGGATCGGAGGCGGGCGCCGGAACCAACCATGCCTGGAAAGCCAGGGCTCCCTGTTTCGCAAGGCCATCGCCGGACGAGCCGGCGCCGACCGCCAGGTTGGCGCCGCTCGAATCGTTCGCCGCCAGTTCCGGCTCGCCGGTCTGGCCCGCGCTGAGCGCAGCCAGCCGCGCGAACAAACTCGCGGCGGCGTCCGCCTCTCCGGTTGCGACAGTCGACGCCGCCTGTGTCGCCCGGTTCTGAGTTGATGCGACCTCGGACGCCCGGTCATCCGGCGACATGGCGGCAATGGCGCTGGAACTGGGCGGGTGGTTGGAAACGGCGCCAGCCTCGCGCCGCGCGGCCCGAACGCCCTCGACGGCCTGCGCGCCGGGTTGATCCAAGGCCTGCGCCTCCAGGGCACTTGCCCCGGCTGCTAACTCGGCGGCTCCAACGGCCGACCCTCCGGCCCGCTCGGTGGTAAGTTTGGACGGCTGCTCAACACCAGCGGACGGTGAGGCGTGATCCGCCGGGACTGCCCCGAGGTTGGCCGCGGCGCGGGTTGCGTGCGCCTGGCTGGACGCCACCTCGCCATCCGCTCCGGCCAAGGCGGCGGAGGCTTCGCCTGCGCCGCCATCGCCGCCTGCGCCGCTGGTTTCGGAGAATGGGCCGCTCAAAGCCATCCGCGGGGACAGCGTGCCGTCCTGCGCCAGCCACCCGGAGGGCGTCCGAACGTTGGCCGGATCGGACGCCGCCGGATACTGACCCGGATCCGACGTGGTGGCTCCGCGGGCTATCCGGTTCTTCCCGGCCGAAGCCTTCTTGGATGCGCCGGCGGCGAGGGCGCTGGTTGCCTTCGATTCCGGCGCCGCACCCCGCGGGAAAGCAAGCTGGCTTCCGGTTTCGGAATCCGCGATTTCGCCGAGCAGGAGCGGGAACCACGCCGCTTGCGCCGCCGGTAGCGGGACGGAGCTGGACGATTTCGAAACTGGCGGGTTTGACGGAGCGGCGAACGCAGTTTCGATTCCGGTCGAGAGAATCCGCGGCGCGGCGACGTTCATGACCAGCGAAAATGCACCCGCTGGGCCAAACCGCGTGAAGCGCGTTTTCAACGGATTGAGCCGAAAGGGTGCGGCAAGAAAATGCCGCGCGGCCGGCTAGCGGCAAAAAACCGGCGCTAGGACCGGCGGGCGGCTAACATCCTCATCGGCTCTTGTCAGCGCGTTATGAGAAGCTTCCCGCCGGCCAGCGCGCTTGGCCCACCACATGCACTCAGCAATGCCGCCATGGATCCCATGACCGCAATGGCGGCCAGCGGCCTTCGCTCCCGCATGGAATCGCTCGACCTGGTGGCCAACAACGTGGCGAACGCCTCCACCGGCGGATACAAGGCCGACCGCGAGTTCTACAGCCTCTATGTATCGCCCGAAGCTGCGGACGCTGGTCAGACCGCCACCATGCCGGTGATCGAGCGGCCGTGGATCGATCTCGCGCAGGGCGTGATCCAACCCACCGGCAACGCCCTTGACCTGGCGCTTTCCGGCAAAGGGTTTTTCACCGTGCAGTCGCCTGGCGGGCCGCTCTATACCCGCAACGGCAGTTTTCACCTGGCGGCCGACGGCACGCTGGCCGCTGCCGACGGTTATCCGGTAAGTGGCGCGGGCGGCGCCCTGCTCCGCCTCCAAACTTCGGGAAAGATCGAGGTTTCGGGCGATGGCACGATTAGCCAGAACGGCCAGGCGGTTGGCCAACTGTCGGTGGTCGACTTTCCGGGAGCCGCCGGGTTGGCCAAGCAGGGCAACAATTACTTCCGCTCGTCCGGCACATCTCCCGCGCCATCGGCGGAAGCCGGGACCACCATCGAGCAGGGCAAGCTCGAAGCATCCAACACCGGGACTGCGGAATCGGCGGTGCGGTTGATCAACATCATGCGGCAGTTCGAAATGCTGCAAAAGGCCGCCTCCACGGCGCTCGACATGAGCAAGCAGGCGGTCGAACAGGTGGCCAAGGTTTGATGAGAATAGCTTCGACTGGAACGGAATTCGAACAGGTAAGGAGAGGCGGATGATTCGGGCATTATATAGCGCGGCCAGCGGCATGGCGGCGCAGGAAATGAACGTCGACAACATCGCCAATAATCTGGCCAACGCCAATACGGTGGGGTACAAGGCGCGGCGCGCCCAGTTTCAGGACTTGATGTACCAGAGCGTGCTGCAGCCGGGCGCGTCGTCCGGGCAGCAGACCCTGATCCCCGCCGGATTGCAGCTCGGCCTCGGCACGCGCCCCACTTCCAATGAAATCGTCTTCACCGAAGGGGCCTTTTCGGAGACCGACAATCCGCTCGATGTGGCGATCCAGGGCGGCGGCTTCTTCCAGATCATGCAGCCGAACGGCGAGTTGGCCTACACCCGCAACGGGCAGTTCCAATTGGACAAGAACGGCAACATCGTCAACGGAGAGGGATATGCGCTGCAACCGCAAATCACCATACCGGCCGCCGCGCAGAACCTGACCATCGGGGCCGACGGTACGGTCAGCTACACGCTTCCCAACCAGACAGCGACCCAGCAGGCCGGCCAGATCCAACTGGCCAGTTTTCAGAACCCCGCCGGATTGAACAGCCTGGGCAACGGCCTCTACACGCCCACAGACGCTTCCGGAGACGCGACGGTCGGGTTGCCGGGCGGTCCGGAAGGGATGGGCTCGCTGCTGCAGGGTTACGTTGAACAGTCCAACACCTCGATCGTGAACGAGTTCATAAACCTGATTCAGGCGCAGCGCGGTTATGAGGCCAACTCGAAAGTGGTCACCGCCGCCGATCAGATGTACCAGCAGGTGAACCAACTCAGCCGATGATCGCCACACTCACCTTCGCCGCGTGTCTGGCTTTGCCCCCCGGCTCATCGCAGATCCTGGCGCGCGACCTGGCCCCGGCGTGGCCGGCTTCGCTCGCGCTCGCGCCGGACACGCCGCTGGCGCCGGCCCCCATGCCCGGAGTGGCGCGCGTTTTCCGTCCCCTGGAACTGCGCCAACTGGCGGCGCACTGGCACTTCAGCCAGGTCCCGCGCGCTCCGCTTTGCGTGGCGCGGCCGGTAAAGACGCTCGACCCGCAGCGGCTGCTCGATGCCATGCACCGGTCCTGGCCCTCAGCGGCAATTTCGATATTCGATTTCAGCCGCCAGCCGGCGCCCGAGGGTCCGCTCGAGTTTCCCCGGTCCGCGTTGCGGCGCGAGGCGGGCTCGGCGCTCTGGAACGGCTGGATCGCGTACGCCGAAAACCGCCGCTTCCACGTCTGGGCGCGCGTCCGCATCACCGAGAGCGTGCCCCGCGTGGTGGCAATCGCCGAACTCCAGCAGGGACGGCCGGTCACGGCGGCGCAGGTAATTGCCGTAACGCGGCAGGAGTTTCCCGCCGAGGAGCCGTACGCACAAACGCTGGCCGAAGTGGTGGGCCGCTGGCCTCGCCGTCCCATTCCGTCGGGCGCGGCCGTGCGCACCGATCAACTTACCGAACCGAAGGTCGTCGCCGTGGGCGACACGGTGGAAGTGGAGGCACGCAACGGCGGAGCATTCCTCAAAATGGAAGGCATGGCGGAAAGCTCGGGCGCCGTGGGCGAGATCGTCAGCGTTCGCAATCCTTCGTCACGCCAGCTCATTCGCGCGCGGGTGCTGGGGCCGGGCAGAGCAACCGTGGAGCCCGCGCGGCGCGCCGCCCTCAACAGCCAACCGGACAAGGAGCCTCAACCATGAGATCGATGCTCGCCTTGGCGCTCATTGCCGCCTTGTGTGGCGCCGCGCCGGTATTCGCGAAGAAGAGAAAGCCGGCCGCGGGGGGCAGCAACCCGCTCAACCAATACGTGGCGGAGTCGGAAGCGCGCTCGGCGGTAGCGCCGCCGGCCTCGCCCGGTTCCATCTGGCAGGCCGGCTCGCGCCTGGCCGATGCGGCGCGCGATGTGCGGGCCAGCCAGGTGGACGATGTCCTTACCATCGTGGTGGCGGAGCAGGCATCGGCGGTGTCGACCGGCGTCACCAAAACGTCGCGCGCCTCCAGCGCTACCAACGCCGTCAATAGCATCGCCGGAATCAACCCGCCCGGAGGGTCGCTGGTGAATCTGGCCAACATGGCGGGCTCGTGGCAACTGAACGGCCAGGGCACCACCAGCCGCAGCACCACGCTGACTACCACGCTCACGGCGCGCGTTACGCATGTACTGCCCAACGGCGGCCTGGTGGTGGAGGCCTCCAAGGAAATCCAGGTCAATTCCGAGCACCAGCTCATTACCGTGCGCGGCGTGGTGCGCCCGGCCGATATCGATGCCACCAACAGCGTGCTGTCCTCGCGGCTGGCGCAGCTCGAAGTCCACATCGACGGCAAAGGCGTGGTGGGCGATGCCATACGCCGGCCCAACTTCCTGTACCGCCTGATGCTGTGGTTATTGCCATTCTAATGAGGAAACGCGTCTGCATTTCCGTCTGCGTCGCTTGCTCGCTGGCCGCCGGCCAAGCGACCGCGGCGCGCCTCAAGGATCTGGTCACGATTGAAGGCGTGCGCGAAAACCAACTGATCGGATACGGCGTGGTGGTTGGCCTCGCCGGCACTGGAGACACGCAACAGACGACATTCTCCAACCAGAGTCTGACCAATATCCTGGAGCGTATGGGCGTAGCCGTCTCGCCCACCGCCATTCGCGTCAAGAACACTGCGGCCGTGATGGTGACCGCCACGCTGCCGGCGTTCGCCCAACCCGGAATGAAAATCGATATCACCGCCGGGGCGATCGGCGATGCCCTCAACCTGCAAGGCGGGATTCTGGTTTTGACTTCGCTGCGCGGCGCCGATGGGCAGGTCTACGCGGTGGCGCAAGGCCCGGTGGTTACCGGCGGGTTCGCCGCCGGCCGCGGCGGGCCGTCGCAGACCGTCAATCATCCCACCGTCGGCCGTTGCCCCAACGGCGCCATCGTCGAGCGGCCGGCGCCGTCCATCGAGCCCAAGGCTGTCGTGCACTTGCAACTCCGGCAGTACGATTACACCACCTCGGCGCGCATCGTCGAGGCCATCAACAAGCAGTTCGCCGGCCCCGCGGCGCTGGCACACACCGAAAACGCCGGCCTGGTCGCGGTGGCGATTCCAGCCGAATTCGCCGCGCGCTCGACCGAGTTCCTCGCCGAGCTGGAAAACCTCTCGGTGGAAGCCGATCTTCCGGCGCGGGTGGTAATCAACGAACGCACCGGCACCATCGTGCTCGGCAAAGACGTGCGCATCGCTCCGGTGGCGATTCTGCACGGCAAGCTGAGCGTCGAAATCCAGACCAGCCTGGCGGTCTCGCAGCCGGAACCTTTATCGCAGGGCTCCACGCAAGTGGTCCCACAGAGCACCGTCGCGGCCAAGGAAGAGAAAGCCCGCAACGTGGTGCTCAAGCAGGGCGCCACTGTGGAGGAACTGGTCCGCGCACTGGCCGCGATCGGCTCCACGCCGCGCGATGTGATCGCCATTCTGCAAGCCCTGCGCGCGGCGGGAGCTCTGGAAGCCGATGTGGAGGTGATCTGACGCATGGACCCCCTGCCGATCGCGCAAACCGCGGTGGCCCCGCCGGCTACCCCCGCCATCCCTAAAGGTAGCGATCCGGCCAAGATTCAAGATGCGGCCCAACAGTTTGAGGCTCTGCTGATCGGGCAGATCCTGGAAACGGTGAGCCAGAGCGGGGGTTGGCTGGGCTCGGGAGAGGATTCCGCTTCCAGTTGCGCCAACGGCTTTGCGCAAGAGCAACTCGCGGCGCTGATGGCCAAGCAAGGCGGCTTTGGTTTATCCAACCTGATCGCGCAGGGTCTGGAGCGCGGCAAATGACCGCTGAAAAAAAACGGGCCACGAATCGACGCGGATGACCGCAACTTGGCAAGACCGCAACCAAAGGTGCGCCTCCGCCCGGATGGGCTATGCTTCCCTGAGCGTGGGCTACCGTCCTTCGGCTTGCGCTCGTGCGCTGGGCTACTTTCTGCCGCCCTGACGGACTTGTCCCGGTCTGACCTTCTGTCCAGTTTTGTTTCTCGCCGCCATTCGCCCGAATGCGATTCGGGTTCGCTAACCTGAGGTGTGGATCGGCTGACAGGATGAGCAGGCTGGCGGGCACGATTCAATCTCTCATGCGCCGCGAGCGGATGGCGGCTGCGCTCTTGTGCGCGGTCTATGCCGCAGTTCTGCTGTGGCTGATGCGGCTGCTTCCTTTCTGGCTCGACGAGGTTACCCAACTTGCCGGAACCACCCAGGCCAGCTTCGGCGCGTTTCTCGCCTATCACCGCTACAACGCGGGAGGCGTGCCGCTCGGGTACCTGCTGCAATTCTGGCTGATTTCGGCGTTCGGGCTCGGGTTTGTGACGGCGCGCTTGCCTTCGGCGCTGGCCAGCCTGCTCGCGTGCCTGGCGCTGGCTGGACTGGGCCGCGAGATCGGCATCCGCAACCGGACCGTGCTGCTGGCGGTCTTCATGATCCTGCCGATTCAATTGCGCTACGCGGTGGAGGGTCGCAATTATTCGCATGGGCTGCTGTTTGCGATTGTGGCCACCTGGTGCCTGGTGCGGCTCGACCGCGCGCCGGGTGCGGGGCGCGGGTTGCTCTACGCGCTGGCGGTAGCGGCCAGTTTCTACTCGCAAGGCTTCGCCGCCTTCATTCAACCGGGGCAGGTGATCGTGCTGGCCCTCACGCGGCGCTGGCGCTCGTTTGCATATGCCGCGGCGGCGTTCGCACTGGCGTTGTTGAGCTTCGTACCTTGGTACCTATGGACCAAATCGGGATGGCAACACACGATCACAACGCTGGCGCTCCGTTTCGAAGCGTCGCCTCACGTGGCGCTGGTTCTGTTGCGCGAAATCTCCGGTGACGGATGGGCGGCCTCATTGCCGCTGATGGCGGCCGCGGTCTACGGATTCCGCAAGATGGAGCGCCACACGGGACTGCTGCTGGCGGGCGGCATTCTCTCCGGCGTAGTGCTCGGCATGGCGGTCGACTACAAATTCAATTACTTCTTCGCCGTCCGCCAGTTCATTTTCGTGGTGCCCGCGCTGGTGCTGCTGGCCGTCCACGGGCTGCTGGAAAGCCGCCGCACGCCGGCCGTGGCGGCGGTGGTGCTGTTATTCCTCGCCGGCGCGCTGGGCAAGAACTACACGTACTTCACCCGGCCTCACGAGGACGTTGCCGCGGCCGCGCGGCTGCTGCGCGACACGGCCAATCTGGGTGTGTGCATCGCTTATGTCCCGAGCGACGACCCGCGCCTGTATGCCGTCTTCGAACCGGCTTTGGCGCAACATCAATGCGCGTGGCCGCCCACGGCTGCGTCCATCGCCTTCGCCTGGAACATCCACAGCGAGGAGGGAGAACGGCGAAAGGCGTTGGCGACGCTCGCGGCCGCCGGATATCAGGCAGGCGAACAAAGCCAGGCCGGAGGTACGGCCGTCACACTATTTCGGCGAACGGGATGAACGGATGCTGGCGGCAGGCGGGGTATTGAATAGTGGGAGGTTGGGATTCAGACACACTGCGGCCGATAGAACTGGGACTTCGACCGTGTGATGTCGCACCTCATGCGGCGGTACCGATCCCTATGGTCGCGGCTCCGATGCGGACGTGGAGACCCGGTGGGCGCAGTACGGCCGGGAGGAATTGGGCGAATGATAGGAGTACGTTGCGGGTGGCCGGGCTGTCGGACTTATCGCCGTGCGTATCGGCCACCCGATGGATTGAGTAGGAACTTCGTCGATGTGAGCCCGCTGGATGGCGGACAATGTCGGGTCGATTCGTTCCTTACTCTCTGATATCCGACGGGCGGCAATAATAGCTATCCGTATTCCGCCGGCAGTTAGGAATCTCGAGATCCCAAGTCTTCCGTCGAGAGTCCAGCCCGAGGGGGACCCCGCATGCCGTTAACGGGCGCCGGAAGTTCAGTACCACTGGAGTGCAACGTTCCCTGGCCAGGGAGAA
>Ga0187847_10000188_pt1 | contig 73488 bp, 65 predicted proteins | sample June2016WEW_4_10_FD_132458 | JGI IMG/M metagenome (GOLD analysis project Ga0187847, IMG submission 132458) | Peatland microbial communities from SPRUCE experiment site at the Marcell Experimental Forest, Minnesota, USA - June2016WEW_4_10 | ecosystem: Environmental > Terrestrial > Soil >...
AATAACTGAACATCGCTGCCTGCTTCTGGTCGTTTCCTCGCATGACTCTTTGATAAATCAAACATAGACAAAATTCAGTGACCGCCATCAGACCACAGAGCTTTGCCGCAACCTCTCAAGTCGTGCCCTGACGCTTCCAGCGACGCTGAGTGCATTCTCCCGCAATCTGGCAAAAGGCATAAGCTGACACTTCTAACGAGGCTGAATGCATTCTTACGCAATCTGGCAAAAGGCAAAAGCAGGTCCTTCGACTCTGTTTGGCGCAAAGTGCGCGCCAAACTCCGCTCAGAACGACAGGTTGATTATGAAACGCTCAGGATGGCAGATTGATTATGGAATTGGGTTAGAGACACTAATGCCTTGGGATCATACCCCAGAACATCACCATGGTCGTGCCAATACGGATTGATTGTGAAACTGGATTGAAGACAGAACACTAATGTCCTGGGATCATGCCCCATAACATGACCATGGTCATGCCGATGACGATGAGGCTGGTGGACCAGGCTATTACGTTCCAGAGGCGCGAATTCTTGTGCTCGCCCATAAGGTCGGCGCGGTTGATGAGCATCAACATCAGAATGACGACCACCGGCAGCAGGACGCCGTTCAGCACCTGCGAAAGGATGGCGACGTTGATCAATTGCGCATCGGGCAGGAAGAGCACGGTGGCTGCGCCGCCAACAATCAATAGCGTATAGAGCCAGTAGAAGAATGGCGCTTGTTTGAAACTTTTGTCCACGCCGGACTCGACGCCCAGTCCCTCGCAAACTGTGTAAGCCGTGGAGAGTGGCAGGATCGAAGCCGCGAAGACCGATGCATTGAAAAGTCCGAAGGCAAAGAGAAGGAAGGCGTAGTCACCCGCAAGCGGGCGCATCGCTTCGGCTGCGTCCGAGGCTACCTGGATAGCCCCCATGCCATGCACATAAAGCGTGGCTGCACAGGCCACGATAATGAACCAGGCTACAATGTCGGTGAAGAGGCTGCCGACGATTACATCCAGCCGCGAGGCCGCGTAATCTTTCACGCGAATCCCCTTCTCGACAATCGACGATTGCAGATAGAACTGCATCCACGGCGCGATGGTGGTGCCCACGACGCCGACAGCCATGTACATATAGGCCTTGTCGCTCCAGACTGATTTATTCGGTAACTGGACCGTGGCCAGTATCGCATCGTGCCAACTGGGCTGCGAGAGCACTCCGGCAAAGATGTAGGCGATATAAACAACAGATGCGATGAGGAAAATTTTTTCAGTGCTTTTGTAACTGCCTCTGACCACCATGTACCAGACCAGCCCCGCGCAAAATGGCACGGAGATGAATTTGGTGACGTGAAACAGGTGCATCGAGCCGGCGATGCCGATGAACTCGGTGACTACGTTGGTGTAGTTGACCACGACCAGCATCAGCATCAGCACAAAGGTGAGCCGCAAGCCAAACTCTTCGCGGATCAGATCGCTCAAGCCCTTGCCGGTGACCACGCCCATGCGGGCACACATCTCCTGCACCACGATCAGGGCAATGGTGATGGGAATCATGGTCCATAGCAGGGTATAGCCGTACTGTGCGCCGGCCTGTGAGTAGGTGAGGATGCCGCCGGAGTCGTTGTCGACGTTGGCTGTAATGAATCCGGGGCCAAGAACGGCCAAAAACAGCAGTATCCGAGTTCGCCAACGCTTCCACATGCCCACCGGTTCCTATGAAGGATTCATCAAGAGTTTCCTCACTGACCATAGCAGGCCAGACCGGGGGTCGCGAACCTTGACGGTTGCCGCTTCCCCGAGGAGTCAAAAGGAAGGGATTGACGGGGCATCCGTACCATGGTACATTGGTATTTATATAGCAAGGGGAATTGTGCCACACGAGCAACAAAATCGCGAACCAGTCGAAATCGAGCGCGTCCAGACCGGCGTCCGGATGGAGAAACGCTTGTTGAAGGTGCTCAAGGCCGTCGCCGAGCTGAAGGAAATGACTCTCGGCGACCTGCTGGAAGGCATCGTTTTGCACGCTTTTGAAGGCAAACTTGTCCCCTTTTCGTCGCAAACGCTGAAAGAGATTGAACAATTAAAGGCGATCTACGGCCTGACGCTGAGGGCTAGCGACAGCCACAACTTGAAGGAGCGGAAAAGATGAAAAACATTCTTGCCCTCATTGCCACTGCTGGAATGGCTGCGCCGGCGCTTGCACAAACTGTTTCCAACCCGCCGAAAGCCTGTGCGCACCTCAGCGCCAGCTTCGAGTTCATCGTCCACGCTCCTTACGCCGTGACGGCTCCGCTTTTCGGTCCTAACGGCGAGCGCGTCTGGGCTGGGCAGGAGTGGGATCCAAAATTCATCTATCCGCAACCGGCTAACGACGTAGAGGGCGCGGTTTTCACGGTGAACCATGGAACGTCGACACTGGTTTGGATCAATACCGTCTTCGATCTGGATGCGCGGCATATTCAGTACGCTTACTTCTTGCCGGAGTCGATGGTCTCGACTGTCGATGTGCGCTTCAATCTCATCGACGCCAGTACGACTCAAGTGAAAGTGGTTTACACGCGCACCGCACTCACTCCGCAGAACAATGAGTTGGTGGGCATGATGAGCGAGAACGACAGGAAAAAAGACAAGGAGTGGGAGCGAGCCATCGACAACTATCTGGCTAACCAAAAATCCGGCCATCGACCTTGAAGGTCAACGGCCGGATTGGATGAGAGGCATTGATGCAGATGCCGCGGCAGTGCACGCTCAAGCAGGATTTTCCACGGCCGTCAGGTGGTGGCTGCGAGGGCTGGCTCGACGGCAACGGTTTCTGCGCTCTGGCTCAGCAGAGACTCGACTACGTCGGCGGCGCGATAGGATGTGCGGCCCGGCGCTAGGAACTGCGCGACGGTATTGAGATCGTCGCCCACCGTGATCAGGGCCGGTTCCACTGTATCGTCCTTGCGGGTCTGCGCGTGGCCGATATTGGCCATCAGGGCGTTGCACAGGCACTTGCGTCCCACGGTCTCTTCCACCTTGCCGCCCTTGGCCACGTAGTTCGCCACCGGCTCGGCAGAGCAGCGATAGCCGATTTTGCCGTCTAAAGTGGCGTAGGACTCCCGCAGTAGTCCAATGTCGCAGACCCTGGTCCGCGCCTCGGCGACGTCTGCGTCGGAATACGTGCCTTGCAACAGCGCAACTTTGAACGGGTAACCGGTGGGCGAAGCCAGGGGATCGGTGAAGACCTCTCCGGCGCCCGCAGCCGCTTGGAGGATCAGTGCATTTTTCAAGTCGGGACGCATGCCGGATTCCTCGCTGAACGCAAATGCGGTGCCCACCTGCACGCCGGCAGCACCTTCATCCAACGCCTCGCGAACTTTTTCCGCATTTCCGTAGCCGCCCGCCAGCCAGAAAGGAACGCCCAGAGTGCGCAATTCAGCTATATTGACTCGGTCGCGCTCGCCGTAAACCGGCTCGCCGGAGGCGTTAAGTAGCAGTTTGCCGCGCGGGGGCGCGTTGTGTCCACCCGCCGTGGGGCTTTCGATGATAAAGCCGTCCACACGGCCATTCGCCCGGCGCAACATGGTTGCCGCCAGAGTGTTCGAGCTGACGATGGACAAAAAATACGGCCTTTGGAGCACAGGCAGCGGTCCTTCGACATAGTCGGCCGGATCGAAGAGCATGGCCGTGTCCTGCCCCGGAAGAGCGCCAGTCACTTGCAACTTGTATTCAGCCGGACGGTGAATGGCGAAGGCATCCATCACGCCGGGAATGTGCAGCGGAATGCCTGCGCCCATCAGCACATAACCCACCCCGGCCAGCATCGCTCCATAGATCGATGAGAGATGCGGCATCTGCACCTTCTCAAGAAAATTGATGCCCACGGGATTCTTGTGGCCTTCGCGCGCCAGATATACCTCGACAAAGTTGCTCACGATGCACAGCTCGACCACCTTGCGCAGATCGCGACGTTGGTGCATCGGCAACAGCGGATATGGAACTCCCACGGTTTTGCCGCCGGGAACGTAATACTCTTCCCAGATGCGCTTGGCCATCTCCGGAAAAGGAAAGGCATCCAAGCCGCGCCGCATATGACCGCCCGGATCACCATCTGCGAGACGGCGCACAAAAAGCGAATCAAGCGCCGTGCCGGAGACTACGCCAAGTTGACCGAGCTTGGAAACGGCATTGGCCAGTCGCCAGTTGGAGACGCCCACTCCCATGCCGCCCTGAATGATCTTCGGAAACTGCACCATCTATGGATTCTTTCACAGTTCTGGATAATTCCCACCCTTTTATTGCAGATTAATGAGGCAAAGGAACCAGAAGTGAGCAATTCTGCGCAGTATGGGACGAATTGGGCGAGATCCTAAAGCTTCTCGCGCAGAAAGCTGATGACATGATCGGCCTGCACGACGCCGACCATGCGGTTTTGGGCATCGACGACGGCCAGGGCGTGCAGGTTGTACTTGTCGAAGAATTCTGCCAACTCGTTCTGGTGCAGACCGACTGGGCAAGAGAGGATGCGGGGTTCGGCCAACACAGCCAGTCGCGTCTCCGGCTGGGCCATTACCATCCGGGCCAGAGAGACGGCCCCTTGGAGCACGCGCTTTTCATCGAGCAGGTAGATTTCGGTCACGCTCTCTGGATCACCGTCGAAGCTGCGCAACGCCTGCACGGCCTGACCCACGGTCGCGTCCCTGCCCACGTACACGAAGTCGGTGGTCATGGAACCGGCGGCCGAATTCTCATCGAACTCGAGCAGGTCCTCGACCTCCTGCCGCTCCTCCGGTTCCATTTCTTCGAGAATGGCGTCGGATTGCTCCTCGGGCAGCTCGGCCAGCAAATCCGCAGCGGCGCCTGGGTCCATCTCCTCGACGATGTCGGCGATTCTTTCTTCGCCCAGTTTTTCGAGCAGCGATTTCTGCAGCTTGGGCTCGACCTCTTCCAGTGTCTCGGCAGCTACCTCTTCGTCGAGGGATGTAAAGATGGCCTCGCGCTCGGCGGGAGCCAGATCTTCGAGAATATCGGCCAGATCGGAAGGGTGAATCTCGGAGAGACGCTCGTACTCGATGCGCAGCTTGACTCGGCGGGCCGGATCGACCTCGATGACGTCGACAAACTCCCAGGGAATGCCGTTGGCCTTGAACTTGCGCGAGAGCTTCTCGAGCGCAGTGCGCGGCAGCATTCCTCGAAAGACCTGGCGAATGGCCCCGCGCAACCCCACCTCAACCTCAGCCACCCGCAACAGGTGCGCCGCGCCCTGCCCCATCCATTCCAGGTCGACGTCGTTGACGCGGACCACCTTGCGACCATGAATGTCGATGATCTGGCGATCGACCAGATCCTGTTTCAGATAGAGGTAATTGCCCTGATCCTCAAGCGGAACCATGGCGCCAGCCGAGCGCAACTCAAGCGTGCCGGCGGGCGTCTCCATCACCTCGTGCGAGGGCACGATGCACAGGCCGGTGCGCGTCTTGAGTACCAAGCCGGCAACCTTGCCTGCATCCTCGCCGGTGGCTACGGCAATGTCCTTGAGGCGCCCGCGCATGTGCCCCTGGGCATCGGTGACCGGGGTGCCGAGCAGCGCCGTAAGGCTGACGCGAGCTGTGGTGCGCGAAGGCATGAGGTGAGTGTATCGCTTTGAGGGCGACTTACGCGTATAGTTGCCGCTTCGTTTTTACGGAATCATATAGGATGGGGGAACCGGGAAAATCAGATCGGATCTGCTTTGGATAGAGTTGAATTTACTATGCGGGAATTTCAGGGAGCCAGAAGGATGCGCTCTTTCTTTACCCGCCTCATCTGCCCAACGTTTTTCCGTCGAGCCACCCTCACCCTGCTCGCGCTTGTCTGGATTAGTCTGGCCTCGTCGTGCCACAGAAATGATGTGGGGCTCGAGTTTCGCACCGCTGCCGCGAAGGGCGATCTGACGAAAGTCCGGACGCTGCTCAAAGAGCATCCAAATCTGGTTTTCACCAAAAACAAAACTGGCGCAACGGCATTACACTGGGCGGCGGTTCACGGTTATAAGGATATAGTCGAGCTGCTGCTCACCAACAAGGCCAACGTCGATGCCAAGACTGACGGGGGCGTGACGCCATTGTATTGGGCTGCCCTTAACGATCACAAGGATATTGCGGAGTTACTGCTTGCCAATCATGCCGATGTTAATGCAGACGACAAGTACGGCAATACTCCCTTGCACTCGGCGGTTTCTCAGAACCATAAGGAGATGGCGGAGTTGCTGCTCGCCAACCATGCCAACGTCAATGCCATGAGCCACGAAGCCGCAACGTCTCTGCAATCGTTCCTGGCATGGCTTCTACCCAATCACATTGGGATCAATGTAAAGGCCGGCAGAGGGTGGTCGCCGTTGCATTTTGCGGTCGACAAGGGGTACAAAGACGTGGCGGAATTGCTGCTGGCCAATGGGGCCGACGTCAAGGCCAGGAACGAAAACGGCTATACACCATTGAACATCGCCGCATATGACGGTCATAGGGATATAGCAGAGCTGCTGCTCGCCAAAGGATCTGAAGTCGATGCCAGGAACGACAACGGATCTACGCCTTTAATTATTGCGGCATATAACGGCCATAAGGACGTGGCGGAATTGTTGCTGGCTAACGGAGCTAACGTCAATGCCACGAGCCGCAATAATACGACGCCTTTGCTTTGGGCTGCGTCCAAGGGCGATAAGGATGTAGTCGGGTTGCTACTGACTAACAAGGCGGACGTCAACGCCAAAGACATCAAGGGTAATACCCCCTTGCACTGAGCAGCTGATAAGGGCTACAAAGAAGTGGCTGAGTTGCTGTTGGACAACGGAGCAAATGTCGATGCCATGTCCAGCAATGGCGTGACACCTTTGCACTGGGCGGTGGTCAACGACCACACAGATGTGGCTGAACTGTTGCGCCTGCGGGGCGGGCACGATATATGCTTGAATTTCTCCGCTTCGGAGTGGAATTATCCGTGAATGTTTGGTTTTTACTGGCCGCCCAATCTTCTCTACGGTTTCATCGCGGAGAGACTTGCAACCTTCCATCGGTTCGGGCAACGTTTCCGGTGCGTGGGACGTCTTAACGAAGGCCTGTAGTGGAAGACGGGGAAGAAGCTGTTGGCAGTCGGGTTCGATATATGAGAACGGAAAAATGGAAGTCGAGCAGGATTATCAGCGGGCAATAGGCTATTATTCCGAAAGCTACAGTGATGGAAATTCCTTGGGCTGCGAGCTCATGGGAGACTCTTACAGGGCGGGCAACGGGAGCGAGAAGAACGTTACCAAGTCAGATGAATACTTCGAAAAGGCCTGCTCAATGGGTGATCAGAGCGCCTGCAACCTGAAGGATTCAAGATAGGAGACCGCTTGACACAACCCCGTCCAGCTATGAAACTGCCTTCAAGGCTGTTGAGGCGCGAAGCGCAAAAGGCATCACGAAGCTTTCCGGAAAGGGCGGGGGCGAACCCTGTGAGCGCACCCAGAGCAGGACGGTTGAGCTATTCGCTGAAATCCACTATGGAAAGCGTCGCCGAGGTGGAGGCGGCCGCGGAAAAACTGGCAACCGAGGCTGGCCTTGACGAGGATGAGCGCTTCCACGTGACCATGGCCGCGCGCGAGGCCGCTGTGAACGCCGTTCTCCACGGCAACGAATATAGTCCCGCCAAACAAATCACCGTGAGCTTTGAAAACACCGGCTCGGCGCTGGTGATTACCGTCGCCGACCAGGGGAAGGGGCTGGACCCCGATTCCCTTCCCGATCCTCTGGCTCCGGAAAACCTGCTGCGCGGCTCCGGGCGCGGAATCTTCCTGATTCGATCCTTTATGGATGAGGTACACTTTCGACAACTGCATCCCGGGACCGAGTTGACGCTCATCAAGCATTTGACGCCGGCTAGCGAAAAACCATAAAAATATTGCAAAGTGGCTTCGGTGGCGGATGGCGCCGATCACTTAGTCGAGTACTGGGCAGCCGAGAAAAGGTTCCACAGCCCGGTATAGCGAGAGTGTTATTCTCGTAATACATACGGACAAGGAGGAAATTCCGTGGCACTGACAATAGCTTCCCGAGAAGTGGACGGGGTAGTAATTCTGGATCTTAGCGGGAGAATCACCTTGGGCGAGGGCAGTGTGCAGTTGCGCGATGCCATTCGCGGCCTGATCGCCAAAGGATCGAAAAAGATCCTGCTGAACATGGGAGAAGTAAACTACATCGATAGCTCTGGCTTGGGCGAGCTAGTGAGCGCCTTTACCACAGCCAAGAACCAGCAAGCTGACGTCAAGCTTCTTAATCTGACCAAGAAGGTTCACGATCTGCTGCAACTGACCAAGCTCTATACCGTCTTCGATATCAAGGATGACGAGGCTAGCGCTATCGCCTCCTTCAAGTAGGCGAGGCTAGGTAGACGAGGCAGGAGCAACACTCAAGCCGCAACCCATCAGAAAGGCTATCCCGTTCGGCGGGATGGCCTTTTTCACGTTTGCTCATCAGGCAGGGTTCGATTATGCACCCAACCCCGGTTGCGGCCGGGGTTGGGCACCAGTCTTGTGCGATCAGCCCGAGTTCAGGCCAGCACGGGAAGTGGCTCTGGACCTCGCACCACCGGCGTTGCGGCCAGCAATGACACCGGGATCGCCACTGCTTGCTGCTGCGGGTGCACATGAACGCCGCGGGTGAGCCGTTGGACAAAGTGGTAAGGCGGCCAGGGGCCGGAGAGTTGCATCTGGCACTCGCGCATTGTGGCGCAGGTGGTCGAGTATTTGTTCAGGTAGCGTTCCACGCACTTGCGGTCGATCAGATGCGCGATGTCCAGAATCATCTTGCCGCTCTCGGTCAACCGACAGCTTATCTCTTCGTCCAGTGGCATAAAGAGCCGGTGCATCTGGAAGCTGACGGCTCGGGCACGCGTCTGGCGCTCGCGCTGGCGGGAAGCGTTCTCACGCAAATGAGTGAGATACTGCCGACCCGCACTATCAGCCTCGATGTGCTTGTCGATCGCGTGGCCGCAGCAGTCGTCGACAAAGACCTTAAGGTGCATCTCGGTCTTGCCCCGCAGCTTGTCGATGTTGCCTTGGAATTGTCGCTGATTTGATCGGATGGACTTCCGAAGGCTGTCGTCGTCGTTGAAGACGGTTCCAAAACGGAAGGGCAGCACTGTGGAGTGCTGGAAACAGTCAGCGATCACCCGTGCGTGGTCCACACCGGATTTCTGGTTGAGTGTCTCCAGAGGATTATGTTCGCTGACTACTATGGCTAGGTCACTGGCGGGATAAAGAAAGACTTGGTTCCCGCTGACTCCGAGGACCGATTCCATCGGAACTGGTTTGCGATGACGGGCTAATTCAGGAAATGCTTGTTTTTCACCGATGCAGTAGGCATACCATGCCATGGGGAGACACTCCGTCTGCGTGCGCCGGAAAGCGCCACTCGTTCGTGAAGTTCTGTGAATCAGGAAACAACTGCATAGAGGGCATAAGGCCGGGCGGTCTAGAGCAGACCCGGATAAGCTATCGCAAATATTAGCCCTCTGGAAATGCAAATGGCAACATCGCACGTCACATACGTGATAAAAGTATGCAAACTTAAGTAATCCCTATTTACATAACCAATGTGACAGTTGACCCTATAAAAATCGTTTTATCTTTGAAAAGCAACCTTTAGATGATCGCCGATTGCGCCTGTCGAAAAGTCGCCGCCCGGGGTCAGATCCCGAACAAATCGACGGGGGGCCTAGGGCAGGACGCGGCGAATGTGCAGGAAGAGGATGACGCTGAGCGCAATGGAGATAGCCAATAAACCCAAGCCTACGAATGCGAACACAGTTACCTTGCGAGCGACGATTTTCAGCTCTTCCGCCAGCTCCTTATGCGCAAAGGTGATGCGATCTGTGGCATCGCCCACCATCTCGAGCTGGTCCTCGACCCTCTTGAGCGCGGCGTTCTGCACCAGTATTTGGCCGCGCAGATCCTGATGCGCTGCGTGAAGGGCGGCCAGGCTGTCCTCGACTGGCGTCAGGTCGATCGGCGGTGGGGGTGGGGGCGCTTGCGGTTGCGGGTTCAGGAGATTTGAGACGGCTGTGCCGTAATTGCCGTCCAATAGCGGCAGCAACCGTTGGACAACCGGAATCGCGTGCCGCAACGCGCCCAAGGCCCGCTCGAAGCCCGTGGCCGGTTGACTGGAGACGGACTTACTTGGTGAGTTGGCTAACGCGTGCCCCGGCGGAGGAATCGATGAGTCGTTCATGGCCTTCCTTCTTCTTTTCAATATATAGGGAACGCCCATCTGAGGCTGATTTCCAGCCGTCGTGTGCGCCGGACCAATGAACGGCCTCTCTCAGGACACAGCCCTGGGCGACCCAGTTCGGGTATCCTCAACGACAGGAGACAAGCGTGAAATCAGTTCTTGCTCGTCCGCTGCGCAGCCTGCAGCGCAACATCCTTGCCGGCCTCATCACTGTCGGACCGCTCTTCGTTACATACCTAATTTTCAGCTTCCTTTTTGGCGCCCTGGCCAAGGCCGGCTTGCCAGCGGTCCAGCTCTTTGCGGCTTTCTTTCCCCAGAACTGGCTCAGTCAGCCATTGCTACAGTCGGTTCTCGCGGTTGTGTTAACCCTTGTGGTGCTCTACGTGGTGGGCCGTGTCTCGAGCTTGGTGATCGGCCGCCAGGCCTTCCAACTCTTCGAGGCTGTGCTCGAGCGGTTGCCCGTGGTCGCCAAAATTTACACGTCGGTGCGCCAACTGGTGGACAGCATGATGGCCAAGAAAGAATCGAGCCAACGCGTGGTGCTGGTGGATTTCCCCATTGCCGGCCAGAAGTCAATCGGCTTCCTGACTCGCACCCTGACCGACTCAACGAGCGGCGAACTGCTGGCTGCGGTCCTGGTGCCCAACGCCATCAACCCGACCTCGGCATTCCTGCAAATTCTGCCCATAGGCCGGGTCACGGAGACCGGCCTGACGATGGAGCAGGCGATGAGCATGATCATGACTGGCGGAGCCGTGGGACCGGATTCCGTGCGATTCTCTCAGCCAGCACTTGAAGCAAAGAAGGACGTCAAGCAGCCCGCGCCCTCGGCTTGATCCAGGCGAGGGATTTGATTTTCACGGCAACAGTTCTCCGGCGGCCCCGCAAGTCCCGAAGTCATATTTCAACATCCTTCATTGTCTTGACTCATGGACACGTCGATGATGCGCATTCCACATCGGAATGATCAAATAGGCTTCGATTAGAACGATCGCAAGCACCACATAAGAACCCAGCAAAAACCTTCTGAAAGAAACCTCACTTATCACAATTGAGCAGAACATCAATACGCCAAAACCAAAGCGCAGCGAGACCGGGATGCGCGATGCCCCGGCTGTTAGAGCTCCTAGACACGGCAACAGAAGAAGGTTGATGGCAACAAACCACGTCGGTAGAAGGTGATTGATCGCGGCTTCCGCGCGATGACCAGGTTGCGTAGAGGAGAATACCAGCCACATGCAGAACAAAACAAACGCTAGAAAAAACATCAAAAAAGCCAGGACAGCCCTATTTTTCTTAGTGTTTCCCATTGGGTCAGTCTCCTAGAAAACCATACCAGAGCACTCATCCCCGGCATGAGCCAGCTCGACACCGGTCAGTACCCAACCTGCAATACCTACTTCCTTCGCAACTGTGTTGAACTTTGCTGCAAAGCGGGGACAAGCACTTTCGGAATATTTTTCCCAAGCCGTGAAGCGCGCATCCTTGAAATGAAAAGAGACACCTGCAAGTCAACAAGGTTAGCTTGCCGGTTCCTCGACAACCAACGTCTCTTTCGCTTGTTCGCTTTCCTCGGCCACCTTGCGCAGGCTGACATGCTCGAAGCGCGCCCAAATCAGGCCCACGGGAATAATTGCTAAGAAGGTGACCACGAGCAGCGTGGCGGCACAAGCGGTGGCTGGCTCAGCCGCTACCCCGAAGAAGCCCGACATGGCGGCAGCCACCAGGCCAATCTGCGAAAACCAGCCGAGCACCGGCAACTGAAATCCGCTGGCTGCCATGCTGGAAGCCATCAGCAACATGCATTTGGCCAGCGTCAACCCAGCAAGTTGGGGGCTGGCGACAAAAGCTCTGGTGGTCTCAAGATAGGCCAGCGTGATTAACAGCCACATACCTAGAGAGAGCAATGCGGCAATGCCAAAATCCGAGAAGGAACGCAGCGTGTCCAAGCCGGTGCGAAAGGCGCGAATCTTTTCGCCGATCGCACGGCCCATGCCTTTGGAGATGACGCCGAAGATGCCTTCGAGAAGCGACGCCACGGCTCCGCCCGCCATGCGCACCGCAACCAGAAAGAGCGCACCCGCTACCGTAGTAGCCAGCGCGCCGTAGCAAACCTTCTTGACGACTTCCGGGTGCGGCAGCGCGTCTGCGGGAGCCAAGAGGATGACCGAGCAGAAGATCAGAGCCATCGAGCCGGCGTCGAAGAGCCGCTCTACGATATAAACCGCGATCTGATTGCTCAACGGCAGGCCGGTTTTCTTTGCTACCAGGTAAGGCCGCACCGGGTCTGCGATGCGGCCGATCAGAGCAACCGCGGTAAAGCCGATCACCTGCGTTCCCAACAGTGAGAACGGTCCCACTTTCTTGATGTGGCGGAGCAGCATCGCCCAGCGCACGGCGCGGAACAGATAGCCCGCATAGATGCACCCGGCGGCAATGGCGATTTTGCGCCAATCGGCCAGCGCCAACTGCGCGCGAAAGATGCCAAAGTCGAAGTGAATTCTGTCCCGTCCGTACACCACCAGCGCCACCAGCACCGCCAGCAACACCAAACCTAATATCAATTGATTTTTCTTCAAGACTGCTCCGTTCCCTCGCATTGCCCTTCTACCAGTCTAAATTGCTGTCTGACCGGCTGGCCGAATTGGTAAATGTACTCCAGTAATGGGCACATGAAATTATGCAAAGATGGCCGCCAGACTTGCTATTCGCCACGAAATCGGTCAGCATGGTTTCAGCTCAATGCGCAAATCAAATGAAGTACGGATTCCTCTGCTAACGGCACTCGCCAAGTTGGTGACCGGCCGACGAGATGCGCCAGAATCGCGCTATTGCGTGGATGAACAAGGAAAGATTGTCCCGGACATCCGCTGCCAGTCTTCAACGTTTGATATTTCTTACCACTACGTCTACGGTGGCTCCAGTGCGGGCGAGATCGGCGACATAGTAGTGGGCGGCAGCACTACACCCCGAAGCGAAAGCGGCATCTCGCATGAGGGCTTCGGTTACAGGAGCGGCGGCTACGGAGGAGGCGGGTAGTGCGTCGTCACAGGATCGTTCCTCGTGGCAATTGGCAAACAACTGTGTCCAGTTTAGGCCTGACCTTCCACACGCACAACGACGGCGCGACCTACTGGGACGAGTCTGCTTACTGGGAGTTCACCTCCGCGGAAATCGACCAGTTGGAGGCAGCAACCGCCGAGATTCACAAGTTGGCTCTAGCCGCCCGAGATCACATTCTCGACCACGACCGCCTGGCAGAGATGAAGATTCCTGCGGCGGCAGCAGCACGCATCCGCGAGACCTGGAACTCGGAGCCGCCGGCACTCTATGGCAGGCTCGACCTGGCCTACGACGGCAATCAGATCAAGCTGCTCGAATACAACGCAGATACTCCGACGGCGTTGGTAGAGGCCGCGATCATCCAATGGTACTGGCTGGAAGATTGCTTTTCGAAAGCCGATCAGTTCAACTCGCTTCACGAGAAGCTGGTAGCTAAATGGAAAGACTTAATCCCCTGTCTGAAGCAGCCTGTTTACTTCGGCCACGATGGCAGTGAAGAAGATTTCATGACCGCCACTTATCTGCGCGACACGGCGGAGCAGGCGGGTCACAGCACCGTGCCTATCTCGATGCACTCGGTTGGTTGGGAAGATGCAAATGCGCGCTTCGTCGATCTGGAGCGCCGGCCCATCGAGAGCTTCTTCAAGCTCTACCCGTGGGAATGGCTGCTGGGCGAGAAGTTCGGTCCTCATGCTTTAGAGACCATCGGCCAGGTGAATTGGATCGAGCCGATCTGGAAGATGATGTGGTCCAACAAGGCTCTGCTCGCGATTTTGTGGGAGTTGAACCCAAACCACGAACTGCTGCTCCCTGCTTATCTTGATGGCCCACGTAATCTACAGGACTACGCGAAGAAGCCACTCTTTGGCCGCGAGGGAGCGGGAATTACCGTCTTCCGCAACCGGACGCCGGAAGAGGAACCTGCGAGAGATTTCGTGAGCGAAGATTTTGTCTATCAAAAAAAGGCCTCATTGGCCAACGATGGCGGCAACAATGCGGTGATCGGAAGTTGGCTGATCGGTGGAGAGCCAGCGGGAATGGGAATACGAGAATCCTCCGGCTTGGTGACAACCAACACCAGCCGATTTGTGCCGCATCTGTTCCGCTAGCGCGTTGCGTTGCCCTGCGCGGCCAGCCGTTTCGCCTCGGCCTCACGCGCCTGCACCCGGCGATTGAACTCGTGAATCACCCGCGCCACGTAGGCCCGCGTCTCGCGATAAGGTGGAATGCCGTTGTACTTCGCCACCGCTTCCGGTCCTGCGTTGTAGGCAGCCAGAGCGAGCGAGAGGTTATCGTTGTAGCGGATGAGAAGCGCGTCGAGGTAGGTCGTGCCGCCGCGCACATTCTCGTCGGGTTTGAAGCTGTCGTTGACGCCCAGATTTTTGGCGGTTGCGGGCATCAGTTGCATGAGCCCTTGCGCACCGGCGCGGCTGACGGCGTGTGCATTGCCAGCACTCTCTGCTTTTATGAGGCTGGCCAGCAGGTCCACGTCCAGGTTGTGCTCTTTGCCGGCCTTGATGAGCATCTCGTGCAGGTCCGCCTCTGAGAGCTTCGGTTCCTGAGTGGAATTCGAATTGACTTTGGAGCCGGCTACTGGTGGCGTGCGCGGAGCGGTCTCTGCGGACCTCGGCTGAAGCGGCGGGTCCGGAACCCTCTCGACGCTGACAATATCTTCAGGCAGACGCTCGATGTAGCTGTCCTCGCCAGGGCTTAGATAGAGCCGGACGCGGCCCTCGATTTCGGCGTGATGATCGCAGAGATAATCGAATCCATTGCTGAAGGTGATGCGTTCGGCAGCCCGCGCCGATGGAGCGAGTGCCGCGAGTACCACGACCGCAATGAGAGGATTTCTGCGCATGCTCAATCCCACTTGCAATATCTTACCGCCCGGTCATACTGTAGCGGAAGCGCGTTTGGCAATGGCAGCTTCGAGCACCACGGCCACGCCGTCTTCGTCATTGGACGGAGCCTGCTTCCAACCGCGCATCTTGGCCATCGAGCGCAGCTCACCAGCTGCATTGCCCATCATCACGCCTTGCCCGGCCCATTCCAGCATGTCCACATCGTTCCAGTTGTCACCGATGGCCATGGTTTCCTTGCGGTCCACGCCGAGACGTTCGGCCAACCGCTCCAGCGCCCATCCTTTCGAGACGCCGGCCGGTAACAGGTCCAGAATCGACAGATCGCGCGCCGGATACTCCGTCTTGACGCACTCACACGCCGCGCCCCACTGGCTGGCCTTGACGACATCTTCGGCTTGGCGCATCTGGCTCACGCCGCCGGCCGCCATGCCTTGAATGGGGTCTTCGCCGTCAATGAGCGCGTCTTCCAGCGGCTTGATCACCTCAATAGCGTTGCGGTTGGCCTCGACCCACAGCGCGATTCGTCCGTGCGTCTGGTCCAGGTCTTCCAGCACCAACTCGCCGCGGCCGGGACGGTCGAAGGTAAATACCATGGCGCCGAATGGGCGCAGTAGCCCGCATAACCCGCGCGCTACCCGCGAATCCATGTGACAGCGGTCGATGGAGTCGCCTCCCAGAGTGCGGATCACTGCTCCATTGGACGTGATCAACGGCATATCCGCTCGCAGGTTGAGGCCCTCAAGCAGCGGCGTGGTGTAAGCCGTGCGCCTGCCAGTGGCGATGGCCACCGTGATGCCGGCCAGCTGCGATGCCCGAAGCGCCTGAGCATTGCGTGGGCTGAGCGCCTTCGCAAAATTAGGCAGAAGCGTACCGTCCATGTCGATGGCTACCAAGCGAACCGGAGGATGCATAGCTCCAGTGTACCGGCCAGCGGCAAACGGCGGTGGGACCAGCTGCCTGCGGCGCGGCTGACTGGAATTGATATGCGGTCACAATCGGGCTCTAGCTCAATCCGGTAATCTTGGAGGTATGGAACGAGTGTGCAGCCATTGCCGCGCGGTGCTCGCCGGAGAAACTGTGGCAGATTGGTGCCCTGCTTGCGGCGGGGCGTTGATCGAGCGCGCCTGCCTGCCTGCCGACGCTCTGCCCAGTGCACCCCCACCGGAGATCGATCATCGCGGCATCGTGCTGCCGCGGCGTCACGCGCTGGGTGGGATTATTACTCCACAATAAATGTCGCGCGTATAAGGTAGCCGAGGGCGCACCACGGTGCCCTTAAACATGGTTGGCGACAAATCCGAAGACGGAAAGCACGAGGAGTAGAAGCCCAATCCCAATAAATAACAGCCGGAGTAGTCCACGCCCCCAAAAAGCCAGAGCGACAGCCAGCAACGGCAGGAGCACGCTGATATATAGCAAATACTCATCCAATGGGTTGGTGCTGTACCCGCCGTTGCCCGAAGAAACAAGCGGAAACGGCGAAATCCAGCAACCTACAGCGCAAAAGGCAGACAATCCCGTGGCAATGACGCAACCCCCGAAGAGGACTTTTCTCCGTTGGGTGAGTGTGCGCTGATGGTCACTCATACCGCAGCGCCTCAGCCGGCAGTATGCCTGCGGCGGCAGATGACGGATAGAGCGTAGCCAGAAGTGAAACTCCGATGGACACAACGGAGACAATCAGCCCATCGAGCGGACGCGGCGCAAACGGGAGCGTGTCGATCGAATAAACCTCGGCTGAAAGATGAATGAAGTGATAGTGCCCGCCAGCCCAGGCGGCGAAGTAACCGAGCACCAATCCAAGAGCGGTGCCGATGAGGCTGATGAGCAGCCCTTGCAGCAGGAAGATGCGTCGCACTTGTCCTGGCTCCACGCCAAAGCTCATCAGCACGGCGATGTCACGCGTCTTCTCCATCACCATCATGGTCAGCGCGATGAGAATGTTGAGTGCCGCGACGATGACGATAAGCGCGATGATGATGAAGGTGACTACCTGTTCGAGTTTGAGGGCGCGAAAAAGTTCGCGGTTCTGCTCCATCCAGTTAGTGGTCATGAAGCCGCGGCCAGCCTCGTGCTCGATGGCCTGGCCGATCTGCGGAGCGCGGTCGATGTCATCCACTTTGAAGCTGATGACGGATAAAAGGTCCGGCTCGCTGAACAACCGTTGTGCATCGTCCAGGCGCATGAAGGCCATGGCCGAATCGTATTGGTAGAAGCCGGAGTGGAAGATGCCGGCTACACGAAAGCGTTGATATTTGGGCGCGAGGCCAAGCGGGGTCAGTTCGCCCTGTGGGCTGGTGACCAACACGCTATCACCCACTTGCGCGCCGATCTGCTCGGCTATGTCTTTTCCGAGCACCAGCGGAGGATAGGGGATGTTGATCTCGGATTGAAACGACTCCAGATTGGAAACGGGATGATGATGTGCATCCGGTTGCGCCGCCTCCGGATCGAGATCTTTGGCCGAACCCGAGACGACGGTGTCGATCAGGCTGCTGACCGTCCGTTCCTCGGATGGAATGATGCCTTTGATGAGCGCGAAGCCCGCGCGTGGGCCACGTGAAACCAGCACCTGCCCGTAGATTCCGGGAGCGGCGGCGGTGACGTGAGGAACGTGGCGCAAGCGATCGAGCAGAGGCCGCCAGTTGCGAATGCCGTCCGCCTCGACGCGCATCAGGTCAACGTGCGCCGAGGCTCCCAGCAACCGGCCCTGCAAATCGCTCCTCATGCCGTTGGTGATGGCCAGCGCGATGATGAGCGCAGCCACACCCGCGGCAACTCCAGCAATGGAGATGGTGGTGACCACGCCCACCACGGCCTGCCGCCGCTTGGCTCTGAGATACCGCGATGCCACATAAAGCTCGAATCGCATCTCTTCTATCTTACGACTGTGAGCTTACGCAATCAGCTGACGAGCGAGAGCGGCTTATTTTTCTGCGTAACAGTATGAATAGTTCAATCACGGCAAAGTAGATAAGGCTGTTGACGATAATACCCAGCATTGTCCCAATAAATTCTTCAGTGCTGTTACCACCGCAGATCCCGCCAGCTATCAGGAGATAACAAGCCATGCTCAAAAACAATGGATAAAAAAGCTATTCGGACACAGTTTTCATGAGGAGGATCGTCAACAGTGAGACAGAGACAACGGATACGATCCCCACCCATATCATTTCTTTCTTTCGCATATCGCTCCGATCAATGCGCGGGAATTACCGTCTTAGCTACCCCTATGTTATCGTGCCGGTCGTAGACGCGGACGGTGATTAAATGCTCACTCACCTTGCCCGCAGCCACATCCGGAGAGATGCGTAGCTCATAATGTTCGCGCTTTGAGTCAGACAGACCACCAACGGGCTCAACATACTGCCAAGGGCCTGCGTCCAGCGAGTACTCGGCGTGTGCGATGGGCGAGAAGGCATCTTCGGCATCAAAGCTCACGCGAAACTGCTTCGCGCAGGGCGAATGTTGGCACTCAGCTTCACTGGCCTGAAGAGCGGCGATCACGGGCGGTGTAGTGTCGACTTCGAAACGCTCGCTCACTTTGTCGCCGGTGAGAGCGTCGGCGGGAGTGTGCGAGGGTGCATCGGAGACGATCACTTTAATCTGATAGCCACCATCCGGAATAAGCGCGGCGTCGAAGCTGTACGCCTTCTCGGTGAGGTTGTCCTTGAGCAGTCGCCACACGGTTTCCCCGTCTCCGCGCAAGTAGAGCGCGAAGGTCAGATCGTCGCCGTTGTCGTCGTGAGCTGCCCAGCGCACCGTGACGGCAGTGCGATCCTTGGTAGCTTGCAAGGGCGCGGCTGCTCCAGCATCGTAGCTCACTCCTACATTTTGGCCAGAAGAAGGAAAGGTAATGTTGACCGTCGCCTGTTGACTCGCATTATTTTGAACCAAGGTCTGGAGATTGACGCGTGCTCCCGGCACCACGACCACGTCGTCCACCACCGGCGCGGCATTGACGGGTAGGTAGTTGACGCCCACGCCGCCCAGCATTCCATTCGAGCGCAGTACTGCCTTCCATTGCAAAAAGCGGCCTGCAGGCGAAGCCACAGTGCCATCATGAAGCGGCTGCCAGTCGGACCAGCCCCAATCGCTTTTGCCGCGGGCGGGTTGTTCGACGTTGCCGGTGCGGGTCAGCAGTTCATAATTTGCCGAGCCCGGTTCTACCTCGATATGGCCAAAGCGGGACAATGCGCCGGCATCGAGCACATCACTCGCGTACTCGTGCTTTTCCGCAGTTGCGGCCAAGCGGCAAAGCTTGCCCGTGTTGCCCGCACCGATGAAGAGCTTGTCGGTACCCTGGACCTGCGCCAAACTCAACCCTTGCTGCGCCTCCAGGTGCGCAATGTCGGCATAGCTTCCGTTGTCTTGAATTCTGAAAACGCGGCCTCGATTGCCGGTCAGCGCCAGCAAACCGTCGGTCCGCTCGGCCAGAGCGTAGACGACCTCGTCCTTGCCGGCCCAGATGCGGCGCGGCGCCTGGCCTTCGGCGAGTGCGTAGATCTCGCTTCCTTCAGGCACCGATGCACTGGTATTTGCCGCCTGCATCGATCCCGGTTGGACGATGGTGATGGTGACCGCGCCTACTCCCTGCACTGGCAAGGGCGGCAGCGGATTGCGGCTCTTGTCGCCCACGCTGGCTGCGTAGATGGTTCCGTTGGCGGCCACAGCAACGGAAGTGATCTCACGCCTCGAAGCCTCAAAGAGCACGTAGCCCTTGCCCTGTGGGCTGATGCGGTAGACGAGGCCTGAGCCGTCCGAGCCCGCGATCAGGTTGCCCTTGGCGTCCCAGGCCAGCGAGCGAATGTGCTGCTCGTCGCAGCTGAAGAAGGCCTCGGGCTTGGCCCCTGGCTTGTTCAGTTCCACGCGGTAAACGGCTGCCGGTCCGCCTGTAGCAATGTAGAGCCGCCCGGCTGCGTCGAAGGTCATATCCCATATGTAGTGGGATTTGGCCTCGGATTTGTCTGGGCCCTTCTCCGCACCTTTGTCCGCGGTTGCCTTGCCGCCGCTAGAGTTTGCATCGTCAAAGCTGGCCGCGTCAAAGACCAGCGTAGCACTGCCCTCATCCTGCTTTGCAGTTGCATCGGGCTTGAGGCGATAGACCTTGCCGCTGGGCAGCGTAGCCACGTAGAGCGCGCCATTCGGCGCGAGGCGCACCACCTGTACAGACAAGTCCTTGGTCTCAAAGAGCGTGAAGGGCTTGCTGTCCTGGCCTATGCGCAACACGGCTGCCGGCGAGGCGGTTCCAACGTAAGCCGTCCCGCCCTTGTCGACCGCGACCGACCAGACATACGTCGAGGGCGTCGTAGCCACTTCGCTCAAGGCCGGGCCCGCGCGCAGATGGCCGTCGCTCGAGAGCGCGACCCCTTGCGGCGTGCCCTTCTCGAATTCCTCCAGCCGCGACTGGGTCCAGAGGTGGGTGCCTTGGGCTGATGTAGTGAGCGAGGCAACGGCCAACAGTGCCATGGCCAGCGCGTGAAGACTAAACACAAAACGAGGTCGGCAAGTGGTACGAAGGAAAAGAAGCATTCTGGGGTTGAGTTTACTAAAGTTGGGTGAAAAAGCGCATATTACCGGCGGAGGTAACGAGTGGTGTGCAATTCGCTCCGAATTGGTGTTATGGATGCACCGCAAATTTCCGTATGGTGACAACTTTCTGAATGTTGAACGAAAACCCTCGCCAGGGTTCTCAGTTGGATGCACTACTGCTGTATCGAGCTGATCTGCCCACCTGTCGATTGAATCCTCAATGGCGGAAGTGGCGAATCCCGGTGAAGACCATGGCCATGCCTAACTGGTCGGCTGCATTGATGACCTCTTGATCTTTTACCGAGCCGCCGGGCTGGATGACGGCGGTGGCTCCGGCCTGGGCGACGGTTTCAAGGCCGTCCGGGAAGGGGAAAAATGCGTCGGAAGCGGCGACACAGCCCTTCGGAGGCAGCACGGCTTTCATCGCGCCAAAACGCGCAGCGTCCACGCGGCTCATCTGTCCCGCGCCGACACCGATGGTCTGTCCGTCCTTGGCATAGACGATGGCGTTCGACTTCACGTGCTTGCAAACGCGCCAGGCAAAGAGCAGGCTGCGCAACTCTTCGGCCGTCGGCGGACGCCAGGTAACTACTTTCAACTCCCATTCGTTAATGTGGCCGGTGTCGGCATCCTGCAACAACAGCCCGCCGGAGACGTGCTTGACCACAGGCCTCACTGGCGCGGCATGGACCTCGACCAGACGCAGGTTCTTCTTGACGGCAAAGCGCTCGCGAGCCTCGGCACTGAAGGCTGGAGCGGCGATGGCCTCGACGAAGAGTTTGGCAATCTCCTCGGCGGCCTCGGCGTCCACTTCACGATTGATGCCGATCACCCCGCCGAATGCCGACACAGGATCGCAGGCGAGAGCTTTGCGGTAGGCTTCGAGGACGGTCGCTCCAGTGGCCGCGCCGCAGGGGTTGGTGTGCTTGACAATGATGACCGCCGGCTCGTCGAACTCTTGCGTCAGTTCCCAGCAGGCGTCCAAATCGACGAGGTTGTTGAAGCTCAGTTCTTTGCCCTGAAGCTGGTGAGCGCCCGCGATGCCGAGACCGGAACCATCGGCATAAAGTGCCGCGCGCTGGTGGGGGTTTTCGCCGTAGCGCAACGATTGCGTAAGTGGAAAGTTGATACGCAGAGTCGACGGCAAGCTGGCCGTATCCAATTCGGCTGGTGATGAAGGAGCGGGCGCCTCAGCAATGCGATCTAGCGTGTTCGCAATGGCCGAATCATACGCCGCTGTCGTGGCAAAGGCCTGCTTGGCCAGCCGCCAACGAGTTGCCCGGCTGAGGGCGCCGTGGGTGCTCTTCAATTCTTCCATAAGGGTTGGGTAATCGGAAACGCGGGTCACGATTGCAACATCTTCAAAGTTCTTGGCTGCCGAACGCACCATCGACGGGCCACCGATGTCGATGTTCTCAATCAGATGGCCGAAAGCCACGCCGGGGGTGGACGCAGTTTTCTCAAAGGCATAGAGGTTCACCACTACCACATCGATGGGCTCGATGCCGTGCGCGGCCACTGCGGCCTCGTGCTCCTTGTTGCCGCGAATGTAGAGCAGGCCCCCGTGAACCTTAGGATGCAGCGTCTTCACGCGCCCGTCCAACATCTCTGGAAAACCGGTCAGATCGCTGATGTCTTTGATGGTCAGGCCTGCCTCGCGCAACGCCCGCGCTGTCCCGCCAGTCGAAACCAACTCCACGCCAAAGCCCGCCAGCATCTGGGCGAACTCCACCAGGCCGGTCTTGTCCGTGACACTCAGCAACGCTCGCTGAATACGCTTTTCCCCACTCACACCTGAACCCACGATCCCGCTCCCTTCGACAGCCTTTGCTCCCCGACTCCATGAATTGCCCGCCGGTGCGGCAAAGACCAAAGACCAGACTACATGGAATCGCAGCCGGCAATCTCAAGTCGTGCCAGAATCCTTTGCCAGCGCAAACGTCGCCGCCTTCAACTAGAGTCTGGTCAGGTTGGATTTGATTGTCCGCTCTTACCTCGACGGCAATTCGCCTACCGTACATATTGCACAGCGTAAAAATGCATTAGAGTTGTGTCATGGGGACTGATTCCATAAATCCAGGACCGGAGTTGCTGCCTCCGGATGCCGACCTCAATGCGCCGTCCCCGGCTCGCCGGCGGCGTCCACCGTGGGCCTACGCGCCAGCCACCTACTTGCTGGTGGGAATCAACTGCCTGGTTTTTCTGGCCATGACGGTGCACGGAATCAATCCGATGAGTCCTAGCCCCGAACAACTGCTGAATTGTGGCGCCGACAACGCTGGCTCGGTACTGATTAACGGCGAGTGGTGGCGCATCGTCACGGCCATGTTCGTGCATGTCGGCATTCTGCATTTGGCCACCAATATGTGGTGCCTGTGGAACCTGGGATTGCTGGCCGAACCTCTGATGGGTTCGGTGGGCGTGCTGGCGGTCTACATCCTCACAGGCGCGGCGGGCAACCTGCTATCCACCCTCTACAATGGACTGTCGCCGTTACACGACTCCTCTGGAGCGGTATATTTTCCCGTCGGCGCAGGCGCGTCGGGGGCTGTCTTCGGCATTGCAGGGGCGCTGATCGTGCTGCTCAAGTCGCATCTGCTGCCCGTGCCACCGCAGGAACTGCACAAGCTGCGCAGGTCGGTGATCTACTTTGCCGCCATCAATCTGGTGATCGGCTTTACCATCAGCCTCGGCGTTGTCGCTAAGCACACCGGAGTGAAGATCGACAATTCCGCCCACTTAGGTGGCGTTCTCTGCGGCTTGCTCTTCGCGGCCCGCATGGTGCCCCGGATTGGTTCGCCCAGGCCGCTGTTTACCCGGCGTCTCCAATTCTCCGTGGCGATGGTGGTGGGGTTGCTGGTCCTCTTCGGGTTCTTTGTGGCGCAGTGGGTAGGATGAGGTGTATGCGGGCGCATCGAAATCCCACATCTGGAGATCAAGACCTCGCGGGTTCCCGCTAGCGCATCGCCGTGGCGGCGAACTTCTTCACCATCGCCAGCAGCAGCCTGCGGTCACTCTCATTCAGATTCGTTGAGTAGCGGCGAATCTGGGTCAGAAAGCGCAACTCCTCGTCAGAAAGTTTTTGCAAGTTGCTTTGCTTGCCGGCCGGGTCGTCGGCGAAGAACTGGGTGATAGGCAAATCGAGCGCCAGGGCGATCTTCGACAGCGTATCCAACGAAGGTACCGTATGGCCGTTCTCCACGCGTGACAGATAGCAACGCAACAAGCCCGTCTTCTTTTCGATGTCACCCTGGGAAAGCCCTTTTTGCAGCCGGTGAGTGCGGATAGAGGTGCCAATCTTTATCACGGGATCATCCTGTTCGATGACGGCTACCGGAGTTTACTAACATGGTAGCAATCAAAAGATTATTAGCAAAAAAGTTAACATGGACAGTGCAAAAATGCAAGGATTTTCATCACGCCCGCTAATCGAGTTCCCTTGCACGCCGCGCTGCCTGTCGCATCCCGTATTTGAAGACGAGCAGCCGCTGGTTTCGCCCTCCTTGCGGAATGCAAGAAACCGTAAACCTTCGCGGCGCGTAGCCCGTCTGAGTAAGTACGAGCGCAAAATGGCAGGGCGCGTCAATGAGGCGAAGAACCATGCGGTGGGCAGTTGTGGCGGGAATTCTTGTGGCCGGCGGTCTTCCCGCTCTGGCCCAATCGCAGGCCACACCAACGGCCGCGCCCTCAGGCGCACCAGTCACCGCTGAGCCGGCTGCGCAAAGTCACCCCGTGCCGAATCCATCATCACCCGCGCCGGAAGTGCTCTCCGGGGGAAAGCTGCATGGACAGGTCAAGAGCGGCAACATTCCTTTGCCCGGCGTCACAGTAACCGCGCAAAACACGCTCACCGGAAAGCGCTTTACCACCACAACCGACATAACCGGCTCTTGGACATTGACCATTCCGCAGAATGGCCGTTACGTGATCCGCACCCAGTTTGCAGCCTTTGCGCCGGGTTCACAGGAAGCGGTGCTCAACGCAACCAGCCACGATCAGACGGTCAGCTTTGAGCTGGTGCTAGCTTCGCGGGCGGTCGAACAGCAGCGCGAAGAACAAGGAGCGCAAGCCGCGGGAGTGGCGCAGGTCATCCGGCAACTTGCATCGAGCGGCGTGCAAAACCTGAGCCTGATGAGCGCGCTTGCTGCCGACACTGAGACCCAATCTGGGTCGCCAACTTTGTCCGGCTCCTCCGGCGCTGCCTTGCCCTCAATTGCGGGCAACTCGGACTTTGAAAGCGATTCGGTAGCCATCAGCGGCCAGGCCGGAGCGGTCAGTCCGCTGGCTGGCCTCGACATGGACCGCATCCGCGATGCCATCGAGACCCTCCGCGCTCAAGGTGTCTTGCCGGGCGGACAAAATGGTGGACAAGGCGGCGGAAACTTCGGCGACCTTGGCGGCCCTGGTGGCGGCCTCTTCGGCGGTGGATTTGGCGGAGGGTTTGGTGGGCGAGGCGGCTTTGGCGGCGGACGCGGTAACTTCCGCGGCTTCAATCCCGGCCAGCCGCATGGGGCCATCTTCTGGATCGGCAGCAACTCGGCACTCAATGCGGAGCCGTTTTCTCTTCGCGGCCAGTCGCAGGAGCAGCCCGCGTCAGGCTCGAATCGCTTCGGCATTACCTTTATGAGTGCGCCTTACTTGCCGCATCTCACCAAGCCCAGCGGCAAGGACACTATGTTCCTGACGCTCTCCGGCACTCGCAGTTCTTCGCCGCTGGATGAGTACGCCACGGTACCGACTTCAGAGGAGCGGAGCGGGAATTTTTCCGGGCTGGCGGCGATTTACGATCCCACTCAGCCTGGCCAGCCGCAATTTAACTACAACGGCACGTTGAATGTGATTCCGCCCTCGTACCTCAAAACGCCGGCAGCGAAGGCCGCTCAGGCATTGCTGACTTGCGCAACTCCGAATTGCCAACCGTTCATGCCATTGCCGAATCTCACCGGCGTCAATTTGGTAAACGACTATAACTATCACCTGCTGACCGCTGCGCAATCGAATACCACGCAAGCCGGTATACGCTACATGCGCAGCCTAGGCGCTAACGCCACCCAGCCCGGTGGCAACCGCGGTGGCTTCGGAGGTGGCGGTGGCCGGCGTGCCCAGCAAAATCAGGGCCTGCGCCAAAGCATCAACTTCAACTACAACTGGAGCGATACAGCCTCGGACAATGTGAATATTTTCCCGGAGTTAGGCGGTAAAAGCTCCTCGCACTCTAACTCCCTGCAGGCCGGTTACACGGTGGGTTACCACAAAGTTACTGATATCTTCAACGTCAACTGGAATCGCAGCGTGAGTCAGGCGACCAACTTCTTTACCAACGGGACCGACGTTGCAAGCACTGTTGGCATTGCGGGCACTGACAGCGCGCCAATCGACTACGGTCTGCCCAACGTCGTTCTCAGCAACATTCAGGGGCTCAATGAGCAGCAGCCCAGCTTCTCGCTCTCGCAGACTATCTCCGCCTCCGAAATCCTAAGTTGGATTCACGGGAAGCATAACCTGCGCTTTGGCGGCGACTATCGCCGCGTACATCGCGACTTTCTTGGTGGCTCGAATGCCACTGGAACTTTCACCTTTTCGGGCCTGTTCACCGAGGACGCCGCACACGATGCAACGACTGGCTCCGCGCTGGCCGATTTCCTGCTCGGGCTGCCGCAGGAGACCACCATCGACGCGGCCGCAGGTAAAAGCTACCTGCGCGACAACGTGATGGATGTCTATGCGCAGGACGACTGGCGCATGAATTCCAAGCTCACGTTGAACTACGGATTGCGATACGAGTTCTTCGCGCCTTATACCGAGAAGTACGGTCGCCTCGGAATGGTGGACACCGACCCGGCTGCGGAATTCTCCGGGACGCCCACACAAGTTGCGCCGGGAGGATCGTCTTCGATCGGCAATCTGCCGGATTCGCTGGCCTTTCCTTTTCGCACCGCCTTTGCGCCACGATTGGGCCTTGCACTGCGGTTGCCCAAACAGACCGTCCTACGAGTCGGCTACGGTATGAATTACACGGTCAGTCAGTACGCCACCTTCGCCTCGACGATGGCGCGCCAACCGATAGCCAATCAACCCTCGTTTGTGAACGAACAGACCAACGAAGCCGGCTCGGCCTGCATCGCCCTTACGCTGTCTAATGGATTCTGTCCCGTGGCAACAGTATCGACTCCTGGCGACTATGAGCTCGATCCTCACTACCATCTTCCTTATGTCCAGGTCTGGAACCTCGACATACAGAAGACTCTGCCTTGGGGCGTCGTACTGAACGCAGGTTACAACGGATCGAAGGGGAGCGACCTCGATGTCACCAGCGCACCGCGCGCCAGCGTAACCAGTGCCCAAACCGATCGCACAAATCTGCTCTTCAACTATGAGCAGTCGGGCGCCTTCTCCCGCTTCAATGCAGGAACACTGCGCGTGAATAAGAGACTCAGCAGCGGCATTGCCCTCGGTGCTAACTATCAGTACTCGCATTCTATCGACGACGCAGGCTCGGTAGGCGGAACTTCGACGGTGGTCGCGCAGAACTGGCAGGATCTGGCAGCGGAGGAAGGTAACTCCAGCTTCGACCAGCGCCACAAGGTCACCGGAACTTATCTCTACGAGTTACCCTTCGGCAAGGACAAATTCTGGGTAACTAGTGGCGTCGGCTCGCATATTCTGGAAGGATTTTCAGTTTCCGGCAGCTTTACCTTCGCCACTGGTGCGCCACTCACGCCGAGTTATCAAGCGGCGGTGTCGAGCGTCGCCTGCGGCACGGCTGGTTCCCTACGCCCCAACCGGGACTATACAAAGTCAATCACTGGCGGTGGCGGTTCACTGAAGGAGTGGTTCAATACAACAGCCTTTACGCAACCGGAGGCAGCCAATAGCAGCTATCCTTGCGATGTCTTTGGCACAGCATCGCGTAACTCCATCGCGGGACCGGGAGCTATTCAAAACAACATGTCGCTATCGAAAACCATGCAACTGGGCGACACGCGCAGCATGGAAGTGCGTGCCACGGCCAGCAACGTGTTCAACACCGTGCAGTATGCGGGCGTGGATACCAACGCGGCCTCTCCGACCTTCGGACAGGTGACCTCGGCCGGCTCCATGAGGGCGTTTCAGTTTACGGCGAGATTTAGATTTTGAGCCTCCATTATCTAAATATCTAAAATGCAAAGTCTGGGCTCCAGTTGAGTTAGCGAGTTTGAGGGAGAACGATGACGGGTTGGATGCGACAAGTTGTGGCGGTGTGTGCGGCGCTGGCGCTGGTGTTGCCGGACGCGTGGCCCGCATTTGCGCAGAGTGCCGGTCAGCCACAAGGCGCGCAGACGCCCAGCGGACAAATATCGAACACTCCGCAGGGCGGCTACGTTCTTAAGATGAACGGCGAGTTGGTGCTAACCAATGTGGTGGCGCGCGACCAGAAGACCGGCGAATTCGTGCGCGGGCTCAAGCAGAGCGACTTCAGCGTCTACGAGAACGGCAAGCAACAGCAGATCTCCACCTTCGATTTTGAGACCGTCGATATGGCCACGCCGCTTAACGAGGCCACTGTCAGCGGGCTAGCCGCGGGCGCAACCGGCAATGGAAGTAAAGCTGTCGTCGTCGCACATCCCGAGGATCTGCGCAATCATCGCCTTATTGTCATGTTCTTCGATCTGACCTCGATGCAACCCGAGGATCTGGACCGCAGCGTCGCGGCGGCGCAGGCGTTTTTGCGTACCAAGATGCAGGCGGCCGACCTAGTAGCTCTGGTCTCGCTGGGCGATACGCTCAAGGTGGACCAGGATTTTACTGCCGACAAGAATGCACTCATCAACGAGGTCGCCGTTTACAACGGTACCGAAGGTGAGGGCTTTGAGCAGGGCGCAAACGCAAACTCGAACCAGGTGGAAGACACCACCGGCTACACACCCGACGAAAGCGAATACAACGACCTCAACACCGACCGCGAACTTTTTGCGCTGCGCGCCGTTGCAAAGTCGCTCGAAAAGATTTCCGAGAAAAAATCATTACTTTATTTTTCCGGCGGTATCTCGCGCGACGGTATCGAGAACGAGGCTTCGTTGCGGTCTGCGATCAACGCGGCAGTGCGCGCCAACTTGGCCATCTACAGCGTAGACACGCGCGGCTTACAGGCCGTCTCTCCGCTCGGCGACGCCTCGACAGGCAGCCTGCGCGGGACCGGCGCCTTCAACGGCGGCGCACTGACGAATAACATGAACGCTAACTTCGCCACGCAGGAAGTCATGGCCACGCTCAGCTCTGATACCGGCGGCAAAGCCTTCTTCGATTCCAATGACTTTGCTCCCGCCTTTGCGCAGGTGCAGCATGACAGCTCGGCCTATTACGCTATCGGCTTCCGTTCGACCAATCCAGCAAGGGACGGAAAGTATCGTAAACTGACCATCAAGATCAATCGGCCCGGCGTGAAGCTCGAATACCGGCCTGGCTACTATGCTCCGGCGGACTTTAAGCACTCTGGCAAGGAAGACCGCGAGCGCGAACTCGAAGAGCAGTTAGCCAGCGATCTGCCGGCGACCGACATGGCCGTCTATCTCGATGCGATGTATTTCCGCCTCGACGAAAGCCGCTTCTATGTGCCCGTCTCGCTCATCGTCCCTGGTTCGCAGATTCCTTTTGTCAAGGGCGGCGACAAGGACAAAGCCACGCTGGATATCATTGGCACGGTAATTGACGAGGCCAAGCGGCCCATCGGCCAGGCGCGCGAAACTGTCAAACTCAATCTCGATCCGTCACTGCAGGCACGTCAGAAGAACATCCAGTACACCACGAGCTTCGATCTGCCACCAGGTAAGTACCATCTAAAATTTTTGGTCCGCGAGAATCAAACCGGTCGCATGGGCTCGTTCGAGGCCGACATCACGCTGCCCGAGATGAAGAAGGCTCCGCTAAAAATCAGCTCGATCGTTCTCGCGTCGATGCGTCAGCCTAGCAAGAAACAAAGCCCACTGGTGCGAGGCGGAGAAGAGTACGTGCCTAACATCAGCCATGTCTTCCGCAGTGACCAGCACCTCTATTTGCTCTACGAAATCTATTCTCCGGCGCGCGAAAAACCGGTCGAGAATCAGCCCAAAGGGATCAAGCCGGGTATCAACCTGCTCAGCAGCCTCGAGCTGATCCAAGGCTCGACGAAGGTTTATGAGACGCCGCTGGTGCAGGCCAAAACCATCAATGTCGAGGGCCGCGATGCTGTGGCCATCGAGCTCGATGTGCCGCTTAGCGGACTTAAACCCGGACCGTATCTCTGCCAGTTGAACGTGATCGACGATGCCCAAGGCAGCTTTGCCTTTCCGCGTTTTGCCGTGCTGGTGAAAGAAGCGTCTGCCGCACAGGTTGCCGCACCGCAATGAGCTGCCGAAGGCGTTGGCTAGAAAATTATATGCAAGGGTTTGAAAATATAAACAGGGGGGAGGGGGTATGCTTCTCCGGGCGCGGAGGGGCGGATTCTCCGCACTTCCTCTGTCTTCTAGTGTGGACCGGTAAGAAGTAATTATCTGCACTATTCAAAGAGAATAAAGATGCGCCTCCGCTTAATCCTCGATTGGAGCGTCGCCAGATTGAGCTTCGGGCCGGATCGCTTGCTCCGGTGTCTTCGCGAATCCATAGGGGCAATGCCTGCAGCCCGACCCGCAGCAGGAGCCTCGCTTCAGGTGATAGGCCGCAGTGAAGACCAGATTCGGCCCTTCGAAGTAGAAATCTTCGGGCGCCAGCGGTGTCTTCGGCAATGTAACTGGCGGGTTTTCCTCCATGCTTTCATTCTCGCCGAAAACCCCGACGCGCGATAGGTAGAATTGAAGCATGACACTCTCAGCGCAAGATCGAGCCCGCCGCATCAAAATCATTCTCTTCGACGTCGATGGCGTCCTCACCGACGGAACCATTTGGCTGTATCCCTTCCCTGTTGCCGCAGCAAACGGCGCGCCGACAACTAAGATGATCGAGGCCAAGGGCTACAGCGCTCACGACGGCGCAGGAATTACGCTGGCGCGGCTGGGCGGCATGAAGCTGGGCGTCATTACCAAGCGTGTTAGCGAGACCGTGGCCCTGCGCGCACGCGATCTGAAGCTCGAGTTCGTCTACCAGGGCGAGGCTTTCAAGATGCGCCCAGTCCGCGAAATTATGGAGAAGGAAGGCGTGACTCTGGACGAGATTGCCTACGTGGGCGACGACGTGATCGACTTGGCGGTGATGCGCGAATGCGGATTCGCCGTGGCCGTGGCCAATGCGCGGGCGCAAGTGAAGGCCGAAGCACACTACGTGACGCCTAACCGGGGCGGCGAGGGCGCGGCACGTGACGCCATCGAATTTATTCTCGAAGCCAAGGGAGTTTTGAAGAAGTGCATTGAGGCTTCGATCGACGAAAGCAATCCTATTTCGCCTTCAATCGATATCGGCAAAGGCGGAGATTTGAAGTAAGTGCAAGCTGAGCGTGCGTTTGGGATAAGGGGACACATGAATGACAAGTTTTGGAAGACTACAAGCTTGGTTTGTCGGCCAGTGCGATGGCGATTGGGAACATGGCGGTGGCATCACAATTTCGTCTCTTGATAATCCAGGTTGGCAGGTTGATATTGCGCTTGTTGACACGTATCTTGAAGGACGTGAGTTCCATAAGGTACACAGGAATCTATCTGACAGTGACTGGCTGCACGTTTCCCGCACTCCGACGGAATTCAAGATTCGATGCAGCCCCAACAATCTCGACGAGGGTTTGGGAATATTTTGTGACTGGGCTGATTCCAAGCCAATTGAGGGAGAATAGGCCAAGTTTACCCGGATAAAGGCTCATGGAGGTTTGATTTCCCTCAGGGGCTAAAGCCCCAGGTCTTTCTTGCACCACTTTCGGCACGACTGAAGTCGTGCCCTGACACTTGTGAGGCCCTGAAAGAACCTTTTAGCAGCCTGAAAAGTCTGAACTCTTCTTTGAGGAAGACAGGTAGACCAAACTATGGATAACCAACCAAAACGTGCGGTGGTGCTGTTGAGCGGGGGGCTCGACTCGGCCACGGTGCTTGCCATCGCTCGCGGCGAGGGCTACGAGTTATACGCGCTTTCGTTCAGTTATGGGCAGCGGCACATTGTTGAACTCGATGCGGCTCGCCGTGTCGCCTCGGCAATCGGAGTGGCGGATCACCGCATTGCGAAGATTGACTTGAGGGTCTTCGGCGGCTCCGCGCTGACTGGAGATTTTGCGGTTCCCAAAGGCCGCGACGCGGACCAGATGAGCCATGGCATCCCTATCACTTATGTGCCGGCGCGCAATACCATCTTCCTCTCATTTGCGCTGGCCTGGGCCGAGGTGCTGGGTTCGAGCGACATCTTCATCGGCGTGAATGCTCTGGATTACTCGGGCTATCCCGACTGCCGGCCCGAGTTTATTGAGGCCTTCGAGAAGATGGCAAATCTCGCTACGAAAGCTGCCGTCGAAGGACGTCAGGCGCTCCGGGTTCATACACCGCTAATCGCGCTCACCAAGGCGGAGATTATCGCCAAGGGAATCGAGTTAGGCGTGGATTACAGTCTGACCAGCAGTTGTTATGATCCATCGCCCACGGGCGAGCTGTGTGGACAGTGCGATTCTTGTCTACTGCGGCGAAAGGGCTTTCGCGAGAATGGGATCGATGATCCATTGAGGTACAAGTAGGCTTCGGATTCTTTGTGAACGCGGAGCGGTTTGGGTTCGTGGATTCCCACCCTTTAGCAAAGGGTGCGTAGTGTTTGGTGATCTTCAAGATGAGCTACGCGGTCAAGGAAATCTTCTATACCCTCCAGGGCGAAGGCGCGCAGACTGGCCGCGCGGCGGTCTTCTGCCGTTTTGCCGGCTGTAACCTCTGGTCGGGCCGCGAGGCAGACCGGTCAGCCGCCACCTGCAAGTTTTGCGACACCGAATTTGTAGGCGTGAATGGGTCCGGTGGCGGAAGCTTCGATTCCGCCGAAGCATTGGCAGCAGCCGTCGCAGAGAAATGGCCTGCTGGCACCGAGTTAGGCCAGCGCTTCGTCGTCTGCACCGGAGGCGAGCCGCTTTTGCAACTGGATGTAGGCCTGATTGCCGCTTTGCATGCCCGCGGTTTTTGGATTGCAGTCGAGACCAACGGTACGATTACGGCGCCGGCCGGTGTGGACTGGCTCTGCGTTAGCCCGAAAGCCGGGGCGGAATTTGTACAGCGCAGCGGCGACGAGCTGAAGCTGATTTATCCACAGACAGGCGCCGATCCCACCCAATTTGAGCTACTCTCCTTCCGGCATTTTTTTTTGCAGCCCATGGACGGACCCCGTCGCACCGCCAACACCGAGCTTGCGCTGCGCTACTGCCTCGACCATCCGCAATGGCGATTGAGTTTGCAGACTCACAAGTTTCTGGGCATTCCATAAAGCGAGATCCAATCTCCCTATCTCCGAGCCAATTGGCGCTCTTTTCTCAAAGCGGAATGCCGGAGTAGACGTCTTGCAAGATGGCCGCCAGCCAGGATCATAGGTTTTTCGATCGAAATATAGAGGATGGCGGGGACGCCAATCGCCCCAATGATCAGCGCCATGAACTGCGTCCACAGCGGGAATCGATCCATCTGACAAAAAGCGAACCAGAAAACAAACACGTGACTAAGGTAGATGCCGTAGGAGTGCTCCGAGATCCAGTGGAAGAGTTTGTGAGTCCAATTCGGCCGGCTTTCTTCTACGTTCGCGTACAGCACTCCCAGTAACAGCGAAAGAACCCAGGCGCGAAGAAATTTGGTGCCGGAGATTACTTCATAGTGCGGGCCTGTAAGAGCAATGATTGAGAAAATACCGATGGGCCATGACCATGCCGGCAGCTTCCACTTCCGGCTTTTGCAATGAACCAGATCGAAGGCGACAATTCCCGATGTGAAACACGGAGCATAAAAAAAAAGACTGAGGTTTTTGAAAAACAGCAAACTGGAGAAAGCCAGCAACACTGAAAGCACCCATAGGGCGAGAGAGCGGAGATGTCTATCTCCGCGTATCGCAAAATATGCGAATGGCAAGATGAGATACATCTGCATCTCAATCGGCAGTGTCCACAACACGCTAATGGTGTCTTTGCTACCTGTCAGATTCTGGATGAGGGCAAGGTTGGAAAGGAAGCCCTTCAGACCAATCCACGTGTATATTCCATCAATGCTGATTGGTATGTGAAAGATAACCACCAGAACGACGAAGAAAATGGCAAGAGGATAGATGCGGAAGATGCGCCGAATCCAGAAGGCCAACACCAGCGACCTATCGTTCCCGGCAGTCTTCTCAAGCCGCTCAAGCGAGGCCATTAATACAAAACTCGTATGAACGAAGAAGATGACGACACCGAATATTCCAAGGCCGGTGATGCCCAGATTGTTATGATGCGGCATAGAGAAGTGCGATAAAAAAACCAACAGCACCGCAACGGCGCGCAGAAAGTCAAGGTTGGCCGAAAGTTCCTTTGGCGGCAAGATCGACATTGTTTTTTACTAGTCTAACGTACACGATGATGCATCCCACGGGGATTTGGAAGAGAATGGAAGTCAATGGAAATCTTCAAGGAATTCATGATCGAGGCGGCACACTGGCTTCCTAATGTTCCCGCCGGTCACAAGTGCGGACGTATGCACGGGCATAGTTTTCGTATCGCGGTTCATGTCAGCGGCCCGCTCGACCCGCATCTTGGTTGGGTGATGGACTTTGCCGAGATCAAGACGGCCTTCCAGGCCATCGAGGACCAGATCGACCACCGCTGTCTGAACGAGGTGGAGGGTCTGGAGAACCCGACCAGCGAGAATCTGGCGCGGTGGCTGTGGACACGGTTGCGGCCGGCTTTGCCCGGATTGTGCAGGATTGTGGTTCAGGAAACCTGCACAAGTGGATGCATTTATATGGGCGAGACAGACGGTTTTTGATCCGGGCGTCCGGTTGAACAGGCCTGATCGGTTCGATTTGGGCATCGGAGCGGCAAAATACCTCAATCTAACGCGCCAATCAAACCAATTGGCAGTTAAAATCGTCTGTACAGTAGGCAGAGTTGCTCCTACCGGCTGCCTGCACCGCCTTTCTTCCTCTCAGGTGTGGAGTTTTCTTCCCACCGGCCCGGCTGAAGAGATATGGAATTCTCAGGATGATGATAAAAAAACTTCGTTTGCTGCCCCTCGGACTTGTCTTTACCGCCGCAATCGCCTTCGTGACGGCGGTCTGGCCAGCTTGCGCCCAGAATGAGCCGGGAAAGACTTCGCCGGAAACCAAAGCTCCGGCAGCGCCGGTGAATGCCGCTCCCGCTAAGGCGCCTATCGCCAGCCCGATCCAGATTGCACCGGCAAAAACGGCCGAGGGAGCAAAAGCAGCCCCAGCCGCCGATTCCGAAGAGCAGCAACCGGACCGCGCCCAGGCGTACTATCACTCGGCGCTGGCCAGCAACTATGAAGAGGAAGCCGTCAGCGAAGGCAAACCGGAGTATGTGAATCGTGCCATTGAGGAGTACAAGCTGGCGCTGAATGCCGACCCCGATTCGCCGCAGTTGAACAATGCGCTTGCCGATTTGTATTTGCGCACTGGCCACGCACACGAGGCCGAAAGCACAGCGCGGGGGCTGCTCAAGAGCTCACCTGACGATATCGACGCGCACCGGCTGCTGGGACGCATTTACTTGCGCGCTCTGAGTGAAGGGCAGAATGCCCCCTCCTCTGCTTCGCCCACTGACAACGTGCTGAACCAGGCGATCGGCGAATTCGAGAAGATCGTGACAATCGATCCTAAGAGCGTCGAGGATCGCATGGTCCTGGGTCAGCTCTACACAGTCAAACACGATCAGAAGAAGGCCGAAGAGCAGTTCAAACTGGCGCAGGCCATGGATCCCGACTCCGAAGAGGTGGTGCTTAATCTGACTCGTCTTTATGCGGAAAGCGGGGACATGGAACGCGCTGCCAAGGTGCTCGAGGAGGTTCCAGTCACTGATCGGACGGCGAAGATGGAGGATGCGCTGGGCGCAGCCTATGATCAGTTGAAGCGGCCCAAGGACGCCATTGCTGCCTATCAGCGCGCTGCCAACATGGAGCCGGGAGATGAGCACACGGTGGAAGCCTTGGCCCAGGCCCTGCTCAATGACAACCAGCTTGACGAGGCGCTCAAGCAATACAAGCAACTGGCTGAGGCTGACCCTGAGAACGCCGGTGCCCTGGTTCACATCAGCGAGATTCAGCGCCGTCAGGGAAAGTATGAGGATGCGCTGGCCACCATCGCCAAAGCGCGCAAGAAGGACCCTGAAAATCTGGAAGCCGGCTACAACGAGGGGCTGCTTCTGGATGTGCTGGGCCGCTTCGATGAATCCGAGCAGGTCTTCGAGAAGATGGTCGACCTGACATCGCACGCCAACGGCGCTTATACCACCGAAGAGAAGAACAATCGCGGCATATTCCTGGAGCGGCTCGGGGAGGTTTATCACGAGCAGAATAAGACCACCGAAGCCATCGCGACATACCAGAAACTCATTGACATGGGCGGCGATACGGCGGTGCGCGGTTATCAGGCCCAGGTGGACACCTGGCGCGATGCCAAGCAATTTGAGAAGGCGGTTGAAGTCGCACGCAAGGCTGTCGATGCCAACCCCAAAGATCGCGACATGAAGGTGATGCTGGCCGGCGAGTTGGGCGATCTGAACAAGACAGACGAGGGTCTTGCAATAGCCAAGGGGCTGCTGGCCAACAACGCCGATGACCGTCAAATCTGGCTGGCGCTGGGCCAGATGTGCGTTCGCGCGCATCGTTGGAAAGAAGCCGAAGATGACTTCAACAAGGCCGAGGCGCTAACCACCAAGAAAGAGGACCGCACTTATCTTTTCTTCCTCAGGGGTGAATTGGCCGAACGGCAGAAGCACTTCGAGCCAGCCGAGCAGTTCTTCCGCCAGGCGCTTGAGCTCGACCCGGAAAGCGCCATGACCTTGAACTACCTGGGGTACATGCTGGCCGACAAAGGCACACGGCTGCCCGAGGCTCTCAAGATGATTCGCAAGGCTGTCGAGCAGGAACCTATGAACGGCGCTTACCTGGATTCGCTGGGCTGGGTGTACTTTAAGATGGGAGAGTTCGAATTGGCGGAGGAGAACCTTCGCCGGGCCGTCGAGCGTGACCGGGCCGACCCCACAGTGCACGACCATCTGGGCGAGCTCTACGAGAAGACCGGACGCATTCGTCTGGCCGCCGCGCAGTGGGAGCTTTCCCTCTCGGAGTTTGCCAAGTCGGCTCCGGCTGACGTCGACCCGACCGAATTGGCCAAGGTGCAGAAGAAACTGGAGACCGCCCGCGTCAAGTTGGCCAAGCAGGAAAGCACCGTTGGCCCGCCTAAGCCGGAATAGCGGAGAACAGGGGTTAGTTTTCGGCGCTCAACGGCGTGTATTCTGCTTTATGGTTGCTGTGGTTCGTAAACTCGCATGTATGCCAAACTGCCACACGGAGCTGGCTATTCCTTAACTTCTGACCGCTAACTACGGTATAACTACACATGAACCTATGAGTACGTCGGCGAAGATTACTCCCCAAGCCTGTTCGAGTTACACTCTGCCCGCGGGGATTGCCGTCCACGCTGACGGCGAACTGATCCATCGTGCGCACCCCGAGCCGCCGCATCCCTATCGCACGCCTTTTGCCCGTGACGTTGCACGCGTTCTGCATGCGCGCGCCTTTCGCCGCCTGGCCGGCAAGACCCAGGTCTTTGCCCGCCTGCCCGCCGATTCTCCGTCGGACCACTTCCGCAGCCGCCTGACACACACCTTAGAAGTGACCCAGATTGCGCGCACGCTGGCCCACGCGCTGGGACTAAATGAGGAGCTGGCTGAGGCCTTTGCCCTGGTGCATGACATCGGCCATCCGCCCTTTGGCCACGCCGGCGAAAAAGCTCTGGACCAATGCCTGCGCGGCTCTGGTCTGGGATTCGACCACAACTTGCACGCCCTGCGCATCGCGACTTGGTTCGAGGAACGCTATGCGAGCTTTCGCGGCCTCAACCTGACCCTCGGCGTGCGTGAGGGCATCATCAAGCACTCCCGCGACTACTCCGTAAGCGCGCACCCCGAGCTGGCCGAATACTTCCTCGACCAATTCCCTCCCCTCGAAGCCCAATTGATCGATCTTGCTGACGAGATCGCGTACCTCACCGCCGATTTCGACGACGGACTCGACTCCGGCATCCTCACGCTGGCCCAGGTGCGAGAGGGCGTTCCACTCTTCCGCAGCTTTCACGATGAAGTGCTCCGCGACTACCCAGCAGCGCCGCCCAAGCTGGCCGCCTACGAGACTCTGAAGCGCGTCCTGGACGCCCTGGTCACCGATCTGATGGATGAACTCGGCCGCCGGGTAACCGAACTCGGCGCACAAACGCTCGATGACGTTCGCCATGCGCCACGCCGCCTCGCCGCGCTCAGCCCGGAGATTGAAGCCGCTCGTGCCGCCGCCAAGCAATTTCTCTACGCCAATCTCTATAACTCCCCCGGCATGGAGGAGGCGCACGCTCATGCTACCGAGATAGTACAGGGATTGTTTGCCGCGCTAATGGCCAACCCAAGCCTCTTACCTGGCGACCATCAGGCACAAATTCCCGCCGAGGGTCTGGCCCGCACCGTAGCCGACTATATTGCCGGCATGACCGACGGTTACATTGAGCAAGCGTGGCGGCGCTGCGGCGGGCGTTGAGGTGATTCGTCTATTTCGCGGGCAGAAACTCGATTCGCGCCAGATCGGCCACAGCCTTGAAATCATAGTCGGCGGTTACCAACACATGATCGGCGGTGTCCATCGCCAGTTCAAGAGCAAAGGCATCGGCGTAAGGAAGCTTGCGGTCCATTTTGATCTCGGCGGCACGCACCGCACGCTCGCCGGTTGCGGGCACAATACGCAGTTGGAGTCCCATTAGCTTGGCGAGAATGCGCTCCTGCTCCTTTGCCCCAGATCGCTTACGCAGAGTTCCGGCAATTTCTCCCCACTGCAAAGCAGAACTACACGCGTCAGTTTGACCTTGAGCGCAACTACGAAAGATTGCTCTAACGCGCTCCGCTCCAACTTCCTTGTCGACGAAACGAAGAACTGCGGAAGAGTCGAGAACATAAACGATCATTTGGCCTTCCTAAAAGCCGTCCTTGGCCAATTCCATCTCATGTTCCTTCCGCCGGTCTTCGAGCAGCATATCGGTCATTGAAGGGCCGCCCGCCGTCATGCCGCACAGTTCATCAATGAGTTTCAGTTTGGCCGCAAGAGTCTGCGGCTCCAGAATCAGCCGCGCCCCCTCCTGGCGAACCGCGACCCGCGTCCCCGGCTCGATTCCCATCGACTCGCGAATCGAGACAGGAATCACCATTTGACCTTTGCTGCTCACGATTGTGAAAATCTGCTCCACGACTTACATAATATCACAAGTAAGAATAAATATAAGAGTAAGGCTTCATAAAATAGTAAGAATTAAATCTTTAATCTTACTTCTGGTCTTGCGTATTGCCGTTTTATCTCCAGCGGCCTCAGCCTTCAAACCATCGTAATCAGCGGTGAGGTCGCCGCACCGGCTAACATTCCCAACCGGTTGTAATCTTATAAATGTGAAGACTTCCCTGACGAAGAAAACCTGCATTCGACTGACTGCATCGACCCTGGGTGCTGCATTAACCGTGCTCCTCTGCCCTGGTCTGCTGCCGGCACAACCTGCCCAAGAGAAATCCGCGTTGCCCAGCGGGCCACCTACTGGCGGCGGATTCTTCCCGCTCAGCGAGGTGCATCGCGGGCTGACAGGCACGGCCTGGACGGTGTTCACCGGGAACACGCCGGAGCCGATGGATGTGGAGATTCTGGGCGTGCTACGCGGCGCGCGCGGCCCTGGGCACGACTTGATTCTGGCTCAGTTGCACGGAAGCAAACCCGAATACACGGGCGTGGTGGCCGGCATGAGCGGCAGCCCAGTCTACATCGGCAACCGCCTGCTAGGCGCACTTGCCTACCGTATTGGGCAATTCAGCAAGGACCCCATTGCTGGCATCACGCCCATCGAGCAGATGCTCGAAGTGCGGGATTTCCCCATCGATAGCGAGGAGGCAGGAATCGGCAAACAGGCATCAGGGAACGAGACCCAGCTGCCGCAAGTGCCAACCCAAACGAATATGCAGGCCATGGAAACACCGCTGGTGATGAGCGGCTTCCATCCCGAAGCGATCCGGCTTTGGCAGCAGAAAATGGCCGGAACCGGCCTGGAGATGGTCGCGGCGGGTGGGATGAGCTCGGCGTCGGAACCTGCCGGCGAAGGGGACACGGCGATTTCGGCCAAGGCCGTTGCGAGCATCGTGCCGGGGTCGGCGGTGAGCGCGCAGCTGATACGCGGCGACATGGAAATTGCGGCTACATGCACGGTGACCTACATCGACCCTAAACAGTTGCTGGCCTGCGGTCATCCCATCATGCAAGCCGGGCCGATTTCGCTGCCCATGACCGCAACCGAGGTGGTGGCGACGCTAGCCTCACCCCTGAACGCCTTTAAGATCGTGAACACCGGCGCGACCATCGGCGCCTTCAGCGATGACCGCGACTCGGCCATTCGCGGCGTCTTCGGGGCGCAGGCGCGCATGATCCCGGTCCATGTCCGGGTCAAAGGGCAAGGCAAGGAACGCAAGCTCAATGTAGAGATTCTCGACCTGCCGGCACTGACTGCGCAGGCGGTAATGGTGGTGGTCTATGAGGCGCTGCTGACGACCAACGCAAGCACGGTAGAGACCAGCTATCACCTGACGGGCAACATTGATCTGGACGGGTACCCGCCCTCGCCGCTGGACCTGTGGGCACCGGCTGCGGATTCGATGGCCGCGCCCATGGAGACCGCTTTGCTGGCTGGAGAGCGGTTTCAGCGGCTCTACTCGAATGGAACCCGGCAGGGCGCGGTGCGCTCGATTGATCTCGACGTGGAGGCCATCCCAAAGCGCGTGGATGTGGAACTGGAGGCGGCGCGGCTGATTTCAGGCAGCATCGTACATGCCGGCGACACGGTAGTGGTTGAGGCAACGCTACGGCCGTGGCGACAGCCAGCGCGCAATCTGCGCATTGCGGTGAAGCTGCCTGCCCGGTTAGCGGCGGGTAACCTGCGGCTGCTGGTTTCAGATGCCGGGACATTGGACCGCACTCTGGACCAACCGCGTCAGCAGAGCCACTCCTCGGGCATGGAGACAGCGCTGGCCGAGGCGCGCCGCCAGCACCCGGCAGACCGCATTTATGTAAGCCTTCTGGTGCCGGAGACACAGGCGGGCATGGAAGGCCAAACGCTCTCAAGTCTTCCGCTTTCAGTGGCCAACACGCTGGAGTCACTGCGCGCTACACAAGACGCGAGCTTGAACGGCGAGTCGGCGGAGTTGGAAACCGATCTGCCCGCCGGCGGAGTCCTCAGCGGTTTTGAGGTGTTGAACCTCCGCATAGAACCCGGAGGCGGTTTAGACTAGGTAAGGCATTGCAAGCTTCGTGCCGACGTTGCAGAACGGTGCCTCAATTTCCGAGCCGTTTTGTAAGCCACATCCCAACGAGGATTCAGGACAGATCATGAGCCTATTTCAAGGACTTGCAGCGCATGCGGCAGGAGCCGAATTATTGCCTTTCAAGTACGACCCCGGCAAACTGGGTCCGCAGGAAGTCGAGATCACGATTACTCACTGCGGGATTTGCCATAGCGATCTTCACTTGATCGCTAACGACTGGGGGATTAGCCAGTATCCGTTCATTCCGGGCCACGAGGTTGTGGGAACCGTCGCGGCGGTGGGAGCTGAAGTTCGCTCGCTTGAGACAGGCCAGCGCGTGGGCCTCGGCTGGCAGTCGAACTCTTGCGGAATCTGCGAATGGTGCACCCGCGGAATGGAGAACCTTTGTCCTGCATCCGAGGGAACCTGCGTGCATCGGAACGGCGGCTATGCGGACCATGTGCGTGCCAATGCGCGCTTTGTGATTCCGATTCCCGAGGCCATGGAGAGCGAGCCAACGGCTCCGCTGCTCTGCGGCGGTATCACGGTGTATAACCCGCTGCGTAATCATGGCGTTAACCCATCGTCCAGGGTGGGCATTGTGGGCATTGGTGGCCTCGGACATCTGGCCATCCAGTTTGCGCGGGTCTTCGGCGCGGAGGTGACGGCGTTCTCGAGCTCAGCCACCAAGGAAGAAGAGGCGCGCGCCCTCGGAGCGAGCCATTTTGTGAATACTCGCGAATCTAAGGCCGTGAAAGACGTCGCTGGTTCGATGGATTTTATTTTGAGTACAATCAACGCCGACCAGGATTGGGGCGTTTTCGTGCAGACGCTGCGGCCCACCGGGACGCTATGCTTCGTCGGGGTTCCGCCGTCGCCGGTAAGCGTGCATGCTTTTCCGCTCATCTCCGGCCAGCGCTCCATTAGCGGCAACCCGACCGGAAGCCCCTATCGTTTGAGGGAGATGCTGGACGTAGCGGCGCGGCACGGGGTAAAGGCCACAACCGAATCCTTCCCAATGTCCCAGGCCAACGCGGCCATCGAAAAGGTAAAGAAGAGCAAGGTGCGCTATCGTGCGGTACTGGCCAATTGAAGCTTTTGGCGCACCAGGTGAATCTTTGTTGAGAAGGACCGCAACTTAATCTTGAAAGTGCGGTCTGAGAGAACATAAGCCGGTTGGGGTTAACCCCCCAAGGACCCGGCGGTGCTGAAGACGCGAGTCGTTCCCGGGTTTGGTGTGGAAGGAACAGGGCAGCACAAGGAGGATGTCATGCGGAGATTTCGCCTGGTTCTATTTGCAACGCTATTGACTCTGCCGCTAGCGACAATGGCAATAGCCCAAGATGCGGCAGCAGCCCCTGACGCACAGGATGATGTCGGAGTCGGCCCTGCGGTCGTTCCCGCTCCCGTGGTCTACGGCCCACCGGTCTGCTCTTGGGGCTATTACGCTTACTATCCATATGCTTGCGCCCCTTACGGCTATTACGGGCCTGACTGGTTTTACGGCGGCGTCTTCTTGGGCGTCGGGCCATGGTACGGCTGGGGCTGGGGTCATGGGTGGGGAGGTCGTGGTTGGGGCCATGGCGTCGGCTGGGGCGGTCGCTACGGCTACGGTGGACGCGGCGTGTACGCAGGACGCGGAGGATATGGAGTCGGCGGCCGTGGGGTTTATGCTGGGGGTTATCGTGGCGGCGTAGCGGGCGGAGCCCGCGCTTTTGGCGGCGGTGCCCGTGGATTTGCGGCTGCTAGAGGCGGCGGTGGTGGCGCTCGTGGATTTAGCGGCGGCGGTCACGTAGGTGGCGGCGGCGGTGGCTTCCACGGTGGTGGTGGCGGCCATGGCGGCGGCGGTGGACACCGGTAAATCTCTGTAACCTGTCCTAAAGGCCCGTCTGCTTCGGCAGACGGGCCTTTTGTTTTGGATCAGAAAATTGAAGCAAGGGATCCCCTCATTCTTGAAGGCGAATTTAATAGTCGCTCAACATGAAAGCGTAATATTGTTCTGTATCAAAAAGGGAGAAGCGGGGTGAATACAAAATATTCGGGTTCCGCGGCGTTGAGCTTGTTGGCTCTGCTTGCCGGTTGCGGCGGAGGAAACTCTACCTCAATGCCCAAGGTTACACCTGCATGCGTGCCTTCATCCAATCCAGAGTACGCATATATGCTAACGGGCTACGCCGTTTCGATGTTCACCGTCGACTCATGCACGGGAAGCTTCACTGCTACGATGCCAGCTACCGTCGCGACCGGATATACGTATCCGCAAAATGACAATTCCGAACAAATGGTCGCTGATCCTCTCGGCAGATTTGCCTACGTAGCCAACCTTGTTTCCAATGCCTCCGACCTGTCTACCATCTCGATGTACACCGTCAACTCCACAACCGGAGTGCTCACTCCTACAACGCCGGCCACGGTCCTCACTGCATGGTTTCCTCAGGGAATCGCAATCGATCCGCTCGGACGATTTGTTTACACGGCCAACACCGACGACAGTTCGGTCTCTATGTTCACCATCAACCAGTCCACGGGCGTTCTGACCCCGACGACGCCAGCCTCAGTGTCAACCTTGATCTCGGGCGAGCCCCTTTCAGACCCCGGCTTCCTGACCGTCGACCCTACGGGCAGCTTCCTTTATGTAACCGCGTCACTTAGCGACGGCGCCGCCGTCTTCATGTACACCATCAACCAGACCACCGGAGTTCTCACACCGACCTCGCCCGCCACGGTCTTTACCGGCGGAATCCCGTTTCAGGTCGTCGTCGCACCCTCCGGCAAGTTCGCATACGTGGTGAATAATCTCTCTGGTCCGGGATACGGTTTGGGCGTTTGGCAATTCACTCTCAATCCCGCTACCGGAGTCCTGACCCCGAACACTCCGGCTGCGGTCTCGGCTGGCAACGCGCCCACGGCGATAGCCGTCGATCCAACCAGCAAGTTTGCTTATGTGGTGAATCGAAACGATGACACTGTCTCGATGTACACCATCGACACCAACACCGGCAACTTAACGCTGAATGCGAGCATCAAGAATCCAACCGGCACCATCGCGACGGGAAATATGCCTTTCCGCATCGACTTCGATCCAACCGGCAAGTTTGTCTATGTGACTAATGAGCAGAGTGCTACCTCAATCTACACGATCAATGGCGATGGAACCTTGACCGCTGCAGGAACGACGGGGGGCGCAACGGGCGGCTTATCCACTGCCCTAACTGTGATCAAGCAGTAGCAAGACGAATACGGCTCAAGGCTGTGATGGCGTGGACTCGGCGAGAATCCTACATCTCAAAGTCAAGCGCTTGAGTTGAGCCGGTTTTATGTGTAGACCGCCAGGCTACTGCCTGTCTGGTTGTCTACGACTGAGCCAGAGCCACCAACCGGTTGGCAATGCGTTCGGCGGCGTCTGGATAAGCCTGGGTAAGGGCCGCAGCGCCCATGGCAGCCAGCTTCTCAGAATTCTTCAGCAGGCCGGTCAGCGCGCTGAGCAACTTGCCAGGCACATCAAGCTCCGATTCGTCCAGCAGGACCGCTGCGCCTACCTTCACCATCTCCTCGGCGTTGCGTCTCTGGTGGTTGTCGGCGGCGGCGGCAAAAGGTACCAGCAACGCAGGCTTGCCGGAAGCAGCCAACTCGGCCACCGTCGAGGCACCGCTGCGGGCCATCACCAATGTGGCCTGCGCAAAGCGGGCGGGCATGTCGTCAATGAATGGCTGCACCTGCCAGCACTGGGGGTCGGCGCCGCTCGCAGCATATGCCGCCTGGGTTTGCTCCAAATGGCGCGCGCCGCACTGGTGGAGAACGGTGAGGCCGGGGATGGCATCGAACAGCGCCGGAATAATTGCAGGCAAATGCGTGTTGAAAAGGCGCGCGCCCTGCGAGCCGCCGAAGATCAGCAGGTGAGGGTTGGGCGCAGTGGGGGCCGTGAGCTTGAAGAACTCCGGGCGGACGGGAATGCCAGTGACCTCGGCGTGATTAAACCAGGCAGCGGCCGCGGCAAAGTTGACGGCGGCGGCCTGGACTTTTTTGCCCACCAGCCGGTTGGCGAGGCCGGGCATGGCGTTTGGTTCGAAGGCCATCACCGGAATCTTGAGCCGCAAAGCCGCTGCCATCGCCGGGCCGGAAGCGTATCCGCCGACGCCGAAGACCGCGTTTGGCCGGAACTCGCGAATCAGACGTTTGCAGGCGAAGATGGCGCGCGGCAAGTTCATGAGCGTGCGCAGGCGTGTGAGCAGCGAGACATTTTTGAGCTGGCCCACATCCACAACTTTCAGATTGAAGCCCGCCGCGGGTACAAGCCGTATCTCCATGCCCCGCGCCGTGCCGACGAAGAGCACCTCGGCCGCATGGTGCTCGACCAGTTCGTGAGCTACGGCCAGCGCCGGAATGATGTGGCCTCCGGTTCCGCCGCCGGCGATTAGTACGCGCAATTGGGTCAAGTTAGTGCCTTTCAAGAGAGGCTGTCTCCGAGTTATCTTTCACAGATCGCACATAGATCCATTGCCTCTCAATGACTCCAATAAGGAGAATGACAAGAATGCAGAAGATTTCATACCACGATCCTCCTCTTCCCCGTCTCTCCGTCAGCCAGTCTGGTAGGGAGTTATAACGCGATTCATAAAAATAGAATGCAAACCAGACGAATCCCATAAGAATTGCGAGAAAAGCGATGTGAATTCCTATAACTGTGGAATGTTTTCTGGAGTTTCTTTCGGAAAAAATCAGAGTGCTGAATTTAGTAAACGAGATGCCGAATTCAAACATGGTGTACACGAAGGCAATGATTGCGTAGATCAACCATGCGTAATGTTGGAACGGGTTGGTCATTTCAATGCCGCCATCTCAATCCACCTTCCTACTGATGTTGAGTAGGATTCCGATGCTTGCCAGCGTAACAAAGACCGAAGTTCCGCCCGAAGAGATCAGCGGCAATGGAATGCCTTTCGTCGGCAGCAGCGAAAGCACCACACTGATATTGAAGAAGGCTTGCAGAAGAATAGCTGTAGTTATGCCGAAGGCGACGAGGCGGGCAAAAGGTTCTTGGCAGCGGAAGGCAACGCGCAGGCCGCGCACGCCGAAGACCACGAAAAGCGCAACGATAACGATGGAGCCGATGAAGCCCAGCTCCTCGGCAATGTTTGCAAAGATGAAGTCAGTGTGCGCCTCGGGCAGAAAGAAGAGCTTCTGCACGCCTTCCATGTAGCCGCGGCCAGTGAGCCCGCCTGTGGCGACGGCGATCAGCGATTGGTTGATATGGAAGCCTGCGCCCTGCGGATCGGAATCTGGATGGAGAAAGGCGAGGATGCGCCGCAGACGCCAGGGGACAAAGAAAAGCAGCGCGGCCAGAAACGGCAGTGTTATGCAGACGCCGCCAACTAGATATTTCCAATTCATGCCGGCCAGAAACAACATCATGACCGTAACGCCTGCCAGAACCAGCGCGGTGCCTAGGTCGGGTTGCAGAACAATCAAAATAACAAAAACTACGGGGATGATAACGGCACGCAGCACGGTATTTTTCCCGTTGTTCATTTTGTCCAGACGCGTGTGAAGAAACCACGCCAGGAAAAGAATCAATACCGGTTTGGCGATCTCCGATGGTTGCAAGGTGTTGAGACCACCAAAACGAATCCAGCGGTGGGTGTTGTGCGAACCGGGAATGAAGAAGACCAGCACCAGCAGAAAAGTGGTAACGCACAGGATGGGATAGATGAAGCGCGGAGACTTATAGAGACTGTAGTCGATGTGCGACAGGATCATTAGCGCCAGCACTCCGGCCAGCACCCAGATAGCTTGCTTGACGACGAAGGTGTAAGGGGTGTGATAACGATCCTGGGCCGTAACAGCCGAAGCGGAGAAGACCATCGCGAGGCCCACCACAACCAGCAGCAGTGTGGTGAAGAATAGCCATTTGTCCACTCCGACACGTTTTGCCATTCTTACTAATCTCCGGTAGCGGTGCAGTTTCCAGTTAACCCGTGATACACCCGGCGTTGACAAAGCACGTTCCGATCACCACAGTTTCCACCACGGTTTTGCTCTTTGATCATCAATTTGTTCTGTGAACGATGAGGAAGAGTCGTCCTTGAATACTTGGAAACTTCCGTCTTCTAGCCCTGCCTCGTCGTGCTTAAAACCAACAACGCTCTTGGCCGTCTGCAACGGCATCTCAAAGAAATAGTCCACCTCTGAATTCTCACCTCCCGATTGTTTCTGTTGTTCGGTGAAGTTTTCTTCAATCTTGGAAAATCCTTCTGGCAAAGAGCCCTAGGCGCTTATATGACATATACTTTTCTGCGCATCATGCTCGATTTGCCAAATCTGCGCACCATTTCGCCACAATTCGGCTGTGCACCACATAACATGCTCTTCAATTGAGCACGCAACAACATCACCAAGGCTTGAAAGTGATTCCAACATTTCGGGCTTTACGAATTTGTGCTCGCATTGATTCACAACCAAGATGAACCATCCGCTCGGCAGGGATCGGCCTGTAAAAAGAGATTCACCGTACTCGGCCATTTCGCCAGTAGGCTTAAGCCTAAGATCCTTTAGCAAGGGTTCTGAACCCACATCTTTGACAGCCAACCAAGAAATTGCATATCCCACTTGAATGCGCCTCACGAGACGGAATATCAGAAATCTAGCTGACGTTCCAGTATTTCCGAATTCGTAAAACTATCGTTGCCTGCTTTGGATGATCCGGGCCGGTTGTCGACCATTCAAAAACTGCACCACCGCCTAATCTCGCAATTCTTTGACGATGTCCTTGAAGACATGTCCGCGTTGCTCGTAGTTTTCAAACTGGTCGAAGCTGGAACAAGCGGGGGCGAGCAGCACAACCTCGCCGGGGTGTGCGGCCGAAGCGGCAGCGTTGATGGCCTTGTCCAGCGTCTCGCAGGAGTGAATGGAAACCACGCCGCGCAGATGCGATTCAATCTTCGCTGCCGCCGCGCCGATGGTATAAACGGCGCACACCCGCTCGCGCAACAGTTCGGCCAGTTGGGTGTAGTCGGAGTTTTTGTCCTTGCCGCCCAGGATCAGATGAATACCCGATGAAAAAGCCGCGATAGCCTTTGCGGTGGCGTCAACGTTGGTGGCCTTGGAGTCGTTGTAGAACTCGACGCCGTTGTGCGTAGCTACATACTCCAGCCTGTGCTCAACGGCGCGAAACTCCTCGATCACCTTGCGAATCACATCCGCCGAAGCGCCGGCCAGACGCGCTGCCACCACTGCTGCCAGCACATTCTCCACATTGTGCGCGCCCTTGAGCGGGATTGCGCTCAGCAGCATCACCTTCTCAGTGGCCGCGTCCGCAGTGGCGCGATAGACCACATATCCCTGTTCCAACCAGGCTCCTTGCTGCACCGGATGCTCGACAGAAAACCAAAAGATTCTGGCCGCCGAGCGGGAAGCAGCTTCAGCGGAAGGGATGTTATCTGCGTTCAGCACCAGGCTGTCTTCGGCAGTCTGCTTGGCAAAGATGCGTTCCTTGGCGCGAGCATAACTTTCAAAGCTGCCGTGACGATCTAAATGGTCGGGAGTTATGTTAAGAATAACGGCGATCGAGGGGTGAAACTCGTCGGTACTTTCGAGTTGGAAACTCGATACTTCAAGAACCGACCAGCTCTTGTCAGTGCTGGAGTCGATAAGAGCCACGACCGGGACGCCGATGTTGCCGCCAACCAAGGTGGGCAGCCCTGCGGCGGAAAGGATTTCGCCCAGCAGCGTGGTGGTGGTGGTCTTGCCGTTCGAGCCGGTCACGGCCAGTATTTTTCCCTTCAGGAAACGTGCAGCCAGTTCCAGTTCGCCGATAACCGGCAAACCGAAGCTCTTCACCTGTGTCAGCTCGGGAGTGTCCAGAGGCACGCCGGGGCTGACGACGATCAGATCCTGACGGCGGAATGTGAGCAGGCCGTGGCCGCCGGCCTCGACCATGATGCCCTCTTCGATCAACGCGGGGATCTCCTTGGCCAGCGCCTCGGCCGAGCGTACATCGGAGACCGTAACCAGCGCGCCGCGGTGGCGCAGAAACAGTGCTGCGGCCAGGCCGGATTTTCCCAGTCCGACGACCAAAACTTTTTTGCCTTTGAGTTCCAACATCGGGTATTGTCCTCAGGCCTCCGCGACTTTCTTCATTGTGCACCGTCCGGCGCACTTCGCGGGGCTTGTTTAGCGGAGTTTCAGAGTGGTGAGTGCAAACAATGCAAACACCAGGGCGCCGATCCAGAAGCGGGCGATGACTTTGGACTCGTGCCATCCCAACTGCTCGAAATGATGATGCAAGGGGGCCATCCTGAAGATACGCTTTTTATTGCGCAGCTTGTAACTGCCCACCTGAAGAATCACCGAGACCGCCTCCAGAATAAAGATGCCGCCGATAAAAGGCAGTAGCAGTTCCTGGCGAATGATGACGGCGACCGTGCCGATAGCCCCGCCCAGAGCCAGCGAACCCACATCGCCCATGAAGATTTCAGCCGGATGGGCGTTGTACCAGAGGAAGCCGATCGAGGCGCCCACCATGGAGCCGCAAAAAACGGTGAGTTCGCTGACCATGGGCATGCGCTGGAGTTCAAGATAATCGGCGAAGACGATATTGCCGCTGACATAAGTGAGCACGGCCAGAGCCCCGGCGGCGATGATGGTGCAGCCGATGGCCAGGCCGTCCAGGCCGTCAGTGAGGTTGACCGCGTTCGACGTTAGAACCAGCACCAGAACGATGAAAACGACAAAGGGCACAAAGGCCAGCACGCCCAGGTGAGGGATGGTGCTGGGCCACGCGTGCCATTGCAGGTCGGGCCGCCAACTCTTGATGAACGGCACGGTCAAGCGCGTAGAGAACAGCTTGAACTGGTCGAGCGCCACCAGGGAAATTGCCACCGCTGCCGCGGCTAGTCCCTGGTAGAACAGCTTGGCCCGCGCCGTCAATCCCAGGCTGCGCTTCTGGACCACTTTGATGTAGTCGTCGGCGAATCCGATCGCCCCAAAGGCAAGCGTCGAAAAGACCGTAATCCAAACGAACGGATTGGCGGGGTCAGACCAGAGCACCGTCGGCAACAAAATCGCAATGCCGATCAGCACGCCGCCCATGGTTGGAGTGCCCGACTTCTTCAGATGCGACTGCGGCCCGTCATCGCGGACATACTGGCCGATCTGAAATTCGCGCAGCTTCTGAATCACCCACGGCCCGATGAACATTGCGATCAGCAGCGCCGTGAGCGAGGCAAACGCAGTACGAAAGGTAAGATACCGGAAGATACGAAACGGGTGAAAGAACGGAAACAGCTTTTCGTAGAGCAGCCAGTAGAGCACGTGGCCTCCAGCGCCGATTTGAGGCAGGTTTCAGGTTGATTCTACTAGGCCGGGGTGCGAATGACTGTGTATATATGCGGAATCACTTGCGTTTCGGTAACTGGGTAAGCGTCTCGATAGCCCGCTCCAGATGCACGCCGCGTGAGCCTTTGACCAGCACTACATCGCCCTTGCGCAGATTCAGCTTGAGCCAGCGGCCGGCCGCTTCGGCGTCGGGCAAGAACAGCGCGGCGACCCCGCCGGTGCAAGCTGCGGCGGCCAAGTGTTCGGCGTTGCCCTGTACGCCGGCGACCAGGTCCAGTCCAGCCTCAGCGGCGGCGCGTCCGCAGGCAGTGTGAAGCGCGGGACCATGTTCGCCCATTTCGAGCATCTCGCCGGCCACCAAAATCCGGCGCTTGGCAGGCCGCGCGGCCAGCGTACGAATCATCGAACGCAGCGCCTCGGGATTCGAGTTATAAGAGTCATTCAGAATTGTCGCTCCGCGAATCTCGATCACCTCACCGCGCTTGTCGCCGGCGCTGAGAGATTGAAGCGCCGCAACTGCCGCGCCCAGGTCGACACCCGCCTCCAGAGCAACGGCCAGGCCAGCGAGGACATTCGATGCGTTGTGCGCGCCCAGCAGGTTGAGCGTAAGTTGGTCCTTGATGTCTCCGGCGCGAAAACGCACATGCAGGCCAGCAAGATCTTCGCTGGCATCGAGCAGTTGCGGGTCGGCGCAGGGGCCGGCGCCAAAGTAAACCACGCGGCCCGGAAAATCGCGTCCAAACTGGGAGACATAGGCGTCGTCGCTGTTGAGAAAAGCCACGCCAGTCGGCGGCAGCGCCTGCACTAATTCGAGCTTGGCACGGGCGATACCGGCCTGACCGTCGGCAAAGTTCTCGATGTGCGCTGTCCCCACATTGGTGATCACGCCCCAGTCAGGTGCGGCGATGCGGGCCAGCGCTGCGATCTCACCGGAATGATTCATTCCCATCTCAATGACCGCAATCTCGTGTTCGTTTTCCAGGCGCAGCAGTTGCAAGGGCAGCCCGAAACCGTTATTGAGATTGCCTTGCGATTTGAGCACCTTGAACTTTGCGCCCAGAGCCGCCGCCACGGCTTCCTTGGTCGTAGTCTTGCCCGCTGAGCCGGTAACTGCGACCACGCGCCGGCCCCATCGGCGGCGCAGATGCGCGGCCAGAGCCTGCAAGCTAATCAGCGGATCCTCGGTGATCAGCAGCGGCACAGCCAAAGCTACGTCGGGTAATGTCGCAACACGGGCGCGAGAAACTACTGCGGCTAAAGCTCCGCGCTCGATGGCGGCAGCGATAAAATCGTGGCCGTCAAGCCGCTCGCCGCGCACTGCGAAGAACAGTTCACCCGCTGCCACCGTACGCGAGTCGATCGAGTACCCGCAAACCACCAGCGCGCCAGCATTGGCCACGCACTCCGGCACCTCCAACACTGCGCCCGCACCGATAGCCGCTTCTGCGAGTGTGAGTTTCATTGCACTCCACCATAGCCCATTTCGCCGAGCACTGAAAGAGCAATCTCCACGTCGTCGAAGTGAATCGTCCGGTCGGCCAGAATCTGCTCCTTCTCGTGGCCCTTGCCTGCAAGCAGAACCACGTCGCCAGGCTTGGCATCACCGAGCGCCAGACGTATGGCGCAGGCGCGGTCTGGCGCGATGGTATAGCGAACGCCGCTCGCCTTCAGGGCCGGCTCGATCTCGTCTAGAATCGCCTCCGGTTTCTCGGAGCGAGGATTGTCGCTGGTGGCCACCACAAAGTCGCTTCCCTTGCCTGCCGCCTGGCCCATCTTCGGCCGCTTGGTGCGATCGCGGTCGCCACCACACCCGAAGAGCGTAATGACTCGCCCGCCGGACTGCGCCGTCATCTGCCTCGCCAAAGCCGTCAAGTTGAGCAAAGCATCGTCCGTGTGTGCGTAGTCCACGATCACCGTGAAGGGCTGGCCCGCATCGACGGACTGAAAGCGGCCAGGCACGGGCTTGAGCCGCGGAACGAACTCGACCAGATCGCCAAATGGCACGCCGCGCGCGTGGGTCGCGGCCAGCGCAGCCAGCAGGTTGAGAATGTTCACCTCGCCCGCCAGCCGTGAGGAAACTTTCGCAGCGCCGGCCGGAGTTACTAGCTCCAATTCCGCACCGCTGGGAGTAAGCTTGTAACTTGCCGCGCGCCAATCTCCCTCGCCGATCCCATAAGTCCGAATCTCGGCATTTGCCCTGCGCGCCGCCGCCGCTAACTGCTTAGTGTGGGCGTCGTGTGCGTTCAGAACAGCGACGCGCGGAGCCGAATAAACCGTGCCGTCGAATAACAGCCGCTTAGCCGCAAAGTACTTCTCCATCGTGCCGTGATAATCGAGATGGTCGCGAGTAAGATTTGTGAAAACGGCCACGTCAAAACTCAAGCCCATCGCCCGGCCCTGGTCCAGGCCGTGACTGGACACCTCGGTCACCAACTCAGTGGCTCCGCGCCCCGCGCCCTCGGCCATCAGCTCAAACAAGTCTCTTGACTCAGGCGTGGTATGCACCGACGGACGCACCTCGCCCGCAACATGGCACTCGATGGTGCCGACCAGAACGGTCGCACGCGCTGCGGCGTTCAGCAACGCCTCGATCATAAATGCCGTGGTAGTTTTTCCATTTGTGCCGGTAATGCCGGTCGCCGCAAGTCGCCGCTCCGGATGACCGAAGAAGGCCGATGACGCTTCAGCTAGCGCGCGCCGTCCATGCTCGACCTCCAGCACCGGCAACCCCGGCTCAAAAACCAGCAGGTGGTCGAACTGCGGCGCGGAGTCGGTAATGATGCCCAAAGCGCCCGCTGCGATTGCCTTTTCAACATAGCGGTTGCCATCGGTCGAGCCGCCTTTGATGGCCACGAAAATCGCACCCGGCCGCACCTTGCGCGAATCGTATTCGATTCCTGTCACCGGCTCGTCGGAGCCTCCGCCAGCTCCAACCGCCGTCACTTCCTTGATCAGTTCTTCCCAGTTCATCACGTGGTTAATTGTAGTGCGTCGAATGGCCGCAGGCTCTTTGGAGCAGCTTCAATGCTTCTTATTCTGTCCTGCGAACGCAAGTCTATCAGCGCAATAAAAAGCGGCGTCGCCATTCTAGGCAACGCCGCTCTGTTGTCCTCTTGCTTGAAAATCTGGCTTCGGATTCCCTTCTCCGGCATCCGGGCCGATGCTCTTTCTAAAACAGGTTCCAGAGGGATTGGTTGTAGACCGCGTGGTGGAACTGCACTTCTGAGCTCTTGACAATCGTTCCCAACTCGCGCGGGGAACGGTTGGCGACTGCCTGTTTCAGCTCGGCATAGCGGCCCTGCACGTCCTTGCCAAGAATCTTCGCGATCCACGCCGATGACTCGAAGTCGTGAATCGCCTTCTGGATATTGTCCGGCAGATAGCGGCCCCCGGCGCGCAAATTCTCGGCCTTCGAAATATCCCCGTCCAGGCCGGTCTTGAAGATGCCATAGAGCGCCAAGTAGGGATTGGCATCCGGAGCCACGGCGCGCACTTCAGTCCGCATGGACCGATGATTGCCGATGGGCACACGGACCATGGCGCCGCGATCAGTCGCTGAGGCGCGAATCTGATTCGGTGCTTCGAAGTGTGGATCGAGACGGCGATAGGCGTTCACGCTGGAATTGAAGATCAGGCAAAGGTCCAACGCATGAGTCAGAATACGATCCATGAAATTCCACCCAAAGGTGGCCAACTGCTCCTCGCCCTTTTCGTCCCAGAACAAATTCGTCTTGCCCTTGGTGACCGAAACGTTGGTGTGCATGCCGCTGCCGTTCACACCCACCACAGGCTTGGGCAGATAACTCGCCGTGAAGCCCATGTTATTGGCGATCTGCCTGGTCAGCAGCTTGTAAAGCTGAATCTGGTCAGCCGCTCCCACTGCTTCAGCGTAGCTATAGTTAATTTCGAACTGGCTGGGAGCAACTTCCGGGTGATCCTTCTCGTTCTGGAAGCCCATGGCGCGCTGCACTTCGGCCGAGGTGTCGATGAACTGGCGCAGCGGGTCAAGAGGCAGTGCGTGATAGTAGCCGCCATCGCTGATGAATTCAAATTTGCCAGTCTTGTGATAGGTGCTCTCCGCGTCACGACCCGCGAACAGGAAGCCCTCGATCTCGGTGGCTGCATTCAGCGTGTAGCCGTTGGTTTTGTGCTGCTCGTCAGCATAGGCCTTGAGCACGCCGCGCAGATCGCCCGAGTAAGTGGTTCCGTCCTTGTCGATGACATTGCCAAAGACCAGCACCTTGCCGGTGCCGAAGACATCCGCCGGTACCCAGTAGAATGCGCTCCAGTCGATGCCCAGACGAAGATCGCTCTCTTTTTGCGCCGTGAAGCCGCGAATCGAGGAGCCGTCGAAGGTCAGGTTTTCGTAAGAGCCGATCAGGAATTTCTTGTCGTAATCGAGCAGGTGAAGGCGGCCCTCGAGATCCGAGAACAGCACGGTCACCGCCTTGATCCGCTTCTCGTCAGTCAGATACTTCAACCGCTTCTCGCGAATCTCGTTGGCCGCAACGCGATTCGCGCGATCAGCCTTGGCTTGCAGATTGAGTTCTTCCAACTCCTCATAAGACAGAGCTAGAAAATTGCGATATTCAGTGGACATGGTTCTCCTTTTTTTGGGCACGGCAGTATAGGTGCGGGACTTTCCCTTGAAGTATAGTGTCCCCACATAAGGAATCCATGAAGATTTTATGGCGAAGCAGTGGAAAAGAAGGCCTCTCGGGTGAAAGGCCCGCCCGGATCGTGGCTGGAAACGCGCGGAAATCTGGGACGGGACTCAACGTTGCCCATCGCAGGACGAGACTATGCACCAGCACAAAGTCATTGATCGCCCGGCCTTCCGAGTGAGCGCGGAGGGCACTGCCCAAAAGGCTCATTTGCAGTGAAGCAGCCGTCTGTAACCGGAATGGAAGCGCACCCCCTTGGGAAGAAAATAAAGAGGTGGGATTGAAAGAACGCTTCCCACCTCATTTTGCCGGTAATCCATCCAGCTCAATAAATCCCGCAGACCACAATGTCTGGTCTTGCTCATCGATCCAAAGCCACAAGGGGCAAGAATCGAGCAAAACCGGATCAAGCATAAGCCGGCTCGAGCTTCGGGACGCTGTTGATCGTCTTCAGAATGCGCGACACGATCTGGTAGGGATCGCCCTCCGAGTTAGGCCGGCGATCTTCCAGATAGCCTTTGTAACCGTTTTTGACGAAGTTGACAGGCAACCGGACCGAAGCGCCACGATCGGACAATCCATAGCTGAATTTGTCAATCGATTGCGTTTCGTGCAGACCGGTCAGGCGCAGATGGTTATCCGGACCATAGACGGCGATGTGCTCGGGAACGTGCTGCTCGAAGGCCGCCATGAGTGCTTCCAGGTACTCCTTGCCGCCCACTTCGCGGATGTACTTTGTCGAGAAGTTGCAATGCATGCCGGAGCCATTCCAGTCGCCCTTGATGGGCTTGCAGTGCAATACCATATCCACTTCATACTTCTCGCAGAGACGCATCATCAAATAGCGAGCCATCCAGGTGTCATCGGCGGCCTTGGCGGAGCCTTTGGCAAATATCTGAAACTCCCATTGGCCCTTGGCGACTTCCGCGTTAATGCCTTCGTGATTGATGCCGGCGGCGAGACAAAGGTCCCAGTGTTCTTCAACGATTGTGCGGGCCAGACTGCCCATGTTTTTGTAGCCGACGCCGCAGTAGTATGGTCCTTGCGGAGTGAGTGGAAAGCCTTCCTTCGGCCAGCCCACAGGCACGCCGTCTTTGTAGAGAAAGTACTCCTGCTCGAAGCCGACCCACAAATCAGGATCGTCCTCAATGGTGGCGCGCGCATTGGTGCTGTGCGGTGTGCCATCGGGATGCATCACTTCGCTCAGAACAAGATAGCCGTCCTTCTTGCTTGCATCCGGATAGAGTGCCACAGGCTTGAGCACGCAGTCGGACTTGCTGCCCTCGGCCTGCATGGTGGAACTGCCGTCAAACCCCCACAAGGGTAAATCGGCAAGCGTGGGTGGCTTCTCAAATGCCTTGAGCAGGCTTTTGCCGCGGAGATCGGGGACGGGTTTTTTGCCGTCAAGCCAGATATATTCCAGTTTGTACTTGGTCATTGTTCTCCTTTTTGATTGGGGATGCAGGTAACTGGCAGGGCGTTCGTATAGATTATTAGTGACTCCGAATAAAGAACCTATGAGGATTTCTAGCGGAACCTGCGGAAAAGAGGGGCATCTACACCCGGTGCGTGAGCAGGTAAATCACCAGTAGAACGGCCACCGGGACGAGTGCCAAAGCGGAATAATAGAACACTTGACGCAGTTGCCGTGCCTTGCGATTATCCCAGCCCTGCAACTCCTCGCGGTCCTGTACGCCGACCAGGTCCAAGTGCTGCAAATCCCGTGCAAAATCGTGCGCCTTACCGTATCGATTCCTGGGGTCCCTTTCTAATGCGCGGTAAAGCACCTCCTGCAATTGAGGCGTAATCGTAGGGTCAGCGACGCGAGGTGGGACAGGATGGTTCAACAGCCGGTCATTCATCACTGCTAGCGGCGACGGGCCAGAAAAGGGCAGCTTGCCCGAAAGCATCTCATAGAGAATCACTCCCACGGCAAAGATGTCCGTCCGGCAATCGCCCCGCTTTCCCTTCACCTGCTCCGGAGCGATGTAGTCCGGTGTGCCCAGCGTGGCGGTGAAGTTAGCGTAGGTCAGGCGCCGCGCAGCCGAGTCGCTGGCAATCCCGAAATCGATGAGCTTGATGTTATCGTTCTCATCCACCATGATGTTTTCAGGCTTCAGATCGCGGTGCACCACGCCATTGGCATGGATATACTCCAGAGCCTCAAGAATAGCAACGGCGATGCGGATGGCGCGGTCGTGCGGAATTTTGCCTTCAGAAATAATCTGGCGCAGCAAACGGCCCTCGCACCACTCCATCACCATGTAGACACGCGAGCGCTGTTCGCCGCCAAAGACGCGCATTACATTGGGGTGGCTGAGTTTTTCGCCAATGCCGGACTCGCGCTGAAAGCGGTCGAAGAGAATAGGGTCGGCTTCGAGGTCAGGGTGAGGAATCTTCAAGGCGACTTGACGGTTATCGCGCAGGTCTGTGGCGCGAAAGATAGAAGCCATGCCGCTACGGGCAACAGGCGCATCAATGCGGTAGGAATCGATCTGCGAACCGGTTTCTATAGTGTCGAAAAATCCCATCGGGTGGCTTACTCCATCCTAGAATCCTCTTCAATTCTATAGGGAAAGGGCGCAAGAATCGTAAGTGATTCATAAGTCTTTCATTAGGATGAATCAAGATACCTGCCGGTAAGGACGGCCGCGCGGCATACTGCCCATCCTCTCCACCGAGAGAACGTGGATCACGATCGCAGAGGTGTTGTCGTTTCCGTCGATTTCCACTGCACGCGTCACCAGCTCGCGGGCGATCTCGTTGACGTCTTTCTCCTGGGAGACGATTGCTGCGATTGCCGCATCGCTCATCTCGTCATGCAGACCGTCGGAGCATAAAACCAGCTTGTCGCCGGCATGCACATTGAGAACGGAAGTGTCCGGAGCGACAAACATCTCCGGCCCCAGGGAGCGAATGAGTACGTGCCGGGATTCAGATTCAGCCATTTCGCTGGCCGAGATCAGTCCCATTTTTCTCTGCTGATTCACCCACGTATGGTCTTCGGTAATTTGCCTGGCGTGGCCGTTGCGGACCATGTAGCAACGCGAGTCGCCCACGTGCGAGACAATCGCCTGGTCATAGCGCAGAGCGCAGGCCACGACGGTGGTCGCCATCTTCTTGCCCCAGGAGTCCGGCCCCAGAGTACAATCGTGAACCGCAACGTTGGCCTGCTGGATCAGACGCGGTAGCAGGCGATTCAGCGTGGCGCCGCCGGCCGATTTGGCGAACTGCTCGGTGAGCACCGATATGGCCGTTGCCGCAGCGACTTCACCCAGATCGCAGCCGCCCACCCCATCCGCCACGGCGAATAGATAGCCATGCGAGAGTGTCTGATGGCGCGATGCAGGAATGAACGATCCCATCGCGTCTTCGTTGTTCGTGCGAACTTTGCCGAAATCAGTGGCCTGGCCGAACTGAACATCCAACATGGGCGCCGCTACCTCGAGAATCTTGTGAACTCGAACAGACAGAGTGCTTCAGAGGTGGTGAAGCGTCTGCCTTAGAACTGCCGCTGGGCGGCCCTTCGAGCCTCGTCTTCATAATAGAAGTCTCGGCAAAAAGGCCACCCGGCGGGTTACTTAAAAGTTAATTTACACTCGCTTCAAACTTTCTTGGCTTCGAGCAGGATCGCTTTGCCTTTTGCCTTGGAAGTGCGAATGAAATAGATCGCTCCGTAGATGCCCCAGACGGCAGAGATGCCCAACGCCAGCAGCGGCTCCTTGAATGTGCCGAGGCCAAACACCGGGCTGATGAGGTAGAAGGCCATGCAAACAATGTTCGCCAGAAGTCCAAAGCCAGGAATAAACAGGTGCAGGACCGGGTTGTAGTCGGGGCGCTTGTGGAAGGCCACAATGCACAGTAGACAGCTGAGCGCGTAAAGAATGAATGTGCCAAAGTTGGAGGTGAGCGTGATGGTCAGCAGCGAGTTAGGCAGCGCTGCTAATTGATCGTGAGAGAGGTAGCCCCAACTGGAGAAGAGGCCTGGCGGCAGCGCCTTGATGGCCGCATCGGTGGGGGCGCCGGCATCGCCGAAGACCAGCGAGACGGCGACGACGCCGATGACCGCCGAGATGACAACCAGGGTCCAGATGGCACGGCGCGGGGAAAGCGACTGGGCATGAAGCATGCCGAAGTGCTCTGGAGCCTCGTCGTCCTTGCCCATGGCGTAGGTGACGCGGGCGCCGGTGTTCATGCAGCTCAGCGTGGTGCCGATCAGGGCCAGGAAAACCGTGAAGGCCTCAGCCAGCATGAAGAACTTTCCGTTGCCATGCCCCAGCAGGTTGTCGCCGACGATGATCATCATGTCGCCGATGGGAGCCGCGGAGCTCGATGCGCTCGCCATCGAATAGCCTGAGTTGAGGAAGTAGTTCGCCGCAAAATACTCGATCAAGTAACAGACCAAGCCTTGAATCAGCAGCGAGGAAATAACTGCGATGGGAATATGCTTGGTTGGATTTTTTGCCTCGCCTCCCATCGAGGTCACCGATTCAAAGCCGACCAGAATCAGAATTGCAACTGTTGCCTGAATAAACAGGTAACTGAATTTATGCGGCGCAATTACAGAAGCAGCGTTAGGGTGGGAAAGAAATGCGCCCGTTGAATCCTTTTCGGGATAGTCAATGGTGAAAGGAACGGGCTTTCCGGCCGAGTCAAGCAAGGGCAGAGGCGCACCGCTTGCATCGCGAATGGTGGCTCCGGTTTTGTCAGTGGCGAACTGATAGGAATAAGTCGCCAGCGTTTGACCATCGTACTGGAAGGCAGGCGAACCGGCGGGATGGCTCACGCGATAGCCGACCGCCAGGAAGCTGAACACGACCAGCGCGGAGATTTGAATGATATTGATCGCCAGGTTGACGGCTGTAGAAGCACCAGCACCTTTGGATGCGATCCAGCCAACAAAGATAGAGAAGAGCACGGCCACCAGCGCCATGAAGAGAGGGCCGGGATTGGAGCCGCTCATAATGTTGGGATAGAGAAACCCGACAACATAACCGAGGAAGATGCCGGTGGTGGCCACCATCACGCCGGGATAGACCCAGTAATAAAGGTGAGAGCCCCAGCCAACGATGAACTTGGCGACGCGTGCGTACTTAAAAGCTTTGTCTTTGGAAAGCAGCGCCTGCTCTGCATAGTAGTAACTCGATCCCGTGCCGGGATAGAGCTTGGAAATCTCAGCATAGGCTACAGCCGTCGCTAGGCAGAGCAGCAGAGCGCCGAAGATGCCCAGCCACATGGCGGGCGCGGTGGTGCCAGTGGTGGCCTGGATGAAGAAGGTGAGCCAAAGGAAGGCGCCGGGGGCGATGAGGGCCATTGCATTGCTAGTCAGCCCTGTTAGGCCCAGGGTGGCTTGCATTTGAGGTGCTTTCTGTTCTGCCATTAGTATTCTCCTGGAAGCTGGAAGTTTTGATGGCTGCTCCCGGTGGCTGGCCCCGGGGATACTGGTAAGGCTGATCCCTATCGGGATGGGCTTCAGACCGATAGGAATAAGCCGCATGAGTTAGCTGAATGTTAGGGCGATCGCGATAAAGATGAAATGAGGAAACCGAAAAGAAACCTAAGTCATCCCCATCGTCATCGAGTGCAATTACAAGCGATTGCGGTATAACTCCGGCCGGACCTATCCCGGGATAGCGAGATAGGTTGGCCGGAACCGCGAGTTAGTTCACCCCTACCGCTTGGGCCCGAAGAAGGCGATGAATGCGACCGTCAAAGTCGATTGACTCTTCTCCGAGAGTGGAGTGGCATCCTTGCTAAAGTAGTCTTCGTTGGAAAAGTCGCCGCGATATTCGATCCTAGTCAGCATACCTTCCACCCACTTGTACTCATAGGTCGCAGTGAACTCAAACAGATGCTGATCCAATCCGGTTGGACCATTGTTGTTGACGTTCGGATCGTTGAAGTATTCGAACCTGCCCGCGAAGGCCTGCTTACCTGTTGCCTGCTCGTGAAACGCGCCGGCAATACCTTGCCAGTGGATCAGATTGGTATTTCCTTGAGCCGCAATCGCATTGCGATTCTGGCCATAATCGTAGTTGATATACGCGTTGAACTTGGCATTCGGCGTGAAGAGCAATGTAGTGTCGAACAGGTTACGAAAGCCCGTTGTGGTGTTGGGGTTCTCGGGGCCGCCGTAATAATTCAGATTCCAGGTGTACTTGGGCTTCACATAGACGCTGGTCAGGCCCACCGTTGCACCGCCATTGGACTTAGTGATGTTGTTCCAGCCATTCACCACCTGCAAGCCAATAGTCTCCGTCTTCGAGACAGGCAACGAGGTACGCGCGCCGAAATGCCAGTACGGAATAGCATTCACAAACAGCAGGGAGCGGGAGTAATTCCAGTTATCCTTTGCCTCGATAACCTCCGCACCAGCCGAAGTTACAAATTTTCCGAAGTCCAATTCAAAGCCTTTGGCCTTGGGCGGTTTCAAGCTGAGGAATGCCTGTTCAAGATAACTGCCCTGATCTCCGCTGCCGTTGCTCGCGGCATTGTTAATCAGAGTATTGGTGCGCCCATAAATAAAGTCGACATGTGCGCCGACCGGATCTGGATCGTGGTTCAGAGTGAGTTTAGCCGCGCTCAGGCTGAATTCGTCCGTCTTGTCATTGAAGTTATAGAGCTGATTGATCTGCCCGCCCACACCTCCAGGGCCGGTGGAATCGTCGGGGCGGTTGAAGTTTACGCTGTAATAGCCGTCAATGAAGCCGCTGATGTCCATAGGGCCAACGCTCCATGTGGGCGCGGCCGGGGCCGCTGGAGCTGCCGCTGGCTGATCGGCTGCAGGAGCGGGGGTTGCTGCGGGAGCCGGCGTCGCCGCCGGAGCGGGCGTAGTCGGTGTTTGCGCGCCAGCCGCCAAGGCGATTGCCATGGCAGTTCCAGCCATTGTCTGCAAAATGGGGTTAAGCTTCAAATGCATCGGCACTATTCCTCCAGGGAGATGAAGTTCGTTGTATAACTCAGGAATAAACTCAGCCAAAAAAATAAGCAGTACTTAGCACCCAGTTCCGTGCAGTCTCCGTGCCGTCCAGACCTTCAGGTCACATAGACAGAGTTATCGCATGGATTCCCATGAAGAGAACCGGTTTGACTTCACTCTGTTCCCTGAGGTGGTGTGGAACGATCGACTAACATTAGTAACGCAAATGAAGCATAAAGAATAAATGAGGATTACGAAAAGATTCCCGGCATCCCTTAGATGGTCGAATCTTCGCATAAGACGAGTCGCGCCTGGCTTCCCGCACATATAACTCGCGATCAAGCACCGCCCCGACGGACCCCACTACCACGAAACGAATGAAGAACCTGTTAAAATATTCTCAAGTTTTACCGCATCGCAGGCTTATTCAGAACATGAAATTCCAATTGGAAACGGAGTGAAACAGCCGGCCGGTGCAGCAGCAATAAACTGTCAACTGTTTTCTGCCCGCGAGAATCGCTGTGGCCGCTGGGGACTCGAACGGCGGCGGGAACGATGGAGCCGTTCGTCGTTTCTCCCGTCGAAGGTGCCGTTTTTTTCTCAAGTCCCATTCCAATGAAATGGTGGGTGATCGCTTGTCGTTGAGCACCGTCCCTGTCGGTCCCGTCTTCGGCGCCGTGCGTTCGCGCGGCCTCGGATTGAGGATCCTGCTGTTCGTTCTGGAGTGTGCGCTGGGGGTTGTAGCAGTCGTACTTGTGGCTGCCTTCGCGTATTGGTCCGGATGGCTGCTCTCCGTGGCCGTGCTCCTCTACCTGCTGATTGTGGCGGCAACGGCCTTGCTCGGCGGATTCTGGCAGGCGGTACTTGTGTCGCTCTCCGCGGTCTTCACGCACGGCTATCTCACCACCCGTCCGCCGCAGTCTAATCTGGCAACCAATCCAGCCAACACTGTTACGCTTCTGGTCTTCGTGCTGGTCGCCCTGGTGGTCAGCCGGCTCTCGGCGCGCGTCGCCGGTCACGCCACTGAAGCCGAGTCCTGGGGTCAGCAGATGCGCGACCTCTATGAATTCACCCGGCGCACGCTTGAGATGAATCTTCATTTGGAGCCGGGTCCGCAGTTGGCCGAACTGGTCCACGAAATCTTCGCGCTTGAGGCCGTGGCCGTCTTCGACGCCGATCTACACCAGGTCTATCCGGCCGGGTATTGGAAACAGGATCCGCGGGAGATGGCGCAGAACGTCTACACCTTCGGAACCTCAGATGACGATCCCATTACCGGACTGGGCCGCCGCGTAGTGCGTCTGGGCGCAACTCCCATTGGAAGCCTGGTGGTGCGCGGCGACACCAGCCCGCTGACCAATAACGCCATCGCCTCGCTGATTGCCATCACCTTCGACCGCTATCGTGCCTTCGCCAACGAGAGCCGCATCGAGACCGAACGCCGCACTGAGCAGTTGCGCTCTGCCGTGCTCGACAGCCTCGCCCACGCCTATAAGACGCCACTCACCGCCATCCGCGCCGCCTCGACCGGGCTCAGCGAAATGGGCCGCCTCTCGGCTGCGCAACAGGAACTTGTTGGCCTCATTGATGAGCAGGCTGGTCTGCTCGGCAGCCTCACCACACGCCTGCTGACAACGGCGCGCCTCGATGCCGGCGAAGTCCGCGTTCATGTCACCCCGGTCGGCGTAGCGCCGCTGATTGAAGAGATTGTTGCCAGCCTCGGCGACCGGCTCAAAAGCGCGAAAATAGCCATCGATATTCCCGACGACCGCCTGGTTCTGCCCTGCGACCGCCAGTTGATGGTCATGATGCTTACGCAATACATCGACAACGCCTGCAAGTACTCCATCCTTGGCACCACCATCACCATTCACGCCGCACTAACCCGCGCCGACGTCATCTTCTCCGTGCATAGCTACGGTCCGGTAATTCCCATCGCCGACCGCGAACGCATCTTCGAGCGCTATTATCGTTCTACGTCCCGCTCCAATCGCGCCGCCGGCACCGGAATCGGCCTTTCGGTCGCCAAGCGCGTCGCACTCATCCATGGCGGCTCTGTCTGGGTCACCAGTGATGATATGGAGGGAACCACGTTCTTCGCGGCCATACCTGCCTTTGTGCAGAAGAGGGTTTCTCTATGAATCAAGCTGCCATTCGCATACTTCTTGTCGATGATGAATCGGCCATCCGCAGGGCGCTTCGTCCTCCACTCGTCGAACTTGGCTTCCAGGTCGTCGAAGCCTCGCGCGGCGAAGAGGCTCTGCAGATGTTACGCGCCGGCAGCTTTGACGTCGTCCTGCTCGACGTGAATATGCCCGGCATCGGCGGCATCGAGACCCTGCGTCGCATGCGTTCCCTCGCGCCCCGCCTGCCCATCCTCATCCTCACCGTGCGCGATGCAGAAGAAGAAAAAGTCGAAGCGCTTGAACTGGGCGCAGACGATTACATCACCAAGCCCTTCAGCACACGCGAACTGATCGCCCGCATCCGCACCACCGTCCGCCGCGTCCAGGCTCCAGCCCGCGCCGAAGATGCGCCCATCGAGATCGGCGAGCTGCGCCTCGATCCAATCAAGCGCAAGGTCACCAAACGCAGCCAGCCACTGCATCTCACGCGCAAGGAATTCGACATCCTCCACTGCCTCATGAGCCGCGCCGGCCGCGTCATCACCTACGCCCGCCTGCTCACCGCCGTCTGGGGCGCCGATTGCCGCGAAGAGGTCGAGTACCTGCGCACCTTCGTCCGTCAGTTGCGCAAAAAAATCGAGGACGAGCCCGCCACTCCCCGCTACCTGCTCACCGATGTCTATGTGGGATACCGCTTCGCCGATGCCCAGATGTTCACCGAGGAAACAATGGAGGTCGCGATACCGGAGGCCGTGCCGGAAGAAGCCTCCTGATCGGCTAGTGGTGCAGTTTCCGGATTGGCGATAACCCAGGCATTACCCTGCTCGCGAACCCTACGGTGTTTGCCGGGAATGATTTGAGGGCTGGCTCGATTCTATCCCACCCTTACACTACAAAAAAGTGAAGGATGGGGCACCCGGCACGCCCGTCTTCCTAGCACCTGAACTTCACATCGCACTCACCTTATTTCGCGGGCAGAAATTCGATCTGAATCCAGTCTTGAAACTGAAATCCGCGTGTTCTGAAATAAGCGCCATCAATGTTGGCTCGTGTAATTGTCAAGTATCTGCTGCGCTCTCTGCCCACGCCGTGTCGCCTCACCCTCCCGGTCGGCCGGTCGCTCGTAACGCCGCGACATGGTCGCGCCCGCATCAGAAGCGGAAGTAGCGTTTCTCAGGCTATGTGCGGCCCCGACCTCGGTGCTTGACAACTCGTGCTGCACGAAGCGGAGTTGCTGGTCGACGGTCGATCCCTGGATGGCCCGGCCGGTAAATCTTTGGAAGTTGGCCTGGCGATCCGCATGCCACTGGGCTACGCCATAGGCTTGACCGCCGTCGCCTCCGGCATCCGGACGGAGTCCGCTCTCAGCCAACAAATTAGCGACGATTCCAGCGGCTTGGGCCGCAGTCCATCCCTGGGCAATAAAGTAGTCCATCGCGCCGCGTGTGTTCCCTGCCGGGACCGGCAGAGCGGGCGCGGGCCGCGCAGCGGCGTGCACCGGATGAGACGAACCTCCGGTGAGCGAGCGAAAGGTGGCGCCGTGCGGGTCGACACGGCTGTCCGTTGGGTTCATGTGGAGGTTCCGCCGCTGATATTCCGCGATGGCGAACGCAGTCTTGTGGCCGCACACGCCATCTTCCACCAACGGAGCTAGCCCAGCCGGTAGTTTAGCGTTAATGAGTCGCTGCACCGTGAGTACGTCTGCGCGGTGATTTCGGCCGCCCTGGCCCACAGAACCGCTGATGCTTGCCATGATCGATCCTCCTTGGCTCCCGGCCGGGAGTGCCGCCTGCACGATCCCCTACCCGGAAGACCTAGTATTTCCACTTGCAGTAATCTGGGAATGCAACCACTTCCTCGATTGCATCCTTATTTCCGTCGAGAGCCTGTTGCGCCAGTTTTCCACAGCGGGAATCCGGGCTTCTCGAGTAGTACTGTGCAACATTGTCTGCACAAGCGCTACATGCTCCCATTTCCACGAATTTCTTCTTGGAGCTTGCGTAGGTTTTCCCAACTTCAGATATTGGCTTTTGCTTGTAAGTTTTGCCCAGAACTTTTCCGATCGCTATAGCTTCATTGGGTTTTACCATTCCGCTATCCACCAGCTTATCAACGCCTTTAATGTCGCCATTGCAGAAATCGCGAACAGCAGATTCATGATATCGATTCCAGGAATTGTCTGGTAACTCCGCCTGTTTGGCGAGTTCATCCATTTTGTCGGAATATTGCGGGCTGCCATACTTGAGGTCCTGACACGAAATCTGCGCGCGTATTGGAGAGCAAGACACCTGGCTTAGGACAATCGCGGCAAAGATGGCGGCGGTAGCTTTCTTGCGGATCGACATTGATCTTCTCCATGAATATAAACGAGGTTCGCTCTACGCCCTAGGAATTATAGCGCGTAAGGACCTGAATGCAAATGTATTTGGATGAATATCGATCTTGCTCCGGCGAATACATCCCAAAGTGCAGGAGGTGCTCTGAAAATATGGCCATTTGGCCCTGAACGCTCTATTCAAGAGTCGAGGGCTACCAGAATTCGGACTACGGCAGAATTGACAACCCGAGCAGATTTTCAACGGACTGTATTGACATCCGTGCCGGGCAGGCGCTCGTTATCCCCTGCATCAACCGGACCGTCTCCCTCGGGAAGATAGATACCATCCTGTGCCAGCAACGCTTCGTATACCGGCGTGTGCCTCCAATGCCTGGCCAAGGCGAAGGCACTCATGTTCGCAATCATCAAGGGAAGAACCAATCCGTAGCCGCCCGTCATTTCAAAAATGATAAGCACCGAGGTCATTGGAGCGCGGACAATCCCAGCAAAGACGGCTCCCATTCCAACCACAGCAAATGCGCCGATAGAGTCGGCCGAGTGGTGGAAGACCATGACGTCCAGGTAGCCCACCGCGCCTCCCAGCATGGCGCCCATGAAAAGCGAAGGCGCGAAGATGCCGCCTGAGCCGCCACTGGAGTAGGAACTGACCGTGGCAGCAAGTTTGAGGACACAGAAGACTGCCATCGCGATTACCGTCATTTTGCCTGTGAGCGCCAGCGTGAGGGTTTTGTAGGGGTCGCCTGCGATACCGTTGAGGTGGAATAGTGCCAGGGCCACGACCGCCATGCCGCCTGTGGCCGCGCCGCCGATTGCCGGCTGCACCCAGCGCGGCACGCCGGTGAGCCGTCGGAACCAAACGCGAACAGCCAGCAGTGAATCGGTGAAGGCGACTGAAACAATGGCCGCCAACAAACCCAGCAGCGCATACCAGACCAGCGAAGACGACTTGGTCAGCGTGTAGCTGCGCTGTATGTGAAACACGGGGGTTGAGCCGAGAATCGAGTGTTCGACTACAGCGGCAAGCGCGGCGGCCACGATGACACCGGAGAGCATCGTCTGATCCATATCGCCGATCAGTTCCTCAAGTGTGAAGGTGACGGCCGCTATGGGGGCGTTAAAGGCAGCGGCAATACCCGCAGCCATGCCCACGGAAGCCATCCGGCGGGAGTTTTTGGGGCCGAGTCGGGCCAGACGTGCCAGCATGCTGCTGACACCCGCGCACACCTGCACCGTGGGTCCTTCAAGGCCCAGGGACGCACCGGAGCCGATTTGAATAGCGCACAGCACAAACTTGCCGATTGTCTCGCGGACAGTGACCATGCCGTGCCGAAGGGTGTAAGCCACCTTCACTTGAGGAATGCCGCTACCCGCTGCGGCGGGGGCAAAGTAGGTCAGGCCAACGCCGGCAACAAGGCCACCGATTGTGGGCGATAGAATTGTCCACCATATCCAGCTCTGACCTGAAGCCGCATTGGCACGGTCAATAAGTAGGACCTCGAGCCCCATGATGCTCAAGTGGAAGGCCACGGCGGCCAGTCCGCAGAGTCCGCCAGCCAAAATGGTCACGGCAAGCAGTCGCTGCCGTTCACTGGGCAAGCGGCGCAACAGCCAAGAGTAAAAGCGCGCATACAGCTCTTGGATACCCCTCCAATAGTCTGGTTTCGGCGCCTGCCTGCTGGTCGGGAGAATCACAACACCAGTATAGAAGCAGCGCTCACAAGGGTTGCTCAGTTTCCAGGTGGTCACAGTCGAATGTAGATTACTTTACACAACGATGATCGCCCGAGACACCGAACTCCGCGTGATGCCTGAGTCACTGGCTAACCGGGAACTGCACCACAACCCCGAACACTCTTTTGAAGAGTTAGCGAACCGTCCTACTCGTCGTAGTGCAGCAGGCTGAAGACGTCATACCCTGTGAACCGCTCGCGACCTTTCAGGAAGTCCAGTTCTACGGCAAAGGCCAGCCCGACAATCTCTCCGCCAAGCTGCTTCACCAGCTTCACCGTGGCCTCCATCGTGCCTCCGGTGGCCAGCAGGTCATCCACCAGCACCACACGCTGGCCAGGCTGAATCGCGTCCTGATGAATCTCCAGAATGTCGGAGCCGTACTCTAAATCGTAAGTCACCCTCGCCACCGGAGCGGGTAGCTTGCGCGGCTTGCGCACCGGCACAAAACCTGCGTTAAGCCGGTAAGCCAACGCCGGTCCAAAGATGAATCCACGCGCCTCAATGCCCAGCACCAAGTCGATCTTGCGCTCGATGTAATGCGCCGCCAGCGCGTCGATCAGCTTGGCAAAGCCGGTCTTGTCCTTGAGCAGCGTGGTGATGTCGTAGAACAGAATCCCCGGCTTGGGAAAATCCGGCACTGTACGCACCAGCGCCTTCAGAGCTTCCATATCGATGGGCACGACCTTTTCCGGCATTTCTCGATCCCTTCCTGAATGAGGCTTAAATGAATTCGAGGGGAAGAGAACGGACGAATGCGGTCCAGCTTCCCAGCAGAATACAGCTTACAGCAGACAGCAAACAGTCGAAGACTCACGCTGCAAGCTGTGAGCTGTCCGCTGAGGGCTGATAGCTGTCAGCTGAGAGCTGTTCCGTCACCACGCCCCGTCAATCCGGAACGAGCTAAGCCCCTCGGCTTCCTTGTCGTCCAGGTAGTGCTCGATAAGACGATCCACGCGACTGCCGCGCGGTCCGCGGCGCAGGCTGGCGCGCAGCTCGGCCAGTTCTTGGGCCGTGCCCGAGGCCACCACCTCCACCTCGCCATCTTCGGTATTGCGCACCCAGCCGCGCAGGTCCAACTCGCTGGCCTCCCGATGCACAAACCACCGGAAGCCCACCCCCTGCACCCGACCCTGAATCAGAAAATGAAGAACCATCGTAATGAACCATCGCCAGTTTTGCAGATGCGCCTCCAGCGCGCAACCTTCTTGCGAAACCGGGGATCCTTTACTCTTTGCAGAAAATAACCCGCCGACACCGCACAATGGAAGAAGTCAGGGGAGCGGGGCTTTTCTAACCCTTACCCCCTGCCTCTGTGCCCACTGAGGGTACCCCCCTCCCCCCTTTTTATATTTATTTTCGACCCCTAAAATTTGCAGATAATTTAAACCATTTGAAATAAATATCTTCCGAAGATTTTCCTCTCCTGACAGTTTAATTGCGAGACTCTGCACTTTGCATAGAATTACTTCTCGCCGCCAAGACTCCTTTTGCGAAACGAGATTGGCATCCATCGACTCGATTGCCGACGCGCTACACTAAATTTCACTATGGTTTTCGTCCTCGACAACTACGACTCGTTCACCTACAACCTCGTCCAGTACCTCGGAGAACTGGGTGCCGAGGTCGAGGTCCATCGCAACGATGAACTCACCGTTGAGCAGGTCGAGGCGCTTCATCCCGATCGCATTCTGCTCTCGCCCGGTCCATGCACGCCCGGCGAGGCCGGCATCCTGGTTCCGCTCATCCGCCACATGGCCGGCAAGACACCTATACTCGGCGTCTGTCTGGGCCACCAGGCCATTGGCGAGGCCTTCGGCGGCCAGGTCGTCCGCGCCAACCAGCTGATGCACGGCAAAACCAGTCCCGTCGAGCACGACGGCAAGGGCGTTTTCGCCGGACTCGCCTCGCCGCTTACCTGCACCCGCTACCATTCGCTGATCGTCGCCGAAGACTCGCTCCCCGCCGTACTCGAGGTCACTGCACGCACCCCCGGCGCTAACGGAGATGGCTCCGTCATCATGGGCCTGCGCCACCGCACCCTGCCCATCGAGGGCGTCCAGTTTCATCCCGAGAGCGTTCTCACCGAGGGCGGCCACCAGATGATCCGCAACTTCCTCGGGATGTAGCCGCCATGCGCAGGAGAGCGGAATGGCGGAGGGTCCTCGACGCCGAAACAGAAAGTTGGTCGCGAAAGTCTTGTGAGCAATTGATTGAGAAGTTGCACGAGTCGCATAATTATGTGGTTGTAGTCGATGCAAAGCATTATCAGGTCGAAGTCGAGCTCTTGGAGAACTGCGAAGAGTATGTTCACATGGCTTTGGGAGTCGACGATGGCTGCTTCCCGTGATCCATCTGGCCTGCAACTCGAACGTTTATCAAGCAGAAAGCGTCTATCTGACTGCAGTTAGGAATATAGCCACTATGCAAGCCAAGGTACCGAGCGTCAAGCGAATCCGGATGCACTGCGCGAGCCTGGCTCGGTTTCTTTTGCTGATAGCGGCTCCTATACTCTCGCCCCTGCTCCGCGCTCAAACCCGCGTCAATCCAATCGCCATCGTCCCTCTCGACACCGATAACCCTAACAGTGCCGCATCGGTCACCGGCGCGCTCTCGATCACCAAGGGCAAGGCCATAATCGCCAGCAACGGCACGATCACCTCCGGCAGCCAGACAACCGCGGTCACTTTGCCTCGCCGCGGCATCCTGCGCGTCTGCGCCTTCACCACCGTCAAGCTCGCCGCCGACTCCAGCGTTCCAGCCGGAGAAACTCCCGGCCTGATGATGGCCCTGAATCATGGCGCAGTTGAGATGAGTTTCGCCACGGGGCGCAATTCCGATATTCTCCTCACGCCGGATTTTCGCATTCTCGTAGGAGGCCCCGGTGCGGCTGACGTCAAGGTGCGCCTCGGCCAGCACGGAGACACCTGCGTGGATAACTCCATGGTCTCAAGTAGTGCAAGCGCCAACGCCCCTTACGTGCTCGTGACGAGTGTTTTTGATGACAGCGACTACCGCGTCCAGCCAGGCCAGCGCGTGATGTTCGAGGACGGAAGCTTGCATGAAGTAGTGGATCAGGAAAAGGAGCCATGCGGCTGTCCGCCTCCGCTGCGCCCCGGCAGCAACGATTTTCCTCTGGCTCAGAGCGAGGGCATGGTGCCGAACCCCACGCCAACATCCTCCTTTACCGTGGTAAACGGAACGGTAGCGGGCGATCCGTTGTCCTATAACGCCGCGGACCATGGGGCACAGGCAGACGAAGCATCACAGACACAGACGACTGACGATCCGAACGCCAATGCAAAACCAAAGAAGGCCAAAAAGAAGCACTCACACTCGGTAATTGCCGACTTCTTTGACAGTATTGGACATTTCTTCCGGCACCTCTTCGGTGCGGAGTAAGACGTCTTACTCTAATAGCTGGGCAACTGTAGCCCGCTCGGACGGCTTAATTTTTGCGCGCTCCTTCGCCGCCTCCGAAACCTTCCCAATTTTTTCAAGGAAGCGAGCTAGGAGCTCAAAACCGTCTACAATCTCCGGACGTAATTCAGTTGCATGTCTATAGATTTGCTCCGCTTCTTCATTTCTTTTCTGCGCAACCAAGAGACCAGCAAGAAAGAGATTGCACCAGTATTCGGCAGGATCGATTTCGAGACACCGACGATAATGTAATTCGGCGCGACTAAGGTCTTTCATCCTCACGTATACACGGCCAAGCATCTGATGGGCGAGTGCATAGTCTGGATCGATTTGAATTGCCTGCTCCAGCAGTTCGCGAGCCCTCCGAGGTTTGGTCTTTTCTTCAATCGCGGCGAGGTTATACATTGCCTCATCGTAGTTCGGGTCAAGCTTGATAGCCTCTTCGAATGCTTTCCTTGCCACAGCGGCGTCATTAAGTCTGGCGCATGCTGCGCCTAAAAGCGTAAAAGTGGGCGCATTTCTCTCGATCTTGAGCGCCTTCAGGAACCACTTCTTGGCAATTTGTAATGAAGCGGTTCTGTTTTTGTCGGTTCGCTTAGACCAAAGTCCTCCCATAAGTAGATTGACTATAGGAGAACCGACAAACTTGGTTAAAGTAGAGCTTGGCTGAAGACGGAGAGCTTCGGTGAATGCGTCTTCCGATTCCTGCCATTTTTCCAGTTCTAGAAACCCCGGACCTAGCACACCCATTTCGTTTGCACCGCAGGATATAGAACCCGCCCCAACTCCTAATGAATTCCGTTGAAGTTGAAATACGCACTGTACATCTTGTCGGCGCGTTCAATGTGACTGGCCCACCAATCCCGCAGGAAGCTGACGAGCTCCAGCGAGAGCGCTACAACCGACCCTCCATTAAAAAATCGTGCTATCAGATCCTGGACTCGTTTCACCATACGGTCATGTTCCATCTTGTGTTCGATCGCCTGGGGATATTTGGTTTGCGCAAAATACTCCTCCTCTCTTGCGAGATGGATCTTGGTGTAATGCATCAACTGGGCGAGGACAGACTCAAGGGTTTCCCGGCTATACCCTGCCGCAATCGCATCGCTCAGGTCGTTGATCATAGCAAAAACCTGCTTGTGATCTTCGTCCAGGTCGCGGACGCCGACACTTTGCTTTTCGGTCCACGTCATATGAGGCATTTGAGGTTTCAGCTCCCTTGAACTTTTCGCATCCCTTATCCTTACATCGGCTCATTTGGCAGATGGAAGAGTCGCCGGGCGCCCCATCCTTGACGCAGTTTTATCGCGGCAAGGGTGAGATACCATGAACCCTCATGCGCCGCGCCCGGGAGCGGTCCGCCGGGGATTCATCCCCAGCAATACGACGGCCTTAGTGGTAGGCCGGGGATTCATCCCCGGCAATACGATGGCCTTACAACAAGGGGTTTTAACCCCTGCGGTATGCTTCCCCCCACAAAGCCCTGACCCCGTTGCCCACCTCAGGCGTTTGCAGAAGATAACCCTCCGTAAGCGCACAATCGAAGCATGAACAACGACCAGAGGATCGGGATTTTGCTGACGGCTGACAGCTGAAAGCTGATTGCCGGCAAGGTACCCCCTCCCCCCCTTTTTATATTTTCAAAAACATGCAGGTAATTTAAGCGTCAACAGTAAAACCATATAAGATTATTAGAAATAAACCTATTACAAAAAACGAGCATGTCCCGCACGTAGTTGAAAGTGGCGGGCGGCGGTTAGGTTGATGTTACTACGCAGCGACCTTGGTGGAAGCAGGCTGCGCAGGGTTGAGGATGGC
>Ga0187847_10000189_pt1 | contig 73369 bp, 65 predicted proteins | sample June2016WEW_4_10_FD_132458 | JGI IMG/M metagenome (GOLD analysis project Ga0187847, IMG submission 132458) | Peatland microbial communities from SPRUCE experiment site at the Marcell Experimental Forest, Minnesota, USA - June2016WEW_4_10 | ecosystem: Environmental > Terrestrial > Soil >...
AGCTCAATGCGTTCGCTTCCGAAGTGACTCGCGTCGCGCGCGAGGTCGGCACCGAAGGAAAACTCGGCGGCCAGGCGGCAGTGCCGGGCGTCGCCGGGACGTGGAAGGACCTGACCGACAATGTGAACTTCATGGCGTCCAACCTGACCGCGCAGGTCCGCAACATCGCCGAGGTGGCGACCGCCATCGCCAACGGTGACCTCTCCCGCAAGATCACGGTGGACGTGCGCGGCGAGATACTCCTGTTGAAGGAGACGCTCAACACCATGGTCGACCAGCTGCGATCGTTCGCGGGCGAGGTCACCCGCGTGGCGCGCGAGGTCGGCACCGATGGTCGTCTGGGTGGCCAGGCGGTGGTGCCCGGCGTCGCCGGCACCTGGAAGGACCTGACCGACAACGTCAACTTGTTGGCGGCGAACCTGACCACCCAGGTGCGCAACATCGCCGAGGTGACCACGGCCGTGGCGCGCGGCGACCTGTCGAGAAAGATCACCGTCGACGTGAAGGGCGAGATTCTCGAGCTCAAGAACACCATCAACACCATGGTGGACCAGTTGAACGGCTTCGCCGGCGAAGTGACCCGCGTGGCGCGCGAAGTCGGGACCGAGGGGCGCCTCGGAGGACAGGCCGAGGTGCCGGGCGTCGCCGGCACCTGGAAGGATCTCACCGACACGGTGAACGTGATGGCGGCCAACCTGACCGAACAGGTGCGCGGCATCGTCAAGGTCGTGACGGCGGTGGCCGACGGCGACCTGAAGCAAAACCTCACGGTCGCCTCCAAGGGCGAGGTCGCGGCATTGGCCGAGACCATCAACAACATGACCGACACGCTGGCGACCTTCGCCGATCAGGTGACCACGGTGGCCCGCGAAGTGGGCGTCGAAGGCCGCCTCGGCGGTCAGGCCAACGTGCCGGGCGCGGCGGGCACGTGGAAGGATTTGACCGGCAACGTGAACTTGCTGGCCGCCAACCTCACCACCCAGGTTCGCGCCATCGCCGAAGTGGCCACGGCCGTGACCAAGGGCGACCTGACCCGCTCGGTGCAAGTCGAGGCGCGCGGCGAGGTCGCCGAGCTCAAGGACAACATCAACACGATGATCGGGAATCTGCGTCTCACGACCGAGCAGAATACCGAGCAGGACTGGCTCAAGACCAACCTCGCGCGCTTCACCAACATGCTCCAGGGCCAGCGCGATCTCGCGACCGTCGGCCGGCTGCTGCTCTCGGAACTCGCGCCCCTGGTCGAGGCGCAACAAGGCGTCATCTATCAGGTGGACGCCGACGATGCGGCGAGCGCCTTGAAGCTCCTGTCCTCATACGCGGACGGCGCGGTCGGCGGGCATGCGAGCCGTCTGCAGTTGGGCGAGGGGCTCATCGGCCAGTGCGCCCTCGATGGACGGCGGATCTTGATCACTGAAATGCCGGACAGCGCCGTGCCGATCACGTCGGGATTGTTCCAGGCCAAGCCGCGGCACGTGATCGTGCTGCCGGTGTTGTTCGAGGTGCAGGTGAAGGCGGTCATCGAGCTGGCCTCGCTCGGCGGATTCACGGATCTTCAGCTCACCTTCCTCGAGCAGCTCACCACCTCCATCGGCATCGTTCTCAACTCGATCGAGGCGACGATGCAGACCGAGGGTCTGCTCAAGCAATCGCAGCAGCTCGCGACGGAACTGCAGACGCAGCAGCGCGAGCTGCAGCAGACCAACGAGAAGCTCGAGCAGAAGGCGCAGCAGCTCGCCGACCGCAACGTCGAGGTGGAGGCGAAGAATCAGGAAATCGAGCAGGCGCGCCGCGCGGTCGAGGAGAAGGCGACCGAGCTCGCGCTCACCTCGAAGTACAAGTCCGAATTCCTCGCCAACATGTCCCACGAGCTGCGCACGCCGCTCAACAGCATTCTCATCCTGGGCCAGCAGCTGTCGGAGAATCCGGACGGCAATCTTTCAGCCAAGCAGGTGGAATTTGCGCGCACCATCCACGGCGCAGGGACGGATCTTCTGAATCTCATCAGCGACATCCTCGACCTCTCCAAGATCGAGTCGGGCACGGTGTCGGTCGACGCCGAGGAAGTCTATTTCACCAACCTTTTGGAGATGATCGCCCGGCCGTTCCGCCACGAGGCGGAGAACCGCCGCCTGCAGTTCGAGGTGGAGCTCTCGCCCCACGTCGAGCGCAGCATCACCACGGACTTGAAGCGCCTGCAGCAGGTGCTCAAGAACCTGTTGTCGAATGCGTTCAAATTCACGGCCGAGGGCGGGGTCAAGCTCAAGGTATCGCCCGCGGTCAGCGGGTGGAACGAGGATCACCCCACGTTGCGCCGGGCTGCGTCGATCGTCGCGTTCGAGGTGTCCGACACGGGCATCGGCATCCCACCGGAAAAGCAGCGCATCATCTTCGAGGCCTTCCAGCAAGCCGATGCAGGCACCAGCCGCAAGTACGGAGGCACGGGCCTCGGGCTTGCGATCAGCCGCGAGCTCGCGAATCTTCTCGGCGGCGAGATCCAGTTGCGTTCGACGCCGGGGATCGGGAGCGTATTCACGCTCTACCTGCCGATCACCTACCTGGGCAGCGGAATCGCCAGGACCTCGGCCGGAGGCGCGGAGCCGCCGCTGCAGCCGGCCCAACCGTCCATGACGTTATCGGTCCGATCCGCGGAGCGGCCGCCGGAACAGATCCCCGACGATCGTCACACCGTCGCACCCGGCGAGAGCGTGGTACTCATCGTCGAGGATGACCCGCATTTCGCGCGGCTCATGATCGGGGCCGCAAGGGACAAGGGATTCAAGGTGTTGGTCGCAAGCCGGGGCACGGAGGCGCTGGCACTCGCGCGCGAGCACCATCCGACGGCGATCTCGCTCGACATCTTTCTGCCCGACATGCTGGGCTGGACCGTGTTGAGCCAGCTGAAGCAGGATGCGGCGACCCGCCACATTCCGGTTCAAATCGTCACGCTCGATGAGGACCGCCACCACGGCCTTGCGCGCGGCGCATTTTCCTTCGTGCAAAAACCGGCCTCTTCACAGGGGCTCGATGAGGCGTTTGCGCGGATCAAGGGCTACGCGGCTCCCCGCCGAAAGCGCCTGTTGCTGGTGGAGGACGACCAGAACGAGCGCAACAGCGTCGCGGAACTCTTGAGTCACGAGGACATCGAGATCGCCGCGGCCGAAACCGGAGCCGAGGCACTCGCACAGCTCAAGCGGGACCAGGTCGATTGCGTAGTGCTCGATCTGAAGCTTCCCGACATGTCCGGCTTCGAGGTGCTCGAGACCATCCGGGATGACGCGGAGCTGCGCGACATTCCGGTGGTGGTTTTCACGGGACGGGAGCTGTCGGCCGACGAGGATGCGACGCTGCACACCATGGCGCGCAGCGTCGTGGTCAAGGGCGTCGAATCGCCCGAGCGGCTGCTCGATGAGACGGCGTTGTTCCTGCATCGCGTGGTTGCGGATCTGCCGCCGGCCAAGCAGCGCATGCTCGAGCGACTGCACAGCTCCGACGAGGATCTTCTGCGCCGCACCGTGCTTCTCGTGGATGACGATGCCCGCAACATCTTCGCGCTCTCGAGCGTGCTCGAGCGCCGCGGCATGGAAGTGTTGACGGCGACCACGGGAAGCGAGGCAATCGGGGTGTTGAACTCGCGGCAGGACGTGGCGATCGTGCTGATGGACATCATGATGCCGGGGATGGACGGTTACGAGACCATCCAGGAAATCCGCTCGAAGCCGGCCTTCAGGCGGCTGCCGATCCTCGCGCTCACGGCCAAGGCGATGAAGGGTGACCGCGAGAAATGCCTCGAGGCCGGCGCATCGGATTACCTGGCGAAACCCGTCAACGTCGATCAGCTCCTGTCGGCGCTGCGCATGTGGCTGCATCGGTGAGCGTCGAGCAGAAGCCGGACAAGGTGAATATTCTGCTGGTCGACGACCAGCAGGCAAAGCTGCTGAGTCACGAAGTGGTGCTGGAGGAGATCGGCGAGAGTTTGTTCAAGGCTTCCTCGGCGCGCGAAGCGTTCGAATGCCTGCTCAGAAACGAGATCGGACTCATCCTCATCGATGTCTGCATGCCGGAGCTCGACGGTTTCGAGCTGGCCGCCATGATCCGGGAGCACCCGAGATTTCAAAGGACCGCCATCATATTCGTATCCGCGGTGAACTTCGCGCATCTGGACCAGTTGCGCGGCTATCAATTGGGCGCGGTCGATTACGTTCCCGTTCCGGTCGTGCCCGAGTTGCTGCGGGCCAAGGTCAAAGTGTTCGTCGATCTGTACCGCAAGACGCGCCAATTGGAACAATTCAACGCCGCGCTCGAGGCCCGCGTGCTGGAGCGCACCGCGGACCTGCGCCGCTTCAACGAGGAGCTCGAGCAGCGAATCGAGGAACGGACGCACGAGCGCGAGACTGCGCTCGCGCAATTGTTCGAGGCGCAAAAAATGGACACCATCGGCCAGCTGACCGGCGGCGTTGCGCACGATTTCAACAATCTGCTGATGGCGGTGCTCGGCAGCCTCACGCTGTTGGAAAAGCGCCTGCCCGATGATCCCCAATGCCGTCGGCTTCTGCAGAACGCCGTTCAAGGTGCGCAACGCGGCGCAGCCCTCACCCAGCGGCTGCTGGCGTTCTCGCGCCGCCAGGAGCTCAAACCGGAAGCCGTGGATCTTGCCGCACTGGTGAGCGGGATGGAGGAGCTGCTGAAGCGCGCGCTGGGGCTCGCCATCGAGCTCAAGTGCACTTTCTCCGATGCCCTCGTGCCGGTGCTGGTCGATGCCAATCAACTCGAGTTGGCGCTGCTCAATCTGGCGCTCAATGCGCGCGACGCCATGCCGAATGGCGGCAAGCTCACGATCACGGCGGCGGGCGAGACCAAGGAGGAGCCGGGCGCCGGCCCCGACTCGCGGCTCCCACCCGGCGATTACTTGAGGATCAGCATCACGGACACCGGCTCCGGAATGGACGAGCAAACGCTTGCCAAGGCGACGGACCCGTTCTTCACCACCAAGGGTCCGGGCAAGGGAACGGGTCTCGGTTTATCGATGGTCCATGGGTTGGCGGCCCAATCCGGCGGACTCCTGAGGATCGACAGCGCCCCGAACGTGGGAACCACGGTGCAACTCTGGCTGCCGCGCGCCATGACCGTGCCGGCTCAAGCCAATCGCAACGTGGAGCGCCTGCGACCGGCGCCGGCGGTGCCGCAACCGTGCCGCGTGCTCATCGTCGACGACGATCAGCTGGTACTGACGGGTACGGCGGCATTGATCGAGGACCTCGGGCATACCGCCATCGAAGCGCATTCCGGCGCTGAGGCGCTGTCCACGCTCGCTGCGGGAGCCCACATCGATCTCGTGATGACGGACCACGCGATGCCGAGCATGACCGGTTTGCAACTGGCGCAAACCATCCAGGAACATTATCCGGGGCTGCCCATCATTCTCGCCACGGGGTTTGCGGAACTTCCGGTGGACCCCGCCAAATTCCGCATTCAGAAGCTTTCGAAGCCATGCACTCAGCAGGATATCGCGATCGCCATCGAGACGGCATTGAATTCGCGGGTGTCCACCTCGGCGTGCGCCTGAAGCGGCGCCGCTAGACGGCCGGTGCCCCATCGCCCCTAGGCGGCGGGTGCTTCCTCCGTGCTGACCGCTGCCGTGCTGACCGCTGCGGGCCGCTCCGTTTCCCGAACCTCCAGAAGCTCGTCGAACAGCGCGCGATAATGAACCACGGCCCTACGCAGCAATTCGGTGTCGGCTTGGCCGCGCTCATCCGCCAGCGCGATCGCCCGGGCGGAGCGATAGTTGGATACCACGCCCGGATAACTCACGGAGATATCGGCGGCCCGCGCCTCGAAGTCGCCCATGGGATAACCGCGCTTCGCCATGAGCTCATAGACCAGACGGTCTGCCTGAATCACCGCCGCCTTGGGGTCGTCCACGAAGCGCGCCTGCGCGGCAGCCCACGCTTGTTTGAATCGTGCTGCTTCACCGACGGTCAGGGGGACGATGTCCAAACGCGCGACGCGCTTTTGTCGCGCCTCGAGCTCCGCTTCAGCCTTGCTGCGGTTTCCGAGCGTATTGACCGTACGATCGTATTCCGGTCCGAAACTTTGCCGCAGGCTCGCCGACTGCTTGCGCTTTCGCTGGGCCTGAGCCCACGCAATGACGGCAACCACGGCGACAATCAGGACGCCGACCAGGACCAGCGCATAGACAGAATTTTTATCCATGGCCGGATGTTCCCCCTTCGCGCTTGCAAAAGCAGTCGGTCACGCCCGCCGATACCCGTAGGAGCCCACCCACGGACGTGGGCGTACGCATCGGGCGCCCCAACCGGCGCCGGCACTGAAAGTGCGCGTCGCATAGTACAATTTGGCCGCCAATATCCGGCTTCACCAACCCCCTGGAAATCCAAACCGAATGACTGCAATGAGCTCGCCGCAGGAAGATCGGGAGGAGGCCACCCGCCGCGGCGCCCGCCAGGCGGAGGTGGCCGCGGCCCTGTCGCAAGTGCTTCCGGCAACGGCGATCCTGGTGCGGCGCGAAGATACGACGCCCTACGAATGCGACGGGTTGACCGCCTTCAAGGCGAAACCCATGGTCGTGGTGCTTCCCGAGAACGAGACGCAGTTGGCCGGCGCCCTCAAGGTATGCCACCGGCTCGGTGTTCCGGTGGTTGCCCGCGGGGCCGGAACGGGTCTTTCCGGCGGCGCCTTGCCGCACCGCCTCGGGGTCACGCTGTCGCTCGCCAAGTTCAACAAGATTTTCAAGGTCGATGCGCTGTCGTGCACCGCCGTCGTCCAATGCGGTGTGCGCAATCTCGCGATCAGCGAGGCGGCAGCTCCTTACGGCCTGTATTACGCTCCCGATCCGAGTAGTCAAATCGCCTGCACCATCGGCGGCAACGTCGCTGAAAATTCGGGCGGGGTGCACTGTCTCAAATACGGCATGACGTTGCACAACGTGCTCAAGGTCCGGGGCTTTACCGCCGAGGGCGAGCCGATCGAGTTCGGGTCCGAGGCGCTCGATGCGCCGGGAATCGATCTGTTGTCGGTGGTGATCGGCAGCGAAGGGATGCTTGCGATCACGACCGAGGTCACCGTCAAGCTCGTGCCCAAGCCGGAACTCGCCCGCTGCATGGTTGCGAGCTTTCCGACCATCGAGTCGGCGGGCAGCGCGGTGGCGAGCGTGATCGCGCAGGGCATCGTGCCCGCGGGCCTCGAGCTCATGGATCAGCGCATGACGGCGGTGGCCGAGGATTACGTGCACGCCGGCTACGATCTGTCCGCGGCGGCGCTACTGCTTTGCGAGAGCGACGGCACCCAAGAGGAGGTGGCTGAAGAGATCGCAGCAATGAAGCGCGTCCTCGAGGAAAGCGGCGCCAGCCGGATCGAGGTCAGCCAGGACGAGGCGCAGCGGCTGAAGTTCTGGAGCGGACGCAAGAACGCCTTTCCGGCTTCCGGAGGCATCAGCCCGGATTACATGTGCATGGACTCGACCATTCCGCGCAAGCGCCTGGCCGAGATGCTGCTCGCCATTCAAGCCATGGAATCCAAGTATCAGCTCCAATGCGTGAACGTGTTCCACGCGGGCGACGGCAATCTGCACCCACTCATCCTGTTCGATGCCAACGATCGCGATCAGTTCAGGCGCTGTGAGCTGTTCGGTGCGGAGATCCTCGAGGCGAGCCTGAGACTTGGCGGTACCGTGACGGGAGAGCACGGCGTCGGCGTGGAGAAGCTCAATTCGATGTGCGTGCAGTTTTCACCCGCCGAGCGTGAGCAATTCATCGCCGTGAAGCGCGCTTTCGACCCCGCCGAGATGCTCAATCCGGGCAAGGTGATTCCGACGCTCGCGCGCTGCGCAGAGTACGGCAAGATGCACGTGCACCGCGGCATGATCCCGTTCCCTGAGCTGCCGAGATATTGATGGCGGCAGCCGGGATCAGTCGCGATACGGCAGTCGATCGGCTGAGAGCCAGGATTCTCGACGCGCGCGCGCGGCGCGTGAGCCTCGACATCCGCGGCGGCAACACCAAGGCGTTCTACGCCGAAGCCCCGCGCGGCGAGCCGCTCGCGCTGGCCGAACTCACGGGCATCTCGTGCTACGAGCCGAGTGAGCTCGTGGTCACCGCACGGGCAGGGACGCCGCTCGCGGAGCTCGAGTCCGTTCTCGCCGAGCGGGGACAATGCCTCGCCTTCGAGCCCCCGCGTTTCGCGGCGGGCGGCACCGTGGGCGGGATGGTCGCTGCGGGACTGTCCGGGCCCGCCCGAGCTGCCGCCGGGCCGCTGCGTGACTACGTGCTGGGCGCTACGGTTCTCAATGGGCGAGGCGAGCTCCTGAGCTTCGGCGGCCAGGTGATGAAGAACGTGGCAGGTTACGATGTCTCGCGGCTGATGGCGGGATCTTGGGGAGTTCTCGGAATCCTGTGCGAAGTCTCGTTGAAGGTACTGGCCACGAAAGTGGGCACGGCGACTCTGTCGTTCGACTGGGATGAGCGGCGGGCACTCGCCGAGATGGCGCGCTGGAATGCGCTGCCGCTGCCGCTCAGCGCGAGCGCCTGGCACGCGGGATGCTTGAGAATCCGGCTGGCGGGCGCTGAGGCGGCGGTGCGCAGCGCCTGCCGAAAACTCGGCGGCACTGAACTCGATCCGGACACCGCCGCGAGTTGGTGGGGGAGCGTGCGTGATCACCGCCATCCCTTTTTTCGGCCGAGCAAGGAAGAACTCGCGTCCGGCGAGTGCCTGTGGCGGATCTCGCTACCGCCCGCGACACAGCAGCTCGAGCACGCCGGCTTCATCGGTTGGGGGGGTGCGGAGCGCTGGTGGCGCACGCGTGCGCCGCCTCACCAAATCCGTGCGCTCGCGGCAGCCGCCCATGGGCATGCCACTCTGGTGCGCGCGGCCGATAAAGCTGCAGGAGCTTTTGCGCCCGTGGGGGAGAGCCTGATGCGCATACACCGCGCCCTGAAGAGCGCCTTCGACCCCGAGCGCGTGTTCAACGCCGGGCGGCTATACGCGGACCTTTGACGGGCGCCCATGCAAACCACGTTGAGCCCTGAATTCGCCGGCACGCCCGAGGGTATCGAGGCGGAGGCGATTCTGCGCAAGTGCGTCCATTGCGGGTTTTGCAACGCGACCTGCCCGACCTATCAATTGCTCGGCGACGAGCTCGACGGCCCGCGTGGCCGGATTTATCTCATCAAGGAAATGCTCGAAGGCGCTGAGGTGACGCAGCGCACCCTTAAGCACCTCGACCGCTGCCTGACCTGCCGCAACTGCGAGACCACATGCCCGAGCGGAGTGCGCTATGGGCAGCTGGTCGAGATCGGCCGCGACCTCATCGAGCGCAGGGTCGAGCGTCCGCTCAAGGCGAGAGCGGCCCGCTGGCTTCTCAAAGAAGGCCTCACCTCGCCGCTGTTCGCGCCGGCGATGAAAATCGGCCGATTGCTGCGGCCGCTGCTGCCGGCTGCATTGCGCAACAAGGTGCCGTCAGACAGCCACACCCCGCTCGGCGAATTCGAGCCTCGCGAACACCGGCGCAAGATGCTGTTGCTGCGGGGCTGCGTGCAACCGGCGATGCGGCCCGAGATTCATCGCGCGACCCGGCGGGTTCTCGATGCGGCGGGTATTCAGACCTTGTTCGCCGCGGACGAGGGTTGCTGCGGGGCCCTGCGCACGCATCTCGCCGACCGGGAGGGCGGCCTCGCCAACATGCGCCGTAACGTCGATGCCTGGTGGCCCATGGTCTCCGGCGGCATGGTGGAGGCCATCGTGATCAACGCCTCGGGTTGCAGCCAGATGGTGAAGGAGTACGCGCATGCGCTGCGCCACGAGCCCGCTTATGCGCAGCGCGCGGCGCACATCGTATCGATCACCCGGGATCTGTGCGAATTACTGCCCGAGCTCGCGCTTTCGCTGAAGGATCGGATCGACGCGCAGGGTGCGCCTCGGCTGGCGTTTCATGCACCTTGCACCTTGCAACATGGTCAGCGCATCTCCGGGGTCGATGCGCAGCTGCGCTTCATGGGCTTCGAGGTAGGGCAGCCGGACGAGAGTCATCTGTGCTGCGGATCGGCCGGAGCCTACTCCGTGCTGCAGCCCGAGCTCGCGAACTCGCTCCGTGACCGCAAACTCGCCCATCTCGGTGCGCTGACACCCGGGTGCATCGTCTCGGCGAATATCGGCTGCATCCAGCACCTGGCGAGCGGCACGGCGACGCCGGTGAAGCACTGGATCGAGGTGCTGGATGAGGCGCTGATCACAAAAATTGATTGATCACGCCGGCGACCGCCTCCGGATCCTCCCAGAAGGGGTTGTGCCCCAGTCCGTCGAAGACCTTCACCTGGGCGGCGGGAAGCGCGTCGATCAGCGTCTTGCGCATCGGCTGCTCCATGATCGGGTCCTTGCTGCCCCAGATGAGGAGCGTCGGCGCCTTGAGCTTGGGCAACGTGCTCTGCAGATCGCCGTACAGGTTGTCGCTCGGCAGGCCCTGGTCGAGGACTGCGAGCCACACCCGCAGCGGTATTCCCGCGGCGTCCTTGCGTTGACGCCGGATGAAATCGGGATCGACCGGCGTGGGCGAATCCCACCAGGCGATCATGAAAGGAGAATCCGCCTCGATCGGCTCCTTGAGCTTGCGAATCTCGGCGGCGAAATCAAATTTCGGGGGCGCCATGTCCGGCGGCCGGCCGCCGGTGGACGCAATCAGCACGACGCGGCCCGTTTTCTCGGGCCAGAATTCGGCGAACGTCTGCGCAATGATGCTGCCGAGGGAGTGACCGACGATGTCGGCGCGCTGAATGCCGAGGGAGTCGAGAAGCAGCTTGATGTCATAGGCGAAGTCGAGCCGGGTATAGCAGCACTCCGGCTTGCTCGACCGGCCATGGCCGCGGATGTCGACCAGCACCAGGCGAAAGCGCTTCGACAGATAGGGCATCAGGGGCACCCAGTCGCGCGCGCTGTCGGTATAACCATGGATCAGAACGACGGGCGCACCGGATGGGTTGCCCGTATCGATGTAGGCCAGGGTTTCGCCATCCGGCAAAACCGCCTGTTTTTTCATCGCGTCGAAGGCGTTGAGATCGACCTTCAGGGGTGGCGGTGTCGCGGCGGCGAAGGTGTTCATGGACCCGGCAAGCAAGACTCCGAGTGCGCCCACCCACATCAGCGTTCGTCCCATGGATCCAGCTTAACCGAAAACTTGTACGATGCTGCATAAGCTCATGCCGATTATTGATTGGGCAGGCCCGCGGGGCCTCTTTAGGCTGGTGCGCTGAACAGGAGGCATGCCGATATGACTGACACCAAGGAACGCGCCGAGTGGCGCTTCGACACCATCGCAGTGCACGGCGGTTACTCGCCCGAGCCGACGACCCGGTCGGTGGCGGTGCCTATTTATCAGACCGTGGCTTACGCCTTCGACACTGCTCAGCACGGCGCGGATCTGTTCGACTTGAAGGTGCCGGGCAATATCTACACCCGGATCATGAATCCGACACAGGACGTGCTCGAACAGCGCCTCGCTGCGCTCGAGGGTGGCATCGCCGCTCTCGCGTTGGCATCAGGACAGGCAGCCACCACCTATGCGATCCTCACCATCGCCGAGACGGGCGACAACATCGTCTCCTCCAGCGCCCTGTACGGGGGAACGTACAATTTATTCGCCCACACGTTGCCGCAATACGGCATCGAGGCGCGCTTCGCCGATTACCGCAAGCCCGAATCCTTCGAACCGCTCATCGACCACAAGACCAAGGCGGTATTCGTGGAGTCGCTGGGAAATCCGCAGGGCAATGTCACCGACATCGCCCGCATTGCAGAAATCGCCCACCGCCATGGCGTGCCATTGATCGTCGACAACACCGTTCCCACGCCCTATTTGAGCCGTCCGATCGAGCATGGCGCCGATATCGTGGTGCATTCGCTGACCAAATATCTGGGGGGGCACGGCACCAGCGTCGGCGGGGCGATCGTCGATTCCGGCAAGTTTCCCTGGGCCGCGCACAAGAAGCGCTTCCGGCGCCTGAATGAGCCCGATGTCAGCTATCACGGCGTGGTGTACACCGAGGCGCTCGGTCCCGCGGCCTACATCGGTCGCGCAAGAGTCGTGCCGCTGCGCAATACGGGCGCCGCCATCTCTCCGTTCAATGCGTTTTTGATTCTGCAGGGCATTCAAACCCTGTCGTTGCGCATGGATCGCATTAGCGAGAACGCGCTGAAAATCGCCCACCACCTCTCGAAGCACCCCAAAGTCGCTTGGACCACTTACGCCGGACTCGAGGATCATCCGGATCATGCGCTGGTACGGAAATATCTGTCCGGAAAGGCGTCCGGTGTTTTGACTTTCGGCCTCTCCGGACCGGCCGGACAGGGGCGCGAGCGCGGAGCGCGCTTTCTCGATGCGTTGCAATTGTTCACCCGACTGGTGAACATCGGTGATGTCCGGTCGCTCGCAACCCATCCCGCTTCCACCACTCATCGCCAGCTGTCGCCGGAAGAGCTCCAGCATGCGGGTGTATCCGAAGACACCGTCCGTCTGTCCATCGGAATCGAGGACGCCAAGGATTTGCTCGCCGACCTGGACCGCGCGCTCGCGGCCGTGTGAGAGGTCTCTCGCGCGTCATCCGATTGAAATAATTTCCATGGAGGTTTTCCAAGCTACGGCACTAAACTCGCTCGACTGAGTCAAACCCTCGTAAGCCCCGGAGTTGTTATGACCACGAGCGACAAGAGACCGAGACGGACGACCAAGAGTGCCAAAAGTACTAAAGCGCTAAAAACCGCCGATTCACCGAATGCTTCGCAAATTCCGGCCGTGGTTGACCCCGCGCAGGCGACTCACAGCCCGATGGCGACGGTGTCGGCTCTCGAGACGGCTCCCGCTGTCGGGAAGTCCGAAATTGGCGCCCGTTCGGGCAGGACAGCCAAAAAAATTCCCGAGCCCCGGCGGATCAAGGCCATCAGTGTCACCGTCACCCCCCGCCATCGCGAGGATCGTCACGCATCGATCGCGTTGGCCGCGTATTTCAGATCGGAGTCGCGGGGCTTCGCGCCCGGGCACGAGATCGAGGATTGGCTGGCTGCGGAAGAAGAAGTCGACCAGCGCTTGCTCGGCGAGGGGCGCGCTTCCTGAGTTGCCGTGAGTTGCTGACGATGAGGCCTGCTGCGATACTCCTTGTTTCGTGAAGGAGCAGCACTCTGAGCGGCGGCACGCATATTTTGGTCGGCGACGTGGGTGGCACGCATGCGCGCTTTGCCGTCGTCGACACTTCGGGGCCGCGACCCTGGCGAATTCAAGACAGACAGGATTTGGCCGAGGCGTTTCCCACCTTCATCGATGCCCTGAAAAGCTATTTCGCGCGGACCCCGCCGAAATCCAAACCGGCCGTGGCCGCGATCGCGGTGGCGGGCCCGGTGAACGCCGGTACGGCGCGCTTCACCAACCGCGGGTGGGAGATCTCGGAGAGCGACCTCAAGCAATTCGGATTCGAACGAGCCATCCTGGTCAACGATTTCGAGGCGCTCGCGTTTGCGGCGGAGGTGCTGGTCGAGAAGGATCTCGCGGTCATCGGTCCCGACGTGAAGGGCCGAGACGAAGGGACCATCACCATTCTCGGGCCCGGAACCGGTTTCGGAGTGTCCTGCCTGGCGCGCTACGGTGGCCGCTCCGTGCCGATGGCCACCGAGGGCGGTCACATGGGATTTGCTCCCGGCAACGAGGCGGAGCTCGCGGCTCTGCAAGCGATGTGGAAGCAAACGGGGCGGGTGTCGGTGGAGCGGATCCTGTCGGGCTCCGGTCTCGAGAATCTCTATAAAACGCTGGAACAATTGGCGGCCCGGGAGCCCCGAGCCTTGAGCGCCGCGGACATCAGCAGCCAGGCGATGCAGAACGAGGCCGGCTGCCGCGCCGCCCTGACCATGTTCTGCTCCATCTTCGGCGCCGTCGCCGGGGATCTCGCGCTCGCGCATGGCGCGCGCGGCGGCGTGTATATCGCCGGCGGAATTACGCAAAAAATTCAGCAATTCCTCATCGATAGCCCGTTCCGCAAGCGCTTCGAAGACAAGGGCCGGCTGTCCTCCTTCGTGCAAGCGATACCCACCAAGCTGATCGTCAATGCGGACGTTGCCATGATCGGGGCCGCGCGCGCCGGTGTGACGATCGCATCGTGATCGAACCAGCTGCCGGCTCCGCCCCCGGCGCACCCGGCATGCCGCCCACGTGGTCGAGCAGTGCCAAGGAGATGGTCGGGTGTGCACTCGGCCGGTCGAGACTTTGGTTCACGGTGGGCGGCGGCATCGTGAACGAGGTGTACTACCCGCGCATCGACATTCCGCAGATCCGTGATCTCGGTTTCATCGTCGCGGACGGCCGCGGCTTTTGGGTGGAGCTGAAGCGGCTGTGGCAGCACACGGTCGAGCTGCTGGCGCCCGGCATTCCCGCCGTGCGCATCGTGCACCGGCATCCCCGTTTCCAGCTCACGCTGCAAATCCTCGCCGCCTCGGAGCGCGACGTGCTGCTGATCGACGTGGCGCTCGCGGGCGATGAGGATCTTCGCCCGTATGCTGTGCTCGCACCGCACTTGGGCGGCACCGGCAGCGGCAATCGAGCGGAGGTGACCGCGCAATCCGGGCGTCGGGTGCTCGCCGCCACGCAGGGACCTTTTTCCCTGGGGCTCGCCGCAGCCACCACCGCTCAAAGCGATGCCTTCGGCCGGGCCAGCGCGGGCAACGTGGGCACCAGTGACGGATGGCAAGATTTCCACCAAAACGGCGCCATGACCTGGGAATATGCCAACTCGGGACCCGGCAACGTGGCGCTGACCGGCGAGCTTGCCCGATCATGCACGCTGGCGCTCGCCTTCGGCAGCAGCAGCGAATCCGCTGCCACCCTCGCACTCTCGGCGTTGTTCGAGCCCTTCGAACACACCCGCGATCGGTACATCGAGGGCTGGAGCGAGTGGTACGCCCAGTCGCGCGTGCCGCCGGAGTACACCGCGGGATTGCCGCCGCTGTGCGCCGAGCAATTCCATCTGTCTGCCATGGTGTTGCGCACCCACCAGGATAAGACCTATCCGGGCGCAATGGTGGCGAGCCTGTCCGTCCCTTGGGGCAACACCAAGGAGGAGCGGGAGGGCTATCACCTGGTCTGGCCGCGCGATCTGGTCGAGTGTGCGGGTGCCCTGCTCGCGGTCGGCGCGACGCGCGATGCGGGAAATACCTTGAGATATCTGCTCGCCACGCAGCTCGAGGACGGCCACTGGTACCAAAATCAATGGCTCGGCAGCAAGCCCTACTGGACCGGTATTCAACTGGATGAGACCGCGCTGCCGGTGTTATTGGCTGCGCTTCTCGCAGAGCGCGATGCGCTCGAAGGGACCCAAGTCGCCGCGATGATCCGGCGCGCGCTGTCCTACATCGTGCGGCACGGTCCGGCCAGTGACCAGGATCGGTGGGAGGAGAGTGCGGGGCTCAACACTTTCACACTCGCGGCATGCATTGCCGCGCTCGTGGCCGGTGCGGATTATCTCGAACCCGACGCGCGCGACCTGGCCCTCACCTTTGCGGACTATTGGAATTCGCGCCTGGAAGACTGGACCGCGGTACGCGATACGCCGCTCGCGCGGCAGTTTGGCATCCCGGGTTATTACGTCCGCGTCGCCCCGCCTCAGGCGGTCTCGGACCGGGGCGCATTCGATCGGGTGGTGAGCATCAGGAACCAGGCCTTGGATCCGGCGTTGCCGGCCGCCGCGCAGTTCGGCGTCGATTTCCTGCAATTGGTGCGCTTCGGCTTGCGCGGCTTCGACGATCCCTTGATCGTGGGCAGCGTGCGTCTCGCCGACGCGCTGCTCAAGATCGATACGCCCAATGGGCCTTGCTGGCACCGATATCTGGACGACGGTTACGGCGAGCACGACGACGGCAGCGCCTATGACGGGGTGGGCCGGGGGAGGGCGTGGCCGCTGCTGACCGGCGAACGCGCTCATTACGAGGTTGCCTGCGGCAAGGACCCTGTACCCCTGATGGAGGCGATGGCGCGCATGGCCTCCCCGGGCGGCATGTTGCCCGAGCAGGTGTGGGATGCCGCGCCCATTCCCGGACGCGGCCTGTACCCGGGGCAGGCGACCGGCTCCGCCATGCCGCTCGCATGGACGCACGCGGAATATCTGAAGCTCGTGGCCTCGCGCGCCTTGAAGCGCCCGTTCGACCGGCCAGACTCCGTATGGCGGCGCTACGGCGGTAAACGCAGCACGCCGTCCCGTGCGACCTGGTGCGAGCATGCCGTGATCACCACGGTGACGCCCGGTATCTCCGTGGTGCTCGCCCTGCGCGAGCCCGCCGTGGTGCGCTACGGATTCGACGGTTGGCGGGACATCGTGGAGGCGCCCACCACGCCGAATAGCTTGGGAGTTCATGTACTCACGATCGACACCTCGCGACTCGTGGCCGGACAGCGGTTGGATTTCACTTTTCGGTATGTACCGGGGGACCGCTGGGTGGGGGAGGATTATCGCTTAAGCGTCGAAGCGGTGGTTTAGCTCGGCGGTTCCGGCAGTGTGAGCGCCCAGGGCGATGTCTCCGCGCCGCGCTCGATCGGCACTTCGATGACCGAGGGACGCTCCGCCTCGAGCGCGTGACCGAGCGCCGTGCGCAACTCCTCCGGGCTTTCGGCACGAAGCGCGAGGGCTCCAAAGCTGGCCGTGTATTGGGCAAAGTCCGGGTTCACGAGCTCTGCACCTAGAATTCTCCCGTGGTATTGCTGGATTTGATCGCGGCGCACGTTGCCATAGCTGCGATTGTTGAACAGCACGGTGACCACCGGGATTCCATGTTGCACGGCAGTCGCGAGCTCCTGGCTCCCGAACAGGAATCCGCCGTCGCCGCACACCGCGACCACCGCTTTTCCGGGATTGGCCACCTGGACTCCGAGCGCGGTGTTGAAACCAAAGCCCAAGTTATCCTGGTAGCCGCAGGTGACGTAGCGGCGCGGCCCGTAGACCGGAAAGCCGAAGCGCGAGGTGAAGCCAACCTGACAAATCTCCTCGACGTAAAATCCGTCGCGAGGCAACACCTCGCGGATCACGTCGATATAGCCCATCTGCGGCTGAATGCGCTCCATTCTGACCCGTGCGCGAGCTCTCAGGCCGGCGAATTCCTCCTGCTTCGAGGCGCGGCTCCCGACAACAGGCTCCAGCGCATCGATCAAGGCCGCGGTGCCGGCAGCCGAATCTGCCACGATGCCCACGTGAGGTTTGAGGCGCACCATCTCCGTCGGGTCGATGTCGATACGGACGATCTTTACGTTCGGGGGCAGCCATCGCCAGCGGAAATGCTGCAGCTCCAACCGGCTGCCGATACCGATCAGAACGTCCGCCTCCTTCCAGTACTCGTAGGCGGCAACGGAATCGAGCGCAAAGGGCGAATCGTCGCTCACGATTCCCTTGCCGCTGCGATGCGCCGTGACGGGGGCCTGCAGGAGCGCGGCGAGGCGCAACACGGCCTCGCCGGCGTGCAGCGCGCCGGCCCCGACGCTGATGAGAGGACGCTTCGCCGCAGCGATGAGCTCGGCTGCCTTGGCGATCGAATGCGGGTCGGGCGAGGGCGCCGGGATGGGTGCCGACCGAATCGGAGGCGCCACGTCGGCTTGCTGGCCAAATACGTCCCAGGGCGTTTCAACCGCCACCGGCCGGACGCGCCCGGAGGCAAGCTGCCGGAATGCCTCGGCCATGACGTGAGGCGCCGCGGTGGGGTGGTCGATGCGCTCGGCCCATTTCGTGAGTCCGCGAAGCAGCGCGAGTTGATCGGGCAGCTCGTGCAGCTGTCCTCGGCCGCGCCCGATCAGATGCGACATGATGTTGCCCGTGATGCACAGCACGGGAGCGGTCGCGCCATAGGCGGTGCAGAGCGCCGCCGCCGAGTTCAATACACCCGGTCCCGGGACGACCGTGTACACGCCCACGCGGCCGGTGGACTTCGCATAACCGTAGGCCATGTAGGCCGCGCCCTGTTCATGCCGCGTGGTGATGAAGCGAAGCGCATCGGCGCGCCGCGCCAGCGCATCATTGAAGTCGTACATATGCGCGCCGGGGATGCCGAACACGGTATCGACTCCGTGAGCGATGAGCGCTTCGACGATCGCCTCACCCGTGGTCATGACAGCCATTGAACAGTGCTCAAGCCTCGATGAGTCCGTGCCGGATCGCGATCAGCGTGAGCTCGGATTGATTGTCCACATCCAGTTTTTGTTTGATGTTGTACAGGTGGGTGCCAACCGTGGAGGCCGACAACTTCAGATCCTGCGCGATGCGTTGCACCGAGGCGCCGCGGGCCAGGCGCACGAACACTTCGAACTCACGCTCGGAGAGCCGCTCGACGGGCGACTTCGACGCGCCGTCGAATTCCGCCAGCGCGAGTTTCTGAGCGAGCGCGGCGTCGAGATAGCGCCGCCCGTTGCCCACCGCGGTCACGGCTTCCACCAGTGCTTCCGGCGCGCTTCGTTTGGACAGAAAGCCGAGCGCGCCCTCCGTGAGAGATCGCCGGGCGTGCATGACATCGTCGTGCGCCGACAGGGTCAAGATACGGGCGCCGGGGTGATGGGCGCGGATGCGGCGCAGGGCCTCGATTCCACCCATCCCGGGCATCGCGATATCCATGACCACCACGTCCGGCGCAAGCTCGGTGTAGAGCTTGCAGGCGGCTTCCCCGGAGTCCGCCTCGGCGATGACGGATAAATCGGGGATCGACTGCAGCAGCAGTCGAAAGCCCATGCGGACCACCGCATGATCGTCGACCAGCAGAACGCGGATCATGCCGGCACCGCGAGCGGAATATCGGCCGACAGCAGCACCCCGCGAGTCTGCTGATTGTGCACATTCAGTGTTCCGCCCAACTGTGAGACGCGATCGGCGAGGCCGCGCAGCCCGTAATGGCCCGGGCGTGCCCAGTCGGCGGGCAAACCGACGCCGTCATCGGCCACCGATACATAAATCCGGCGCGCGTCGCCCTCAATGGAAATGTCGACCTGCGAGGGTCGTGCGTGACGCAGCGCGTTGGTCAGTCCTTCCTGGACGACGCGATAGATGGCGAGCGTGACGGACGGGCTGAGATCCGCGGGCAGCCGGTGCTTCACGTCGATGGAAATCGACGGGTTGCGCCGTTGCCAATCGCGCACCAGGTTTTCGATGGTGGCCGACAGCCCGAGCGCATCCAGCGACAAGGGCGCCAGGCGTGGAATCAGACTGTGCATGGCATCGTAGAGCCGCGCCGCCTCATCGGAGATCAGCCGCGCTGCCTCGCCGGTCGCGGGATCGCGGGCGCCTCCCTGCGCCGCGATGGCGAGTGCGAGGCTGCGGATGGCGGTCACCGACTGGCCGAACTCATCGTGCAATTCGTGCGCAATGAGCCGACGCTCCTCTTCCACGCGCTGATCGGCCAGAGAGGCCATTTCGCGGCGCTCCTCGAGCCGCGCCTCCGCGTCGCGTGCCTGTCGCTCCGCCTGCACCTTGTCCTCGACCGCTTGCGCCATCCGGTTGAAGGCGTTGCCGATGACTTCGGCTTCCGAACCGGCCAATGGCGGCAGCCGGAACGCGAGATCGCCCCGCTGCAGACGCTCCAGACCCTCCGCAATGACGGGAATTGGTTTGAATACCCGCGCCACCAACCAGAAGGCGGCGGCATTCATGATGATCAGCATGACGGTGCCCACGAGGGAGATGCGCACGACATCGTCCCACGCGTCGAGCACGGCGCGCGAGGGCTGCGCTTCGACGACCAATTGCACACCGCCTCGGAGCATGAACACCTCTCGCGCCGAAGTGGGCGTGAACAAGCGGGCGAACCAGGCGGGGGCTTCGCGTCCGGCCTTGTACGTTGCCGCGGGCGCGCGGTACAAAACCTCTCCGGACGGCGCCAGCAGGTAGACCTCATTGGCGCGGACCCGTCCCAGCTGCCTGACGAACTGCATCACCATATCCGGCCCGCCGATGGTGGAGTAGACGGAGGCCAACTGGCCCAATAACTGGGACGCCACCCGATTGGCAGCCTCAATCTCCTCGCGCACCGATTCCTGGGTGCTCTGGACCTCCGCCGCGATCAGCACGATCACGAAGGCGGCGCTCAGAGCCGAAATGACCAGATTCAACTGCGTCCTGAGCTTCATGGGCCGCATGGTACCAGGGGCGAACCACGGCCCGCCGACCTCCGCCGGCCCGCGGGTGGACTTCGGCTCATGAAAATCATGAGGGTTGTTTAATGAGTGTGCGGATCCATCGGCAGCGGGGTGCCCGCACCATGAAATCGTACTTGTCCAAGAGGGTTCGTCATGAAATGGGAAACACCGCAAGCGGTTGAGTTACGGTTCGGCATGGAAATCACCATGTACGTGGCCAATCGCTGATACGTCGATAGGGCGCCCGCCCGCGCAGGCGGGCACGCCCGTTTAAGCGTTCCCCCGTGAAAATCCGTGTGCTGGGGTCGGCCGCCGGGGGCGGTTTTCCTCAATGGAACTGCAATTGCCCCAACTGCGCCGGGCATCGAGCCGGAACCCTGAAGGCGCCGGCGCGCACTCAATCCTCGATCGCCGTCGCCGGCTTGGATCCGGCCCGCTGGGTGCTGGTGAACGCCTCGCCGGATATCCGCGCGCAACTCCTGGGAACCCCGCAATTGCAGCCGAACAGGTCGCTTCGAGACACGGCGCTCTGCGCCATCGTGCTGGTGGACGGTCAAATCGACCACACCACGGGACTTTACATGTTGCGGGAATCGACCCGCCCCTGGCCGATCTGGTGTACCGACAGCACCCATGCCGACCTGACGCGCGGCAATCCGATATTGAGCGTGCTGGGCCACTTCTGCGGCATCGATCGTCGCCGCATCGATCTCGACCGTGAATTCGCCATCGACGAGGTGGCCGACCTGCGATGGCGCGCGCTGCCCGTGGCGAGCAAGCCCGCGCCGTACTCGCCCCACCGCGAGTCGCCGGTGCCGGGCGACAACATCGCGCTGATCATCGAGGATCGATCGAGCGGCCGCTCGGTGGTTTACGCGCCGGGACTTTCGGCCATCGACGCCCGGCTGTGGGGGTTCATGCGGGCCGCGGCGTGCGTGCTGGTCGACGGCACCTTCTGGAGCGACGATGAAATGGTGCGCGTGGGTGTCTCCGGCAAGCGCGCGCGCGACATTGGCCATTTGCCCCAGAGCGGGCCGGACGGCATGCTCGAGCAGCTCGACCGGCTTCCCGCGGGCGTGCGCAAGATCCTGATCCACATCAACAACACCAATCCCATCCTCGATGAGTTATCCGTGGAGTTCGGCGAGTTGAGGCGTCACGGCGTCGAGCTGGCGGAGGACGGTATGGAGATCTCGCTGTGAGCGACCTGCCCTGGAGCCGTGATGAATTCGAGGCGCAGCTGAGACAGCAGGGCTCGGCCTATCACATCCATCATCCGTTCAATGTCCTGCTCAATTCGGGCAACGCCAATCGCGATCAGATCCGCGGCTGGGTCGCCAACCGCTATTACTATCAGATCAATATTCCCATCAAGGACGCCGCGATTTTGTCCAACTGCCCTGATCGAGCGGTGCGGCGCAGCTGGATCCAGCGCATTCTGGACCACGACGGCTACGGCGAGGATCCGGGCGGGATCGATTCGTGGCTGCGCCTCGGCGAGGCGGTGGGCTGGCCGCGGGAGTCCGTGGAAAGCCTGTCGGAGGTGCTGCCGGGCGTGCGCTTCGCCGTGGACGCCTACGTGAACTTCGCGCGACGGGCGCCGTGGCAGGAGGCGGTGTGCTCCTCGTTGACAGAGCTGTTCGCGCCGGAGATTCACAAGCAGAGGCTCGCCAATTGGCCGAAACACTATCCCTGGATCGATTGCGCGGGCCTCACGTATTTTCAAAGCCGGGTGAGTCTTGCGCGGCGCGACGTAGAATTCGGCTTGAAGTTCACGTTGGACCACTTCGTGACGCGTGCCATGCAGCGGCGGGCGCTCGAGATTCTCAAGTTCAAGCTCGACGTGCTTTGGCAGATGAACGACGCCATGGCGCTGCGCTACGCTTTGCCGACATGAGCGCCGAGGGCATCCAGGGGGCATCCCGCCCGTCGCTCGGACGCGGTTTTCGACTTCAGTGGGAGGCTGCGCAGAATGCCTACGTGCTGTTGTTTCCAGAAGGCATGATCAAGCTGAACGGCAGCGCGGGTGAGATCATGAAGCGATGTACGGGAGAATCGACCGTTGCCGAGATCACGGCGGATCTCGAGCGCACGTTCGAGGCTTCCGGCCTGTCGGCAGATGTCATCGCGTTCATTGAAATGGCGCGTGCCAAGCAATGGCTGTCGGTGGCCACATGACGGCGCTGCCGGCAGCCAGCCCGGGAGCCCACCCCAGCGCCGCGACCCGTCCCGGGCCACCGCTCTGGCTGCTGCTCGAGCTCACCTACCGGTGCCCGCTGCACTGCGCTTTTTGTTACAACCCGACGAATTTCGCGGCCAGCGGACCTGAACTCGGCACCGAAGACTGGCTCCGCGTGCTGCAGCAGGCTCGCGCGCTCGGCTCGGTGCAGTTGGGCCTGTCAGGCGGCGAGCCGCTGGCGCGCGACGACCTCGAGCCCATCGTGGCGGAGGCACACCGGCTCGGGTTTTATACCAATCTCATCACTTCGGGGGTGGGTCTCAGCGAGATGCGCATCCGTGCGCTAAAGGATGCGGGACTCGACCATATTCAGCTGTCCTTTCAGGACAGCACCCGGCAGATGAACGATTTCCTGAGCAGCACCCGCACCTTCGACTTGAAGTCCAAGGTCGCGGCGCTAATCAAACAGCACGACTATCCGATGGTGTTGAATGTGGTGCTGCACCGGCTCAATATCGATCACGTCGAGGAGATCCTGCAGATGGCGGAGCGCATGGGCGCGGACTACGTGGAGCTCGCCAACACCCAGTTTTACGGCTGGGCTTGGCACAACCGCCGGCAATTGATGCCGAGCCGGGCGCAAGTCGAGCGGGCCGAGGAGGTTACTCGGCGCTTCCGCGAGCGTCAGGACCGGCCGATGCGGATTTTCTTCGTGGTGCCGGACTATTTCGAGAAGCGGCCGAAGGCCTGCATGAACGGGCTGGGCTCCATATTCCTGACCGTCACGCCGGACGGCACGGCGCTCCCCTGCCATGCGGCGCGGATGCTCCCAGGTCTCACATTCCCGAACGTCAAGACCGCGAGTCTCGAGCACGTTTGGTACGAGTCATCCGGGTTCACGCATTTCCGGGGAGATGCGTGGATGAAGGAGCCGTGCAGAAGCTGTCCCGAGAAGACGCGCGACTTCGGTGGCTGCCGCTGTCAGGCCTATTTGCTGACCGGCGACGCGGCCAACGCCGATCCGGTCTGCGATTTGTCGCCGCACCACCACAAGGTGGTCGACGCGGCGCTCGCGGCGGAGCAGGAAGAGCCGATGGTGTTTCGCTCGCGCGCCAATTCGTCTAGGCTTTTCTGATGCATCTGATCACCGTGCTGTTTCTCGTCGCACTGGCCGGCGAGACGGGAATACGTCTTTGGCTGGCATCGCGCCAGGTCGCCGCCGTGAGCGCCCATCGCGACCGGGTTCCCGATCTTTTCGCGCAGCGCATCGCGCTACCTGACCAGCAGCGAGCCGCCGACTACACCGTGGCGCGCGTGCACGCGGGTCGATGGGCGACGGTGTTCGAGGCGCTTATCAAGCTGGCCTTGACCTTGGGCGGCGGTCTCGCGCTCGTGAGCAGGCTGGTCGACCGCATCGGGTGGCCCGAACCCTGGGGGGGCACGCTCACCGTGCTGGCGGTCTTTGTGCTGCTGGGTGCGCTCGGGCTGCCGTTCACGCTCTGGCGGACGTTTCGGATCGAAGCGCGATTCGGCTTCAATCGGATATCTCCGGCGCTGTTCGCGCTCGACCTCGCGAAGCGGCTGCTGCTCGGATTCTTGCTCGGCGCGCCATTGGTGCTGGCGACGATCTATCTCATGGAAAAAGCCGGCGTTTGGTGGTGGGCTTGGGCCTGGCTCGTCTGGATGGGCGTGTCGCTCGCGTTGACGTGGGCAGCGCCGCGTTTCATCGCGCCGCTCTTCAACAAGTTTTCACCGCTCACGGACAGCGGGTTGCGAGAGCGTGTGGAGCAGCTCCTCGAGCGTTGCGGGTTCAAGGCGGGAGGCGGCGTGTTCGTGATGGACGGTTCGCGGCGCTCCGCCCACGGCAATGCGTATTTCACCGGCATCGGAAGGAACAAGCGCATCGTATTCTTCGACACGCTTCTGTCGCGCATCGACGGCGAGGAGATCGAGGCGGTTCTGGCGCACGAGCTGGGACATTTCCGGCTGCACCACGTACGTCAACGGTTGGTGGTGTCGTCGGTGTCGCTGTTGGCCGGGCTGGCGCTTCTCGGCTGGCTGGCTGCTCAACCCGATTTTTATGCGGCTTTGGGTGTTCCCTCACGCTCCGCGGCCATGGCGCTGGTGCTGTTCATGGTGGTCGTGCCGGTATTCACGTTCTTCGCGACGCCGCTCGAAGCCTGGTGGTCGAGACGGCACGAGCGCGAGGCCGACGACTTCGCGGTTGCCCATGCGAATCCGGAGCGGCTGGCCGCGGCGCTGGTCAAGCTGTATCGAGACAACGCCAGTACGCTGACGCCCGACCCCGTGCACTCGGCTTTTTACGATTCGCACCCGCCGGCGCTCGAGCGGATCTCGCGCCTGCAGCGGCTTAATTCTGCGGCGCACGTCTGAGCCGGCAGGCTCACGCGGGCGACAGGCTCAAGCCGCCGCCCGCTGTACGGGCGCATCCTCCAAGGCATGCGCCAGCACGTCGTCGATCCGCTCCGCCCACACGAACTCGAGTTTGTTGCGCACACTCTCGGGGATGTCCTCCAGATCGCGCCGATTGCGCGCCGGGAGAATGACCGTGCGAATGCCGGCACGCGCCGCCGCCACGCATTTCTCCTTGATGCCGCCCACCGGAAGCACGACACCGCGCAGGCTGATTTCGCCGGTCATGGCCACATCCGACCGCACCGTGCGCTTCGACAGAAGCGAGGCCAGTGATGTCGCCATCGCCACACCGGCGCTCGGGCCGTCCTTGGGAATGGCGCCTGCGGGCACGTGTATGTGCAGATCGCAATCATCCAGCACGGAAGGAGCGATGCCCAACCGATCCGCCTGCGACTTCACCAGCGTCACGGCGGTCTGGGCGCTTTCCTTCATCACGTCGCCCAGCTGGCCGGTCAAGATGAGCTTGCCGGTGCCTTTGACCCGGCTCGACTCGATGAACAAGATATCGCCGCCCGCCGGCGTCCAGGCCAACCCCGTCGCAACACCCGGTACACTGGTGCGAAGCGCCACGTCGTTCTCGAAGCGAGGAGCGCCCAGAATCGATGCCACTTCCGCGATATCGATGTTCACGCTCGAGGCTTTTCCGGAGGCGATGGCGACCGCGGAATTGCGCAGCAGCGCGCCGATCTGGCGTTCCAGATTCCTCACTCCGGCCTCGCGCGTGTAGTCGCCGATCACCTTGCGCAACGCTTCTTCGGAGATCGTGATCTGCTCCGCAGTCAAGCCGTTGGCTGCCAGTTGGCGAGCGAGCAGATAGCGCCTCGCGATCTGCATCTTTTCTTCTTCCGTGTAGCCCGCGAGCTCGATGACTTCCATGCGGTCGCGGAGCGGCGCGGGTATGGAGTCGAGCACGTTGGCCGTGCCGATGAACAGCACCTTCGACAGGTCGAACGGCACCGCCAGGTAATTGTCGCGGAACGTGTTGTTCTGCTCCGGGTCGAGCACTTCGAGCAGCGCCGAGAACGGATCGCCCTGGTAGCTCGCCGAGAGTTTGTCCACTTCATCCAGCATCAGCACGGGATTGCGCCGCCCGGCCTTGCGCACCGCCTGTGCGATATTGCCCGGCAGCGAGCCGATGTAAGTGCGCCGATGCCCGCGGATCTCCGCCTCATCGTGGACTCCGCCCAAGCTCACGCGCCGGAACTGAAGTCCGAGCGCCTTGGCGATACTCTGCCCGAGGGAGGTCTTGCCGACGCCCGGCGGTCCCACGAAACACAGGATCGGACTGCGGCCTTCCGGATTGAGCTTACGCACCGCGAGAAACTCGAGAATGCGCCGCTTGACCTTCTCCAGACCGTAGTGATCCTCATCCAAGATCACCCGAGCCCGCTCGATGTCGACCTGCTCCGGATCGATTTTCGACCATGGCATGGCGATCAGCCAGTCGAGATAGTTGCGCGTCATGGAATATTCCGCCGCGCCCTCCGGCATGCGCTCGAGGCGCGCCAGCTCGCGCAGCGCCTGCTCCTCCGCTTCCGGCGGCATCTTCGCCTCGGTGATCGATTTCTTGAGATCCTCGGCCTCCGCTCCGTTGCGGCCGCCTTCGCCGAGCTCCTTCTGGATCTGGTGCAACCGCTCGCGCAGCACGGCCTCCTTCTGACGCTCGTCGAAGGCTTCGCGCGTGCGCTCGTCGATTTGCCGCGAGACCTTCAACACCTCGATCCTGCGGTTGAGCAGCGCGAGCACCCGGTCGAGCCGAGCCTTGAGGTCGAAAGTCGCGAGAATTTCCTGTTTCTCAGCGGGCTTCAAGTCCATGAAGCTGGTCACGATGTCCGCCAGAGTCGGCACCGACTCGATGGCGCGAATCGCGTTGACGAGCTCACTGGGCACCTGCGGCAGGAGCTGCGACGCCTCGATCGCCCGCTCGCGCAAAGTCAACCCACGCGCCTCGACCTCACGGTCGTTGGCGGCCGGCTCCCGGTGCGGCTCGATGCGGGCGACCAGGAACGGCTCGAGGCTCACGTAATCCAGCACGGTAAAGCGTTGCTCGCCTTGCGCGATGAGATGATGCGTTCCGTCCGCCGCGGTTACGAATCGCACGATCGAGGCCACTGTGCCCACGCGATGCAGCTCTCCCGCGGCCGGTTCGTCGCCCGCGTCTGCGCCCGCAGCGCCCGCCTCGGATTGCAGCACGAGACCGACCCGCCGCTGAGTGCGCACGGCCTCTTGCGCCGCCGCCAGCGCACGCTTGCCGGTTACGGCAATCGGCAGCACGACGCCCGGGAATAGCACGGTGTCGCGTACGGGCAGAATGATCAACACGTCTTCCGGTATCACGGTATTTGGCAAAGGACTCTCGTTGCTCATAGTGGGGACCCTGTCAGCCGCAGATGGAGATAACCGCGCTCGAGGCGCAGCTCGAGCAGCACGTAGCTGCCCGCCGGCAAATCGATGCGCCGCCGCATCCGGCCGTAGGGAATTTCCATGCGGATAACCTCGCCTCCGGACCGAAATTGCGGGGGCGGCACGTTGGTCTCCACCAACAAACCCGACGGCGTGATCTTCGCCACCACATCTTCGGCTCGCGCCCCGGGAAGCGCCAAGGTGACCTCGACGTCGCGGCCCTGAGCCACGATATTCGCCGGCGGCTCCCAGACGGGACTTGAAGGACCCGCCAGCAGCTCATAGAAATGACGGTGCCGGCGCTCGGCCTCGTCGAGGCGCGCGCAGGCCTCCGCCCACATCCAGGATTTTCGACGCATCATGGGATGAGAAATGAGGGCGGGCGGTTTCAGTTCAAGGCTTGCCCGTCAGGGCTTGGGGGGGGAGGCCTTTTCGGTCAGCCGGACCGTGTAGCCGCCGGATTTCTCGTCCGCGCGCAGCGTGAGAAGCCCGCGTTTCTCCGCATCGGCGAGCAGGTCGTTGAACGAGCGGAAACCGTAGAACCGCTCGTTGAACCCGGGATGGCGGCGTTTGATGGCCTGCTTGATCATCGAGCCCCAGATTTGCTCGTTTTCACCCCGCTCCTCGGTGACGGCGTCGAGCGTTTCGACCACCAGATCCAGCGCATCCGCCGGGTCGGGGGCTTTGTTCTCCGACGGCGCCGTGCTGTCGGCGGGAGCATTGTCGGCGGCCGCGCTGACGGCGGGCGCGCCGACGCCGCGGTTGCCTGCGTTTGTGCCCCCCGCACGCCGGCGCTTGGTGCGCTCCTTGCGCACCAGGTCATCGTAGTAGATGAACTCGTCGCAATTGTTGAGAAAGAGGTCGGAGGTCGAATTCTTCACACCCACGCCGATCACCGTCTTGGCGTTCTCCCGAAGTTTGCTCACCAGCGGCGAGAAATCCGAATCGCCGCTCAGGATGACGAAGGTATCGACGTGCCCTTTGGTGTAGCAGAGGTCCAGGGCGTCCACCACCATCCTGATGTCCGCGGAGTTCTTGCCGGACTGGCGTACGTGCGGAATCTCGATGAGCTCGAATGCCGCCTCGTGCAGGCCGCGCTTGAAGTCCTTGTAACGATCGAAGTCGCAATAGGCCTTCTTCACCACGATATGGCCTTTGAGCAGCAATCGCTCGAGCACCTTGTTGATGTCGAAACTTGGGTATTTGGCATCGCGCGCCCCGAGCGCGATGTTCTCCAAATCGAGGAACACGGCCATGGTGGCATCGGAGGTAATCGTAGGCATAGAGTGTAATCCAGGGACCGCGGGAGCCGCGGCTAGAACCAATTGTAGTTGAAGCTGATGCTCACGCGCTCCGCGCGCTTGGGATTCGGCGCTACTTCATGGCGCAGCCAGCTTTCGAACAACACCAGCTTGCCCGCCTCGGCCGGCACCGTCATCCACGTCCGGTTCGAGGCCCGCGCGTCCGCCTTGCGCGGCGGCGCCGCCATGAACCGATCGAGCCGCGGATCCTCGAATTTCAGCCCGGGCGAGCCGCGCGGAACCCGCACATAGTAGGTGCCGCTCAGGGTCGACAACGGGTGCAGGTGCAGCACGTGCACGGTACGCTGCGGCATGATGTTTACCCAGCAATCCGTCATCGACAAGCTTCGCCCGTCGAGATCCCAATCCGCAGCCTCGGCAAAGGCGCGCACGTGGCGCCGAAGCTTGCGCTCCAGCATCTCGAAGGTCGGTGAGACGCGTTGCAGGCGATGAGCCGAGGCGTAGGAGGTGTAGCCCCCCGGATAGTTCTTGGCGGACCAACGCCGGCCGGCGGGATCGTCGAGGCGGAGCCGCTCGCACTCGTGCAGCAGCGCTCGGTTCAATTCCGGCGCGCCGCTTCGCTGCAGCGCAGCCGTGTACACGAGCGTCGGAAAGACCTGGTGGAAGGGCACTCGAACGTTCGCCGCGGCCGTCCGGCTTACAGGGACAACTTGACTTCGTTGAACTGGATGATGGGTTGCACATCGGTGTAGCGGGGAATATCCGCCGTCAATTCCTCGGCCGCGGGCCCCCAGACCTTGAGAAAGGCCTCGATCGAATCGAAATAGAACTGGCATCCGCCGAAAAAGGCGGGCGGCTGTCCAGGCGCCGTGCCTTGAATACCCGCGTCCACCTCGGTCTTGTGCAGCCCATTGGCGAGCAGCGTCATCGCCAACGGCATGTGCTTGGTCGTGTAATAGGCCATGTCGAAGTGCGAGCCGGGCTTGTTCGGATACAGGACGCTGACTTTGATCATGAGAGCTGCCTTGTGGGGTTCGGAGGAGAGATGAGTCTCGAGGGCATTATACGATGCCCGAGGCGGGCCCAACGCGCGCGGGGCGGCAGTGATGGCGTGCGGCCTATTTTGCTGCGTTCATCATCGTGCTTCCCTGTTGTCATCCACGCCGACCGCCGCTCCCGCAGGCGCGCGCGAATCGGCGGCGCCATAGAGGATTGCCGGCCGAGGAAATCCCAGCGCTGTCGCTTGCGCTGCGGCGGCAGGCGCGATGCCGATCGCCTCCACGGCGTTGCCGGTTCCCCACGGCGGGAGGGGGGTGATCCGGTAACCCATGTGCCTCAACGCAGCCGTGGTGTCCGCGGACAACGCAAAGGGCTCCGCGGCGAGCGTATCAGGCAGCCATTGATGATGAATGCGCGGCGCATCCACGGCCTCCTCGAGCGGCATACCGTGATCTATGACGTTCACGATGACTTCGAGCACCGTGCTGATGATCCTCGATCCGCCCGGCGTGCCGAGCACCAGAAGAGGTTTGCCGTCCTTCATCACGATGGTGGGCGTCATCGAGCTCAACGGCCGTTTGCCGGGCGCTATCGCGTTGGCGCTGCCTTGGACGAGACCGAACATATTCGCGGTACCCGGCTTTACGGTGAAATCATCCATCTCGTCATTGAGGAAAAAGCCCGTGTCGCCCGCGATCACCTTGGCGCCGAAATCGTCGTTGATCGTGAACGTGACCGCCACAGCGTTACCGGCGGCATCGACCACCGAGTAGTGAGTGGTGGTGGCCTTCTCCCGAGCCGCCACCGCCCTGCCAAGCGAGGCGGAGGAGGTCGCGCGATCCGGTGCGATGCGGGTCCGAATGGCGGCGGCGTTGTCCGGCGAAGTCAACCGGGCGACGGGATTGTCGACGAACGCCGGATCTCCCAGATAGAGGTTGCGGTCGTGATACGCGTAGCGCATCGCTTCGGTCAGGTAGTGCACGGACGCGCTCGAGTGAAAGCCCAGATCCTTCAGTGGATAGCCCTGCAAAATCTGCAGCATCTCGCAGAGAGTAACCCCGCCCGAGCTCGGCGGAGGGGCCGACGAGACTGAGTAGCCGCGATACGAACAGCGAATCGGCGGCGATTCCGTGACGGTGTACGCCGCGAAATCCTCGGGCGTGAGCAGGCCGCCATTCGCGCGGCTCGCGGCCGCGATCGAGGCTGCAATGGGGCCGCGGTAGAATTCATCGACGCCTGCCGCGCTGACGGCGCGAAGTGTCGACGCCAACTGGGTCTGCACCAGCCGATCGCCGGGCCGAAACGGCGCACCGTGGTTCAAGAACACCGCAGCGACATTGGGCTGCGCGCGGAACTCGCCTGTCGCGCCATCGAGCACGTCGGTATCGCCCCGGGTCAGAACGAATCCGTCCTGGGCCAAGGCGATGGCGGGGGCTATGAGCCTCGCGCGCGGCAGCGTGCCATATCTCTCCCGCGCGGTCTCGAGTCCCATGACGGTTCCCGGCACTCCGACCGCAAGGTAGCCGTCCACGCTTCGCGCCGTCAGGGGCTCGCCTTGGGAGTCGAGGTACATGTTCGCGGTTGCGGCGAGCGGAGCCTTCTCGCGGAAATTGAGGAAGGTCTCCCGGCCGTCGGCGAGGTGGATGACCATGAAGCCGCCGCCGCCGAGATTTCCGCAGCATGGGTGGGTGACCGCAAGCGCATATCCGACCGCCACCGCGGCGTCGATCGCGTTGCCGCCCGCACGCAACACGTCGGCGCCCACGTCGGATGCGAGATGCTGCGCCGAGACCACCATGCCGCCGCTCGATTCGACGGCCGGCGGCGCGGCTCCTCGGGCCTGAGAGACCAGGAGTGCGGCGGCAGCGATCGCTGAAGCCGATGCCCGAGGCAATGCCGTCAGACAGTTTCTCCTGGATGGGGTGGGCGGATCGATCCCAGGACGTGTTCCAGCGACGCACCGAGCTCGATCAGCGCGCGGTCGCCGCGGGCTGGTCCGTCGAATTCAAGCGCCACCGGCAATCCGGCATCGGTCAGCCCGGCCGGCAAAACCAAACCGGGGATTCCCGCCGTACTCCCGGGGGCGATGTTTCGGGCGACGGCCTGCTCGAACGGCACGGGCTGACCGCGGATGTCGAGCGTGGTCTCCTCGCCGATGCGCGGGGCCGCAACGCGAGTGGCGGGAAACACGAGTGCAGCGACGCCGGTTTTCTCGAAATAAGTGCGATAGAGCTGCCGTAACTCCGGCAGATGGCGATCGCGAGCCGCCGCGTACGCCTGTTCGGAGACGACATTGGGGCCGCCCGGCATCACATCGCTTTTGAAGATCGCCTGGATATCGGAGCTCGCTCGCGCGATGAGTTCTTCGAGAGTCACGCCCGCCCCGTACTCCTCTAGGTAGCGTGCGAGCGCGAAGCGTACATCGTGGTTTTGGACCTGATCCGTCGTCAAGTCGACCAGGCGCTCGAGCCCCAAGAATGGCGTCTCGACCAGCACGACGCCGGCATCCTTGAGGCGCGCAAGCGCGGCATCGGTGATCCGCTCAACCTCCGGATCGAGCCCCGTGTACCAATAGTCGCGCACGATTCCGAGACGTACTCCGCGAAGCGGCTTCGCTTCGATGGGGCGCGCGTTGGGAACCAGGACGGAGTCGAACAGTTCGATGTCCGCCATGCTTCGCGCATGCGGACCGGCCTGGTCAAACAGGCTCGAGATCGGCACACAGGCCCGCGTGGAATAACGACCGGTGGTCGGCCTGAAACCCACGATGCCGCAAAACGCCGCGGGCACTCGAATCGAGCCTTCCGTGTCCTCGGCGATGCCCAACGGAGCGAGTCGCGCGGCGATCGCAGCCGCGGTCCCCCCGCTGCTGCCACCGGGAATACGCGATGGATCGTAGGGGTTGTGGACGGCGCCGAATGCCAGGTTGTTGCTGGTCCAGCCGAAGGACAGCTCATGCAGGTTGGTCTTGCCGAGCACGATGGCGCCGGCGGCGCGGAGCGAGGCAACCAGCGGCGCGTCCTCTTTCGGCCGGAAGTGCTTGAGCGCCGGTGTGCCCCCGGTGGTCGGGTAGTCGCGGGTGTTGACGCTGTCCTTCACCGGGATGGGCAGTCCGAACAACGGGCCGGGCGTCTGACCCGACTTGCGTTCGCGATCGCGCTCGCGGGCGCTCTCGAGCACCCGATCCGGCTGCAGCGTGATGAATGCGTTGAGCGCATGCGCGGCCCGGCATCGCTCGAGGAGGGCGGTGGCGTAGCGCTCGCAAGACAGCTCGCCGCGCGACATCCGCGCAACCGCTTCTACAGCCGTGAGCGCGGCAAGCTGGCTGCGGGGCTCGTCCTGCGCGGCCAAGGTCAAACCGCGCAGAGCGGGCAAGGCGGCCGCTGCCGCGCTGGCGGCCGCACCGAGCAACAAACGCCGGCGGCGCGGATCATCGGGACGCGACACGGTCGCGCCTCAATGCCTGGCACATGCAATGCACTGCCCCGCCGCCATTGCCGATCATCGACACGTCGGGGTCGTAGACCGTGAGCCCCTCGGCGCGGCACGCGGCGATCAGATTCTTGCTCGAGGCCGGCACCAGCACGCGTTCGTCGCCCAGCGCCACCACGTTGCTCCCGAGTTGCATGGCATCGCCATACGGGATCGGGATGGCGCGGATACCCTGGGATCGCAGCCATTCGATGAGTTCCGGCTCGACCGCCTCGGCGCAGACTACGGCCAACCCCTCGGCGATCATTCCCATCTGCACGTCGAGGTGCAGAAAGTGCGAATCGAACTCGTAAGTGCGCATCTCCCAGCCCTCGGCTGCGAACCAGCCCTGAAGCTGCTTCACAGCCGGCTCTATCGAACGCTCGCCGGAGAATCCGCAAATCGCAACGCCGGGCTTCAGGACCATGAAATCGCCTCCCTCCACGTTGCCGGCAGTGATCAGGTCATAGATCGGGATGTCTGCATCCAGATAGAACTGGATGCACGCGGCGTACTCGCCGCGCCGGTAGGGCTTCTGCGCTTGCAGGATGACCGCGCCCCAGGGAGTCATGGCGCTCGAATCGCGGGCGAAAATCTGGTAGGGAAGATGAGGATCCGGCGGCAAGACGTGGACGTTTACGCCGGCCTGGCGGTAGACATCGAGCATCTCAGCGTATTGTTTGCGGGCAAGCTCGACATCGAACTTCAGTCCGATGCGCTCCGAGCGCTGCGCCACGGCATTGCCTCCGCGCCATGCGAAATGGTCGATGGGGCCGACCAGCACCTCGCGCAACCGGCCGTATTCACTGTCGACTCCCCAGCGCTCCAACCGCGGCGTGCCGCCGCCTTCTACCCGGGTTTTGAGCTTCATCGTGGATCCTTGGTCGGACAATGACGGACACGCCGGCATGATTGCATAACTGGTCCTGCTTCGGCACCTCTCGCCCGGGTAACCCCCAGATGAAAAGCGTCCGTTGTTCTGGTAGCGTGCGCACATGCGATTTGCCGTCTGGGCGTCCAATCCCTTGAAACACCTGTACCGGGCACTCGCCCTGGTTGCGTTGTTGATTGCCGGACAGCAGGGCGCCGTGGTGCACGAGTTGGGGCATCTCGCCGGCGCGCAGAGCGCCGATTTGCACGCGAGTGCGAGCGAGACGACGCATGCGAACTGCGCGCTCTGTCCGCTGTTCGCGCAAGTCGCGACCGCGGCTGTCAGCCACTCCATTCAGATTCCTGTGCTGCTCTGCGCCGGAATCGACCGCGTGTCAGAGCCTCCTGTCGAGGCCATCGACGCCGCCGTTCCCTCACCGCGAAGCCGCGGACCGCCCTCCCTCAGCTGATCGTTGGACGACGCACGAACCGCCCGAGCAATCGGCGCGGCTCGGACCGATTAGCTTTTGCGGAGTGATCTCAATGTTCAGATTTCCCTTTGCCCGGGCGGCCTCGCTGGGCACCGCCGCGCTCTTGCTCGGATCGGCGGCGATTGCCGATACCGCCGACACGGCGCTCGATGCTGGTGCGACCTCGGCCACCACGCCGGGCGCCACGCAGGACCTCATGCCGGCCATCGTGGTGACGGCTCAGCACCTCGACGAAGTGCGCTCGCACATACAGACCCAGACGGGCGCGTCCACGTACACCATCGACGCCAAGGCCATCGAGGCAACGCCAGGCGGCGACAACACGCTTCTCAATCAGGTCGTGCTGCAGGCGCCGGACGTTGCCCAGGATTCGTTCGGCCAGTACCACGTGCGCGGCGAGCACGATGGCCTCCAATACCGGATCAACGGCGTCATCCTGCCCGAGGGCATCAGCGTTTTCGGCCAGTCGCTCGATCCCCGGTTGATCACCTCGATCAGTCTGGTCACCGGTGCGCTGCCGGCAGAGTTCGGGCTGCGCACCGCCGGCATCATCGATATCACGACCAAGAGCGGTCTTCAGGCACCGGGCGGCTCGATCTCGTTGTACGGTGGAAGTCACGGGGAGATCGAGCCGAGCTTCGCCTACGGCGGCGGCGCCGGTTCGTTCAGCTACTTCGTGACCGGCGATTTTCTGCGGAATGATCTCGGGATCGAGTCCCCGGACGGGAGCTCCAATCCCATCCACGATCACACCACCCAGTACCATGGGTTCGGCTACTTCGAGGACATCCTGAATGAGGACAACCGGGTGTCGCTCATGCTCGGCAGCTCGGTGGGCAAGTTTCAGATTCCCAATCTTGACGGCGAGCAGCCCTCGCTCGATCTTACGGTCAACGGCGTCCGGGACTACCCCAGCCAGGCGCTCGACGAGAATCAGCGCGAGGTGACGCAGTTCGGCGCGTTGAGCTGGCAGCACTCGGTCGGTCCCTTGAACGTGCAGACTTCCTTCATCGCACGCTATTCGAGCTTGACCTTCACACCGGACTGGTTGGGCGACTTGTTGTTCACGGGCATCGCGCAGGACGCGTTCAAGCAGAACGTCGCCTATGCGGGTCAGAGCGATGCCTCCTACGAGTTCGACGACAGCCATACGCTGCGGGGCGGCGTGTTCCTGCAATCGGATCATTCGATCAGCGACACGATCTCCCAGGTTCTCCAGACGGACGATCCCGACCCGGCGACCGCCGATGTGCCCGTCAGCATCGTCGACAACGGCGCCAAGACCGAGTGGCTGTACAGCGCGTACCTGCAGGACGAGTGGAAGGTTGAGCCGAATTTCACCGTCAACTACGGCCTGCGCTTCGACAAATACACCGCCTACACGGGTGGACACCAGGTCGGTCCGCGGCTGAACATGGTCTGGGAAGTGCTGCCCGATACCACGCTCCATGCCGGCTATTCCCGATATTTTTCGCCGCCCCCCTTCGAGCTGGTGGGCGCCAAGGACATCGCGCTGTTCCAGAACACGACCTCTCCGGCGCTATCGTCCGGGGACACGGCGCCGCAGGCGGAGCGTGCGAACTACTACGATGCCGGAGTACAGCAAAAGATCACCTCGGATTTCACCATCGGCCTGGATAATTATTACAAGCAGTCGGCGAACTTGATCGACGAGGGTCAGTTCGGTGCCCCCATCATTCTCACTCCGTTCAACTATCGGTACGGCAAGCAGTACGGTTCGGAGTTGACCTTCAACTACACCACCAAAACCTTCAACGCTTATTTAAACCTCGCCGTGCAAAGCGCCAAGGGCAAGGACATCGAGTCGGCGCAGTTCAATTTCACGCAGGCCGATCTCGACTACATCGCGAATAATTACATTCATCTCGATCACGAGCAGCAGCACACCTCGTCCGGGGGCTTGTCGTATCTCTGGAGAGACACGCGCTTCAGCGCGGATTTCCTGCTGGGCTCGGGGCTTCGCGCCGATCTGCCGCTGGCGGTGGGCGAGACAACGCCCTACGGCGGCACGAGCATTCCGAATGGCGAGCATCTTCCCTATTACACGCAGTTCAATACCGGCATCACGCATGTGTTCGACATCTCGGGGAACGGCACCCTCACCGCGAGATTTGACGTGATCAACCTGTTCGACAAGGTCTACGAGATCCGCAACGGCACCGGCGTCGGGGTCGGCGCGCCGCAGTTCGGGCCGCGGCGCGGGTTGTTCTTCGGGCTGTCGAAATCCTTGTGACCCGCGCAAGTTGCGATCGAGCGCGGGCTCAAGCTACATCCCCGACTTGAACTCCAGCCACGCCCGGTTGAACGCGCGGGATTCGTCCGGCGAGTAGACTTTTTGCAGTTCGAACCGCTCGCGTACGTCGCTGGGCGGATAGATGATCGTATTGTCTCGCACTGCAGGTTCCAACAGAGGCACGGCCGCGGCATTCGCCGTCGCGAATCCGATGAACCGGGTGACGGAGGCCGAGACCTCGGGACGCATGACGAAATCGATGAACGCCGAGGCACCGTTTGGATTGGGCGAGTCGGCCGGGATCACCATGCTGTCGATGTAGAAGGGCACCATCTCCCGCGCAAACGAGTAGTCGATTTTGATGTTGCCTTGCGACTCGTTGACCATGCGGCGGGCAATCAGCGCATCGCCCGAATAACCGATCGCGACACACAGATCCCCTTCCGCCAACTGCTGGTAGTAGCCGCTGGTCGAGACGCGACGAATGTAGGGCCGGATCTCCTTGAGCTTGGCTGCAACGGCAGCGAGCTTCGCCGGGTCGGCGGACAGAGCGGGCTGGCCGATGTAGCGCGCGACCATGGGCATGATGTCGCCCCATGAGTCGATCAGCCCGATGCCGCAGCCCGCGAATTTCGCTGCCACTTCTTTCTTGAGCACCATATCCAAGCTTCCGGTGGGCGCTGCGGCCATGATCGCCTTGATCTTGTCGACGTTGTACATGACTCCGGTCGTGCCCCACATCCAGGGAACGGCGTGCTGGTTGCCGGGATCCACGCGGTTCAGCAACTGCATGATCTTCGGATCCGCATTCTTCGCATTGGGGATGCGCGCGGGGTCGAGCACCTTCCAAAATCCCTTGGGAATCTCCCGTCCGAGTTCGGGCGCGGCGTTCATGGTGACCAGATCGTAGTTCGAACTGCCCACGGACAAGATCGTTTCAGCGGTTTCCGGCGAGTCGAGCACCGTGTAATTGACATGGATGCCGGATTGCGCCTCGAACTTGGCGAGCAGCGCGGGCGGAAAATACTCCGCCCAGGCGTAGATGTTCAGCGTGTGGGCGCGGTCGGCGGCGTGGGCACGGTCCAACAACAACAGAACGAGGCTCGCCGCAGCGAGACTCCTCACCATCACTCGGGCTGCGGTCAAATGGAAATCCCCCTCGAGCCATGCGGCGGTCAGGGGATCTTACGGTGATTCTCGCGGTTCCGGTGACTCGTCAGATCGGCCTCAGGTGCTCTCGCACTGCGCGTCGGCGTGCACATGCACAGAGGCGGAGTCCGTCAGCCCCTGTGTGCTGGCGTGCCCACACTTGCGGCCGTTCGCATCGGCAGTCACAGCCGTCCAAGTGAGGTTGCCGCGTCCACTGTCGTCGGGTGCCAGGGACACGGGTATGCGGGTGAACCCATTGATGCGCTCGTGCGACAACACCACGCTATTGGGTTGAGTGCTGGTGTCGTACACCGTGACCACGACATCTTCTGTTCCATCATTGGTGATGGTCACATCGACACCGTTGAGACCGCCTACCGCGGCCGCGCTCACCAGAAACAGCGGGATGGAACTCAGCAATAAACCTTTGTGGACGATCCGCATGGCCTTCTCCTTCCGCAACAGCAACACCAAAGGATGCGGTCGCATTGTGATGCGTACGGCGCGGCGTCGGTAGCGGAGCGCGACTCGTTCAGCGGTGGGATGGCGCCTACGGTGGCATGGCTAATATATTGATTTTTATTAATAAATTGGCCATGTTCAGCGGCCCGACGGCGGCGCAGCAGCGCCAACGCGGCTGCAGCGGGAAATCATGCGCGCAAGCGTGGGCTTGAGAAGCGTTGCACCACAACATGCTTACCCGGTAAGGTTGAGCGGGTGAGCACCGACCCCCCGGCGATTCCGAGTTCCACTCCGGCCCACCGATCGCCGCCCGCCCGTTGGTCCATGTTGGCGGCGCTCGGAATCGTCTTCGGTGATCTGGGTACCAGCCCGCTCTACACGCTGCAGACGGTGGTGCAAGCCATGGGGGGCAAATTCACCCACGGCGAGGCCCTCGGTATCCTGTCGCTGTTGGTCTGGACCTTGATCATCACCATCTCCATCAAGTACTGCTTGTTCGTGATGCGCGCGGACAACCGGGGCGAGGGCGGAATTCTCGCGCTGATGTCATTGATCGGCGCCAACGGATTCAAGCCGGGCTACAAGGCGCTCACGGCGATGGGACTTCTGGGCGCTGCGCTGATTTACGGCGACGGCGTGATCACGCCGGCGATCTCGGTGCTGAGCGCGCTCGAGGGCGTCAATGTCGCAACCGACAGTTTGAAGCCCTATGTCATGCCCATGGCGGTGCTGATTCTCATCGTGCTGTTCACGACGCAACGATTCGGCACCGAGAAAATCGGACGCGCCTTCGGGCCCATCATGCTCGTGTGGTTCTTGGTGATCGCGGTGCTCGGGCTGTCCGCCATCGTGCGCCATCCCGAGGTGCTCGCGGCGCTCGATCCCAGCCATGCCGTGCGTTTCATGATGCATGCGGGCGGCCACGGTCTCCTCGTGCTCGGCGGCGTGTTCCTGTGTATCACCGGGGGTGAGGCCCTGTACGCCGACATGGGCCATTTCGGCCGGGGCCCCATTCGACTGTCCTGGTACACCATCGCGCTGCCGGCCTTGCTGCTGAGCTACGCAGGACAAACCGCCTTCGTCATGGACCAAGGATCGGTGAGTGGAAATCCGTTCTTTCTGATCGCACCGGCCTGGGCGATCTATCCCCTGGTGGTGCTCGCGGCCGTGGCAACCGTGATTGCGAGCCAGGCGATCATCACCGGGTCCTTCTCGATGACCCGTCAGGCCATGCAACTCGGCTGGCTGCCGGGGGTCACCATTCGCCAGACCTCGGATCAGGTGTATGGTCAAATCTACGTCCCCAGCGTCAACTGGCTGCTGATGACGGCGACGCTCGGCACCACCATCGCGTTCGGAAGCTCGGATCGGCTCGCCGGCGCTTATGGGACGGCGGTGGCGACGACCATGCTGCTCACCACGGGGCTGCTGTACAAGGCGATGCGTGACGTGTGGAAATGGCAGGCCGCGCCCGCCATCGCGGTCATCTCGGTCTTTCTGGTGGTGGATGTGAGTTTCTTCTGCGCGAATCTGCTGAAGATCGCCGACGGCGGTTGGTTGCCGTTGACCTTTGCCGGAGTGCTGTTCGTCGTCATGGTGACGTGGCGAACCGGCATCGAAGCCATCCACGCGGCGCTCCAGCAAACGCCCGAGACGGTCCAGCGGTTCCTCTCGCAGCTATCAGCGCACGAGATACCCCGCATCGACGGGACCACGGTGTTTCTCACCCGCAGCAACCAACGAGTGTCCCGTCTCATCGTCGATCATGCCCATTACACCGGCGTCCTGCCGAAGAGGACCATCGCCCTCAGCATCCGCTTCGAGAACACCCCGCGCATCGAGGGTCCGAAATGTTCAGTGGTGGAGAAGATTGGAGAGGGCGTATGGCTGATCGCGGCGCGCTTCGGTTTTTTCGAGATCCCCGATTTGCGTGCGGCGCTCAACAATGCACAGGGCTTGGAGACGCCCATAGATTTCGATCAGGCGTTGTTCATCGCCGCTCGGGATCAGGTCGTTCCGCAAGTTCACTCCGGGGCGATGATGGGATGGCGGGTCGCGCTATTCGCCTTCCTGTATCGCAATTCCGCGAAGATCGTGGACCGGTTCAACTTGCCGCCGGAGCGGGTGGTTGAGATCGCCAGGCAGATCGAGATTTAACGACCGCGCCTCAGACCCGCCCCGCAGCAGCATGTCCCGCAGTACGCTGATCAACCCCGCGATGATCAGGACGAAGAAGGACGAGATCAAGACGAGCGAGAGCAGGAAATGCATGGGCGGCAGAGTGGCATCGCAACCGCGATTTCGGCTGTAGGACAATGCCGGGTCGACCGGTCGGACGCCGCTGAATCCGCCTAAAATACGCAGGGCGGCAGTATCAGGCCTCGAGCCTCCCCGAATCCGATCCGCGCCGCGCCCGGCTTTTCACACCAAGCGCGCAACGTCACGGCGTCGCCATCTTCCAGAAATGCGCGGGCCTCTCCGGACCCCACCGCGACGGGGTGCTTGCCCCCGCCGCCCAGTTCCAGCATCGAGCCGGCTTCCCCCGGGTCAGGGCCGGACTGCGTGCCGGTGCCAAGCAGATCGCCGGGTCGCAGGTTGCAGCCGTTGATCGTGTGATGCGCGACCAGTTGAGCCAAGGTCCAGTAGGAGTGGCGAAAACTGGTGGAAGAAAGCCGCTGCGGCGGGTCGCCGCGTTCGCGCATCGTAGAAGTCTCGAGATCGACCTCGAGGCGGATGTCGATGCCGCCGGCCGCCTCGTTTGCGGAAGATCGCAGGTAGGCCGGCAGCGGCGGATCGCCGCGGCCGCGCGCGTTCGGCGTGCGATAAGGAGCGAGCGCCTGCAGTGATATGAGCCATGGCGAGATGGTGGTCGCGAAGTTCTTGGCCAGGAACGGGCCCAGCGGTTGATATTCGAATGCCTGGATATCCCGGGCCGACCAATCGTTCAACAGGCACAGCCCGAAGATATGTGCCTCGGCATTCTCGATCGTGATCGGGGTGCCGAGCGGATTACCGTTCCCCACGAACACTCCGAGCTCGAGCTCATAATCCAAGCGGGCGCTCGGGGCGACCACGGGCTCGATCTGCCCGGCCGGCAGGCGCTGGCCCCGCGGCCGGTGGATCTGCTGGCCGGAAATGCCAATGGAGGAGCTCCGTCCGTGATAACCGATGGGCAGCCATTTGTAGTTGGGCAGCAGCGGATTGTCGGGGCGGAACAGCCGGCCCACCGCGGTGGCATGGTGAATCGACGAATAAAAATCGGTGAAGTCGCCGATGGTCGCGGGAAGCGAGTATTCGATCAGCGAGCGGGGCGCGAGGCAGCGTTCGAACGAGGCCTGATGCCTCGATCCCTCCGCCAAGCCGTCGAACACGGCGTTGCGAAGCGCGCTCCAGGCGGCGGGACCGAGCTGCATCAACCCGTTGAGCGCCGAGCCGGCGCCGGCCGCAATCGCGGCGCGCGCTTCAGGATTCAATCCGAGAGGTTGGGCGCCCAGAAGCCCCAGATCCACCACTTGATCCCCGATGGCGATGCCGCCGCGAAACGGCTCAGCGGAGCCACGTCGGCGAAATACACCGAGCGGCAGATTCTGGATGGGAAAATCGCTTTGCGGGAGGTTCGCGGCGCAGACCCAGCTCTTTTTTTGTGGATCGTTGGTCGCATCGAGAGGCATCGGGAATGGTCCAGGTGTGAAAGGAAGGATCGGACGCTCAAGGCCGAGTCGGATCGAAATGCTTTTTCAAACCCCGCCAGCAGTCGGCGTAATCCCGTTGCAGGGGCGGACGTCCTTCGAGCGCATGGCGCGTTGGTTTGATGACGCTGCGGCTCTCGAACATGAAGGCCATCGTGTCCTTGATATGCGCAGGAACGGACGTGTCGGCTGCGCTGGCACGGTCGAAAGTTGCCGCGTCGGGACCGTGGCCGCTCATGCAGTTGTGAAGCGAGCCTGCGCCAGGGACGAAGCCGCTTGCCTTGGCGTCGTACACCCCGGTAATCAGGCCCATGTACTCGCTCGCGACATTGCGGTGAAACCAAGGGGGCCGGAAGGTGTGCTCCATGACCAGCCAGCGCGGCGGAAACACCACGAAGTCTACATTGCTGGTGCCGGGAGTGTCGGTCGGTGAATGAAGCACCAGAAAAATGGACGGGTCGGGATGATCGTAGGAAATCGAGCCGATGGTGTTGAACCGCCGCAGATCGTATTTGTACGGCACGTTATTGCCGTGCCAGGCGACCACGTCGAGAGGCGAGTGGTCCATGGGCGCCGTCCATAGGCGGCCGAGAAATTTGGCGATGAGCTCATGCGGGCCGTCGATGTCCTCGTAGTGGGCGCGCGGCGTCAAGAAGTCGCGCGGATTGGCCAGCCCATTCGAGCCGATCGGTCCGAGATCCGGAAGCTTGAATGGAGCGCCGAAATTCTCGCAGACGTAACCGCGCACGGCATGCGCGCTGGTGGTCACCCGAAAGCGCAGGCCTCGCGGGATGACCGCAATCTCCTGGGGCTCGAGCTCGATGCGTCCCAGCTCGGTGTCGAGCCGCAGCGCACCGCGCTCGGGAACGATCAACAATTCGCCATCCGCGCTGTAGAAGAATCGATCGATCATCGATCGATTCGCCGCATACAGATAAATACCGCAGCCCGAGTTCGCGTCCGGAGAGCCGTTACCGGCGAGCGGCAACAAGCCATCGACGAAATCCGTCGGATCGACCGGCAGCGGCAACGGATCCCAGCGCAGCTGGTCGGGCGCAAGCGGTGGCGGGGCGCTCTGTCCGGCGAACAAGTCGCGCCCGAAGGGGGCGAACCCGCCGCAGGCGACCGCGGGGCGGATTCTGTAGAGCCAGCTGCGTCGATTGGCTGCCCGCGGCGCCGTGAAGGCGGTTCCGGAAAATTGTTCCGCGTAGAGGCCGTAGGGACAACGCTGCGGCGAGTTCCTGCCCACGGGCAGCGCGCCCGGCAGCGATTCGCTCGAATGCTCGTTTCCGAAGCCGCTGAGATAACCGCAGGACGGATCGGCGCTCATGGATCTCCCTAACGAATTCGCGCGCCCTGCCGCAAAAGCTCGGCTTGCACCCGGCCCACGTCCAGACGGTCGAAGGGTTGATCCGTCTGAACCGAGATCGCGGCCGCGGCGCCCGCACCCTGTCCGGTGACGGCGCAGCACATCATGTTACGCACGGCGGCGTGCGACACTTTGTCGCCGCCGATGCAGCGGCCGGCGACGAGCAGCCCGGACACCCCCTTCGGTACCAGCGATCGATAGGGTACCTGAAAATAGCGCCCGGTCGTCGGCAGGATCAGGATGCCGTACCCGTCGATGAATTCCGGAAATATACCGATCGAATCCTCGAACCGGGCTTGTTCGCGAACGTCCGCGCCGGTCATGTTGTACCAGCCGTCGATCTTGCGCGTGTCGCGCACCCCCAAGGTCATGCCGAAATTGCGCAATTTCGCGTTCTCGCATCCGGGCATGAAAGCCTTGAGCGCGGTGATCGCCATCATGGCCTGGTGCCGACCTCGGATCTCGCCGTCCGTGAGATCCCGGGGGTCGGTTCCGTCGCAATGGGGCAAATGAACCAGATTGAGATAGGTGAGATCGCCCTGATCGGAGACCGCGCCCCAGGTGCCGGCAATCGTGGTGAGATTGGCCGGGATCAGTCCGGCGGCCACGGCTTGCTTGAAGGGCTTGCGCATGAAGGGGGAGAAGAGCTCGTCCTCCTTGCCCGACGTCTCGATGTCCCACTCGCCGTTGCCGGTCCAATCCTTGTAGGTCTGCGGATCGGCCTTCACCTGTTCGATGAAGCGCTGCTTGTTGACGCCGCTCATGGAGAACATCACCGACGCCGCCATCATCTGCTCGCGAGGGGTCTTGTGCGTGGGGGCGCCGGCGCGCATCGCCACATCGGCATCTCCAGTCGCATCCACGACGCGCTTGGCGAGGATCGCTTCGCGCCCGGATTTGCTTTCCGTGATCACGCCCGCAATGGCGCCATCCCGAATGATCGGTGCAACGAAGAGCCGATGCAGCATGGGCTCGATCTTCGCCTCCTCCACCAGCACGTCGGCGACGTATTTGAACATCTCGCCGTCGAGCGCATGGCTCGTCGACTGAGGCTCGGGCATCGCCGCACCCATAGTCTTCGCCCGCTGCTCGAACTCGATGCCGATGCCTTCGCTGTCGATGGTTTCCGCATGGCGGTACCAGGCGAGGCCTTCGACGCCCACTTGCGTGATATTGCCGCCGAAGCAGCCGTATCGATCGAGGAGGGTGGTGCGGGCCCCTGCGCGTGCGGACGCGAGAGCGGCGGCAAGTCCGGCAGGTCCGCTGCCGACGACCAGGACATCGGTTTCAGCCACGACGTCGAGCGTACGGGCCGGTTCGTTGATCTGTCTCACGCCGGTATTCTAACCCCGCGAGGCCGCGGTCGCTTTACCGGTCGCGGCCCATCGCCTTGATCAGCCGGTAGGTGAACTCCACGCTCTCGTCGAATGCTTGCACGCCCACCCGCTCATCGCGTCCGTGCGCCCGATTCTCATCGATGTCGATCCAGATGCCGCTCACGTCGTAGCTCGGAATTCCGCCGTTGCGCGTCTGGCGGTCGTCCGAGAATCCCGTCGCCATGGTGGGCACCAGCGGCACGCCCGGCCACATCGTGTGGGCAACGGCGGCGACCTTGCCCATGATGGCCGGTGTCGGGAGCGATTCGGGGCTGACGATGGGCGGCGCGTCCATCGTCACCTGGATGTCGGGATCCTGCAGCGTGTCGATCAACTGGCGTTCGACGCTCTCGGCGGAGTCGCCGGGCATCATGCGGCATTGAATGGTCGCCTTCGCGCGCTGAGGAAGCGCGTTCTCCGCATGTCCGCCGGAGATCAGCGTCGCCACACAGGTGGTGCGCAACTGCGCGTTTTGGCGCACGTTGCTGCTGAGCCGTTCCGCGGCGGCCAAGTCCGGCGGGTCCTGCGCGACGGCCAGCATGTCGGCACTGTCGGAGCCGGGCTCGAGCGTCGCGAAGCTTCGGAAACTCGCGCGCGTGGTGGCCGTCAACAGAACCGGAAACCGATAGGATTCCAGCCGCAGCAGCCCGTGTGCCAGGTGATAGATGGCGTTGTCGGGGCCCGGGAGCGATCCGTGGCCGCCCGGGCTGGTCGTCTGCAAGGTATAGGTGACGTAGGTTTTCTCGCTGGTACCCACCTCGAAAAACGCGCGCTTGCCGTTCTTGAGATCGCCGCCGCCGCCATCGAGATTGATGGCCAACGAAGCATCGATCAGCTCGCGATGCTCCTTCAGCAGATAGGCCGGTCCATTCGAATCTCCGCCCGCCTCTTCGTCCGCCGTGAAGGCGAAAATCAGGTCGCGCTCCGGTACGTAATGTTCCCGCTTCAATCGAATCAGCGATTCGGCGAGCGCGGCATCGCCATCCTTCATGTCGATGGTTCCGCGTCCGTAGAACCAGCCGTCTTTCTCCGTGAGCTTGAACGGGTCCACCGACCAATCGGCCGGGTTGGCGTCCACCACGTCGAGATGTCCCATGAAAAGTACGGCCGGCTTGGAATGCCGTCCCCGATAGCGCACCACCAGGCTTGCCTTGGCCGGTCGATCGGGCGCAGCGATGAGCACGAGGTCGGACGCCGGGAACCCGGCGTTGGCGAGCCACATCTGGATTGTCTTTGCCGCCGCGGTCGAGCCGTGGGCGTGCGTGGTGTCGATCTCGACCAGTGCCTTGAGCATGTCGCGCGCCAGACCCGAATCCACGGGCGGAGGAACCGGTGCGGCGGCGAGGCAGGGCATCGGGCGGGCGGAGCCCAACGCGAGCGCGGCGGCAATCAGGTAAGCTTTGTGCATGTTCGAGGTCATTCTGCCATGAACACGACGAGACTCGAAGCATTCAGCGATGGCGTCATCGCCATCATCATCACCATCATGGTGCTCGAGCTCAGGGTGCCGCACGAGGAGAGCCCCGCGGCGCTCATGTCCGTGCTGCCGGTGTTCCTGAGCTACGTGCTCAGCTTCGTTTACGTCGGCATCTACTGGAACAATCATCATCACATGCTGCACACATGCGCGGAGGTCACGGGCGCGATCTTGTGGGCCAACCTGCATCTTCTGTTCTGGCTGTCCTTGTTTCCGTTCGCAACCGCCTGGATGGGCGAAAACTACCACGCGGTGCTGCCGAGCGCGCTGTACGGCGCCGTGCTGCTCATCGCGGCGCTCGCATATGTGATCCTGCAGCAAACGATCATTGCGGCGCAGGGTCCTGGCTCGCTGCTGAAACAGGCGGTGGGCGGCGATTGGAAGGGCAAGCTCTCGCCGGTGCTCTACGCGCTCGGAATCGGCGCCTCATTCCGCTCGCCGCCGGTCGCGCAAATTCTCTATGCGCTGGTTGCGGTGATGTGGCTGGTGCCGGACCGGCGCATCGAGCACGTACTGGAGGCGGAGGAAAAATGAACCGGCATTTTCCAGTACAATGCCGGTCGAACCGCAAATCGGCGGGTGGTCCGCAGAGATCGAACATGGCGAAGGCAAGCTTTCATTGGGACGATCCGCTGCTGCTCGAGGGGCAGCTCACCTCCGAGGAGAGGATGCTGAGAGACGCGGCGCGGGAGTATGCCGAGGGGCGGCTGGCGCCGCGGGTTCTCGAGGCATTCCGGCGCGAGCACACCGATCCGGAGATCTTCCGAGAGATGGGAAGCCTCGGACTCCTGGGCGCGACCATTCCGGAGGAATTCGGCGGCGGCGGTCTCAACTACGTGAGCTACGGATTGATCGCGCGCGAGGTCGAGCGGGTCGACTCCGGTTTTCGGTCGATGATGAGCGTGCAATCGTCGCTGGTGATGCTGCCGATCTACGTGTTCGGGAGCGACGAGCAGAAGCGTCGCTATCTGCCTTCGCTGGCGCGCGGTGAATCCATCGGCTGCTTCGGTCTCACGGAGCCCAACCATGGCTCCGATCCCGGCAGCATGGTCACGCGCGCGCGCTCCGCGAGCGGGGGTTTCCGCCTCTCGGGCTCCAAGACTTGGATCACCAACAGCCCTCTCGCTGACGTGTTCGTGGTCTGGGCCAAGACCGAGGATGAGGTGATCCGCGGCTTCATTCTGGAGAAGAGCTTCCAGGGGCTGTCGGCGCCGGCGCTGCACGGCAAGGTGGGCCTGCGTGCATCGATCACGGGACAGATCCTGATGGATGATGTGTTCGTGCCGCAGGAGAATCTTCTGCCCGGAGTGAGCGGCCTGAAGGGCCCGTTCACCTGTCTCGACTCGGCACGTTACGGCATCGCGTGGGGAGCGCTCGGCGCGGCGGAGAGCTGTTGGCACACGGCGCGCGACTACGTGATCGGGCGCAAGCAATTCGGCCGCCCTCTCGCCGCGAACCAGCTCGTTCAGAAAAAGCTCGCCGACATGCAAACCGAGATATCGCTCGGGCTGCAGGGATGTCTGCGGCTGGGGCGCATGAAGGATGAGGGCATCGCGACGGTGGAGATCACCTCCATGTTGAAGCGCAACTCCTGCGGCAAGGCGCTCGATGTCGCCCGGACGGCGCGCGACATGCTCGGCGGCAACGGTATCTCCGATGAATACGGGGTGATACGTCATCTGGTGAATCTCGAGGTGGTGAACACCTACGAAGGAACGCACGACATCCATGCGCTCATCCTGGGCAGGGCGCAGACCGGGATCCAGGCATTTTTCTGAAGGGAACATGAAGACTCGCGCACTGGGCAATCAAGGTCTGAAAGTGTCCGAGATCGGTCTCGGCTGCATGGGGCTGTCGGATTTCTATTCGACCAGCGGGGCAACCGAGGAGCAGGCGATATCGCTGATCCATCTTGCGCTCGATCTGGGCGTCAACTTTCTCGATACCTCCGATGCCTACGGCCCGCACACCAACGAGCGCACCGTGGGCAAGGCGCTGAAGGGGCGGCGAGACGGCGTCGTGCTCGCAACCAAGTTCGGGATCGTGCGCCAGCCCGGAACACAGGTGCGCGGAATCGACGGGCGTCCCGAGTACGTGCGTTCGGCCTGTGACGCCTCGCTCGCGAGGCTCGGTGTGAGCGTGATCGATCTGTACTACCAGCATCGCGTCGATCCGAAGGTGCCCATCGAGGAGACCGTGGGCGCCATGGCGGATCTGGTGAAGCAGGGCAAGGTGCGCTACCTGGGCCTTTCGGAGGCCGCGCCGGCGAGCATCCGGCGCGCACACAAGGTTCATCCCATCAGCGCGTTGCAGACCGAGTATTCGCTGTGGAGCCGCGAGCCGGAGGACGAGATCATTCCGACCTTGCGCGAGCTCGCGATCGGCTTCGTGCCCTACAGCCCCCTCGGCCGTGGGTTCCTTGCGGGCCGCTTCAAGAGCCCCGCGGATCTGGCGCCCGATGATTGGCGACGCGAGTCGCCGCGCTTTCAGGGGGAAAATTTTGCGAGAAATCTTGCGGTGGTCGAACAGATCCATTCGATCGCCACCGAGAAGGGCTGCACACCGTCGCAGCTCGCTCTCGCCTGGATCCTCGAACGAGGTGCGAATTTCGCCCCCATCCCAGGGACCACGAGTGCCGATCGACTGCGGGAAAACGTCGGTTCGACGGCCGTGCGCATCACCGGGCAGGATGTCGAGCGCATCGAGGCGGTCGCACCGCGCGGTATCGCCCAAGGCGAGCGCTACCAGCCTCAGATGATGGCGTTTCTGAACGGCTGATTGCGCGCTCTCTAGCGTGAAACCGGCGGTTCGTCCGGCGGGCGCTGCTCCCCCTGGGTGATGAGACAGGCGCCGCGGGTGCCGGTGAGGTAGATCCACAGCCAGCTGAGCGCGACGGCCAGGCGGTTGCGCACCCCGATCAGGAAGTAGATGTGCGCGATCCCCCAGACCCACCAGGCGAGGTAGCCGCGCATTTTCAACCAGCCGAAATCGATCACCGCGGCGCGTTTGCCGATGGTCGCGAGATTCCCCGAATGCTTGTATCGAAAAGGCAGAATGGACGCGTCTCCGGCGAGCCGCCGTCTGATCACAGCGGCGACATGTGCGCCCTGTTGTTTCGCGGCGGGTGCGATGCCGGGAACCGGCTTCCCATGCCAGGCGTTGATCGTGGCGGTGTCGCCGATCACGAAGATGTCCGGGCGGCCGGGCACCGACAGGTCCGGTTCGACTTGCACACGGCCCGCGCCGTCCGACGGAGCATCGAGCCAGACGGCGGCCGGTGAGGCCCGCACCCCCGCCGCCCAAAGAATCACCTTGGCGGCGAGCGGCCGGCCGCCATAGACCACGCCCTCGGCCGAGCATTCGCTCACCGGCGCTCCCAGTTGGATATCGACGCCGAGTTTCTCGAGCGCGGCGTGTGCGTAGGCGGACAGATCCTCGGTGAAGGTGGGCAGTATGCGCGAACCCGCCTCGATCAGGAGTACCCGCGCCTTGCGCGTATCGATATGCCGGAACTCGTCGGGCAACGTCATGTGCGCAAGCTCGGCGATGGCACCCGCGAGCTCGACGCCGGTGGCGCCTCCGCCGACGATCACGAAGGTGAGCCAGGCGCGCCGGCGCTCAGGATCGGTTTCGCGCTCGGCGTGCTCGAACGCCAGCAGTATCCGGCGCCGAATCGAGGTTGCATCCTCCAGCGTCTTCAGGCCGGGAGCAAAGGGTTCCCATTCGTCGTGGCCGAAGTAGGCGTGCCGCGCGCCGGTCGCCACCACCAGCGTGTCGTAACCGATCGTGCCGCCGTCCTCGAGGATGACGGCGCGGCGCTCCGCGTCGATGGCGCTCACTGCGCCGAGCAGCGTCGTGACTTCTTTGCGCCTGCGCATCAGCTGCCGGATCGGCCAGGCGATCTCCGACGTGGCGAGCGTTGCCGTGCCGACTTGGTACAGCAGCGGTTGGAACAAATGATGGTTGCGCCGGTCGACGAGGGTGATGCGGACGGGCGATTTTGCCAGCCCGAGCGCGGCGCCCAATCCGCCGAAGCCGCCGCCCAGGATGACGACGTGATGCAAGGGGCTGGCGCTCACGGGTCGGTCTCCACCGCATAGCCCGCCTGAACCCATGCATCGAGGCCGCCAAACAATGGGCGCACTCGTTTGAAGCCGTGTTTCATCAGAATCCTCGCCACCCGAGCCGCGGACGCTTCGCTCGGGCAGGTGCAGTAAAGAACGATCTCCCGGTCCTTCGGCAGATCTCCTACGTGAAGACCCACGGCCTCCAGTGGAACGTGGATCGCCCCCGGGATCCAGCGAGGCTCGAGCGCGCGCGCCGTGGACGAGCGCACGTCGATGATCGAGGGCTGCGCGCCCGCTTGTATGAGTTCGTAGAGATCGGCCACGGTAATGCGCGCCATGCGCAGCGTCCGGTAGAAGTGCTGGCGCTCCCACCACTTATAAAGGATATAGGCGGCAAGAGCCACGCCGATGAGGATGCCGGCGATGCTGCCGATGTGGGTGAGGCGCGCCAGCAGAACCTCGATCTGCGAACGGAACACGATGCCCGCCGCGAGCCCGAAACCCACCCAGATCGCCGCACCCAGCGCGCTCAGCGCCAGGAATCGAAACCAACCGATGCGCATCGCGCCGGCGAGCGGGGGCGCGATTATGGCGAGCCCGGGTATGAACTTGGCCACCAGCAGCGAATTGATGCCCCATCGCTCGAACCGACTCTGGGTTTGACTCACGCAGGAATCGGGCTCGAGGGAAATCCTGCACAAGGTCTTCAGAACCCTGATCCCGTAGGCTTTGCCGATGAGATACCAGCCGCAATCCGGCACCACGCAGGCAACAACGGACCAGACGAACAGCGGGCCGAGCGATAGACGACCGGACGCGGCCATTGCTCCCGCGACGATCAGCGTCGGCATCGCCGGAACGGGCAGCCCGATCTGATCAGCCAACACGTTCAAAGCCACCACGAGCAACCCGTATTGCGAGAACAGCGCTACGAACTCGTGGGTCACACCCGGCTCCGCACCACGCGATGCTCGATGTTAGGCAGGAATGCGGCGATGATTCCGAGCAGCGGCAGGAACGCGCATAGCTGGTACACGAAGTCGATGCCGTAACGGTCGGCGAGAACCCCGAGCACCGCGGCGCCGATGCCGCCCATGCCGAATGCCAGGCCGAAGAACAGACCCGAGACGGCGCCGACCTTGCCCGGCATGAGCTCCTGAGCGAACACGAGAATCGCGGAAAACGCGGACGCAAGAATGAAGCCGATGACCAGACTCAACAGCGCGGTCCATGCCAAACCGACGTAGGGAAGCGCGAGCGCAAAGGGCGCGACCCCCAGGATCGAGAACCAGATGACGCGCTTGCGCCCGATTCGATCGCCGAGCGGACCGCCGATGAGCGTGCCGAGCGCGCTCGCGAGCAGGAACAGGAACAGATACAGCTGCGCAACCTGGATGGAGACATGGAATTTGCCGATCAGGAAGAAGCTGTAAAAGCTCGAGATGCTCGCCAGATAGAAATACTTCGAGAAAACCAGCACCACGAGAATCGCGAGGGACCAGGCGACGCGACTCGAGGATACGGGACTCGGTACCTGTGTCGCGGCTCCAGCCGATCGCGTGGGCGCGAGGTGATGTCTCACGTACCAGGCGCTCACGTTCCAGAGGACCACGATGGCGAGAATTGCGGCCAGCGCGAACCAGGCCACGCTCGAGCGGCCGTGAGGAATTATGATCCACGCCGCGAGCAAGGGCCCGGCGGCGCTTCCAGCGCTGCCGCCGACCTGAAATATCGACTGCGCCAGCCCATGGCGTCCGCCCGAGGCGAGGCGTGCGATGCGCGAGGATTCGGGGTGGAAAACGGCCGACCCCGCGCCCACCAGGGCGGCGGCAACGAGTATCGCAGAGTAGCTTTGCGCGAAACCCAGGGCGAGCAGGCCCGTGAGCGTAAAGCCCATTCCCACGGACAAGGAGTGGGGCTGCGGATGCCTGTCGGTGTACGTACCCACGAGCGGCTGCAGGACCGAGGCGCAAATTTGATAGGTCAGCGATATGACGCCGATTTGAGCGAAGCTCAGCGCGAACTCGCCCTTCAGCAACGGATAGATGGCGATGATCAACGACTGAATCATGTCATTGAGAAAGTGCGAGAAACTGATGGCGCCGAGCACTTCGTATCGGGTCCCGGCCGCGCTCGAGTTGGCTTGCGAATGTCCTGCCAGAATCTGCTGCATGTCTCGTGCTCGAATGATGCGGGGCGCGGCCCGGCGCCGTCTACCCTACTAGCTAGTTGATCGCCTGTCCTGCGAGAATGCGGCGATGAATCGGTTCGAACCTTACGTCTTTCTGCGTGGCCTCGGCTCGCGCTGGGACGTGCTGGCATTCATCGTCGTCATCGGCCTCATCGCCTTTCTCGGCGAGACGGCGCACGGTCTGTTCGCGCCGCTCACCCAGCTCGAGGTGCAGCCGCTATCGCTCAGCCCGGCGCATTTGCCGGAATACGCGGCACGCACCACGTTTCGGATGCTGGTGGCGCTCCTCTGCTCGCTCGTGTTCACACTTACCTACGCGACCTGGGCCGCGAAGAGCGAGCGCGCAGGCAGACTCCTGGTTCCGATCCTCGACATTCTGCAATCGGTGCCCATTTTAGGTTTCATTTCGATTACAAGCGTGTTTTTTCTTTCGCTGGCCCCGGGCAGAGTGCTCGGCGCCGAGTTTGTGGCGATATTCGCCATTTTCACCAGCCAGGCCTGGAACATGGCGTTCAGCTTCTACCAGTCGCTGCGCACCGTCCCGACGGAGCTGGTCGAGGCTGCAGACTCGTTCCAGCTGTCGCCTTGGATGAAATTCTGGCAGCTCGAGGTGCCCTTCGGGATGCCGGCGCTGATCTGGAACATGATGCTGTCGATGTCCGGCGGATGGTTCTTCGTGGTCGCCTCCGAGTCGATCAGCGTCGGAAATTTGTCGGTGGCGTTGCCCGGTGTCGGCTCGTACATTGCGCTCGCGATCGAGCAGAAGAACCTCGCCGCCATCGGCTGGGCCATCCTCACCATGTTGGTCGTCATCCTGCTGTATGACCAGCTGCTGTTCCGGCCCCTGGTCGCCTGGGCGGACCGATTCCGCGTGGAGCAGGAACCGGGCGAACGCGTTCCGGATTCCTGGGCGCTCACCATGATGCGCCGCTCCCGTCTGATCACGGCCGCAACGCTCGCGTTCGACGCCGCGGTGCTCTGGACCAGCCGCCTGGTCAAGCGCAGCGACACGCCGGTCATCGATGCGCCGCCGCGGCCCAAGCGCAGTCTCGATCGGCTGTGGGTGTCGCTGATCGTCGCCGTGGTGGTGCTCGGGCTGTGGCACCTCGTGGCCGGCCTCATCGCCGCCACCTCCGTGAGCGAAGCCCTGCATGTCTGCGGACTCGCCTGCATCACCATGCTGCGGGTGTTCATCTTGATCGCGCTGGCGAGCGTGGTGTGGGTGCCCATTGGAATCTGGGTCGGCATGCGGCCGCGGGTGGCGCAGATCGTGCAGCCGATCGCGCAATTCATGGCGGCGTTTCCGGCGAATCTGTTGTTCCCGTTGGCGGTCTACGGCATCGTCGTGTGGAAATTGAATCCCGACGTATTCTTGAGTCCGCTCATGATTCTCGGCACGCAGTGGTACATCCTGTTCAACATAATCGCGGGTGCGAGCACCATTCCAGCCGAGATGCGTTACGCCAGCACGAATTTTGGGGTCAACGGATGGCTCTGGTGGCGCAGGGTCGCCATCCCCGCGGTGCTGCCGTTCTACGTCACCGGCGCCATCACCGCGTCGGGCGGCTCTTGGAACGCGGCGCAGGTCTCGGAGCTCGTGAGCTGGGGGCACACGGAGATTCGCGCGCGCGGTCTCGGCTCCTACATCGCCGATGCGGCGGCGGCGCACAATTTTCATCAGATCGTCCTCGGGGTTGGCGTGATGAGCCTGTTCGTGGTGGTCATCAACCGGGTTTTCTGGCGGCCCTTGTATTACTACGCCGAGCGCAAATATCGGCTCACGTGACAGGATGCGAGCATGAACACCTCACCGCTGCTGACATGTATCGACGTGCGCAAGGCATTCCCCAAGCCCGATGGCGAGGAATTGCTGGTGCTCGAGGGTATGAACCTCGAGCTTCGGGAAGGACAGATCGTGGGCCTTCTCGGACGCTCGGGCTCCGGCAAGTCGACGCTGCTCCGGCTGATCGCGGGTCTCGCGGAGCCGAGCGGCGGAACCGTGAGCTATCTCGGCGAGCCGGTGTCCGGGCCGGCGCGCGGAATTGCCATGGTTTTCCAGAGCTTCGCGCTGTTTCCATGGCTCACGGTGTTCGAGAACGTGGCCCTCGGACTCGAGGCCCAGCATCTTCCCCGGCCCGAGATTCGTAAGCGTTCGCTCGCGGCGATCGATCTCATCGGGCTCGACGGCTTCGAGTCCGCTTATCCGCGCGAATTATCGGGCGGCATGCGCCAGCGGGTGGGATTCGCGCGCGCGTTGGTCGTGCATCCCAACATTCTTCTCATGGACGAGCCGTTCTCGGCGCTCGATGTATTGACGGCGGAGACGCTGCGCACCGATTTTCTCGATCTGTGGGCCGAGGGCCGGATGCCCATCAAGGGAGTCATCCTGGTCACCCACAATATCGAGGAAGCGGTGCTGATGTGCGACCGCATCCTGGTGTTCGGCAGCAACCCCGGACGGATCCTGAGCGAAATCAAGGTGACGCTGCCGCAGCCCCGCAATCGGCTCGACCCGAGCTTCCGCGAGATGGTCGAGCGCATCTACGTCGAGATGACGGCGCGCCCCAAAGGGGTCGGTCCCGGCGGCCGTCAGGAGCGGTTTCCGGGTCTCGGGATAGGCACGGTGCTGCCGCACGTCGGATCCAATCTCATCTCGGGCTTGATGGAGGCGGTGGCAGCGCCGCCCTTCAGTGGCAAGGCGGACCTGCCCGAAATCGCCTCCAATCTGCAGATGGAGAGCGACCAGCTCTTGCCGGTGGCCGAGACGCTGCAGATGCTGCGCTTCGGCGAACTCGAAGGCGGAGACCTCAAGCTCACCGATGATGGCATGGCGTTCGCCCAATCGGACATCGATGAGCGCAAACGCATTTTCATGCGCCATCTGCTGGCCTACATCCCCCTGGCGGCTCACATACGGCGGGTGCTCGACGAGCGTGCCAGCCATTCGGCGCGCAAGAGCCGATTCATCGATGAACTCGAGGACTTCATGAGCGAGGAAGATGCGGAGCAGACGCTGCGCTCGGTGATCCGCTGGGCGCGCTACGGCGAGGCATTCGCCTACGATGACGAGAACGCCATGTTCAGCCTCGAGAATCCGACGTAAGATGAGGCTGCCATGAGCGATGCGGCGTCGTCCTATTTGAACCTCCATGTGCCACCGGACGAAATGGTGCGATACATCCAGGATCTCATGACGCTGCCGCAGGGTGAGATCGCCGCCGGATCGGCGATGACGTTGGCACAGCGCCAGTGGGGAGGCGATACGCCGCTCGCGCGCGCGGCGCTGCTGCGTTGGGGAGCGCTCAATTTAGCCTTTCAGGACAAGCGCTTGGACACTTGGACCGTGGCGAGAGAACGGGACCGCATCCAGGTCCCCGCAGCATTGGTGGCCGCTGCCGGAATAGCACCGCTGGTCATGGACAACGAACGCGCGGTATTTGACATACCGGCGCTGCTCGACGCGACCCTGGAGTTCCAGCCCCCGGCGGGACAGGCTTAGCGCGCGATGACCCCCGGAAGAGATCCGGCGCCCGTGGCGCGCTTTGGCATGCTGCGCACCATTGCGCTTTACAAGCTATGCAAGGTCATCATTCTGCTACTGGCGGCCTGGGGCGAGGTGCGGCTGCACGATTCGACGATTACCGCCAAGCTTTTGTCCTGGGCGGCCAACCGCCCGCAGGGGATCGAACACGATATCGTGACCCGGATCCTTACCTGGCTGAGCGGATTGTCCGAATCGCGAGTGCATGCCTTTCGCATAGTGACTTTCACCTACGCAGCGGTGTTCGCCGTGGAGGGAGTCGGCCTGTGGATGCAGAAGCGCTGGGCCGAGTGGCTCACGAGCATCATCACGGCTTCGCTGATCCCGCTGGAACTTTGGGAATTGTTTCACCGGCCCTCGCTCGGCATCGTTCTGGTGTTGATCGCCAACGCTTTAATCGCTGGTTACCTTTTCTGGCACGTGTCCACCCATCAGCGCCCCTCGCCGCCGTTGAAATCCACGATGAAATGATCTTCATCTCGGATCAAAGCTTCAGATCCGGCGTATTCTTCGCTTCGCTCGACAACACCACTGCTGGAGATTCCATGATTAAGTTGATTGCCTCTGCGTTACTGTCCGTCGGTATTGCCGGTGCGGCGATGGCTGCCGACATGCCGAAGTCCGCTGCAACCATGGCTGCCGATGCGCCTGCCGCGGGCACGACCTCTTCGACTCCTTCCAAGCATGCCAAGAAGCACAGCAGCAAGAAGAGCAAGAAGTCGACCCCGTCGACCTCCAAGTAAGATCATCGTAGCGGCGCCCCGACCACTGCAAAGTGGCCGGGGCGTTTTGCTGTGCGCGTCCCGCCGCCCTCAGCGCGACGCGGGGCGCAAGCGCACCGGAAGCGGGACATTGCAGAGGTCGATACGTCCCGCCGGCACCTTGAAGAACTCCTCGGGACGGTTGCGGCGCGATTCGATCAGCGCCGCGAACGCCGGCGTGTCGGTGCGCATCACCTGCAGCGCGAGCCGGTCGGCGGCGGGCACATCGGTTGCGAGGCGGATCGCCTGGATGGGAATCGGCTTCTCGGATTTTGTGTAGAAGCCCATCTCGGCGCCGCCACGCGGCAACGCCGACAAAAGCTCCATGCCTTGCAGAACCCGGCCCACCAGCGCGACGTTGCGGTCGAGGTGCCGCGGCGCATGCCCGATGACCACGTACAGCTCCGCGCCGCTGCCGCTTTCCACGTCCAGATCCCGGCCGACGCCGACCATGCCGTAGCAATGCGCGAGCCAGGTCAGCCCGAGCTTGGGCGCGCGGGCCGCGGGGTATCCGTCGCTGAAGCCCACTTCCGGCGCATAAACGTCGCCGTCCTTCAGCCGGGTGAACGGCATGTTGGGCCATATCGCAGTGTCGAACTCGGGGGCGACCTTGCGCAGCCCCTCCGGAATGGGATGGCGATTCTCGGGATCCCCCCACTGCACCACGTAATCGTCCTGAACCCGCACGATCGACAGATGATCGTAGTAGTGGGAGTGGGCGAGCGTCTCGATGTTGGCGACGTGCAGCGGCGCGAAGCGCGGCGCGAGTTCGATCACCACGCGCCCGGCGGGCAGGTCCACATAGAGCGTATGCTCCGGCTCCGCTGGACGCCAATCCGCCTCGGTCGAGGCCGCGATGATCTCGGCCATGGTCGGATGGGGCGCTGCCATCGCGTGCTGAGCGAGAAAGCCCAGCGCGCAGACGCCCAAGAATTTAAAATGGCGCATCATGTGCCGAGTATTGCACGAACGCCTGCGTGGCCGGGAGGGCAGCATGCCCCGAATTCTGTTGAATGGACTGATGCTTGCCGCGATTTGGATGTTCGCCAGCGCGGCGGTTGCGCAGATGCCGGGCGGTCCCGGCGGATATCCCGGCGGCATGCCGGGCGGAGGCGGGCGTCCGCCCCAGGGCGGTCCTCCGGAAGATGTAACTCCGCCGACGGTCACCGAGAAGCCGGATGCCGCGGCACGCAAGGCCTACAAAGAGGCCATGAAGTACTTGGACAAAGCCAGGCAATACGAGGCCTCGGCGGCCGCCGCAAGCAATCCCGACAAGAAGGCCAAGGACATGGAAAAGGTGGGGGACGCTTACAGCCGCGCTTTGGATGAGTTCACCGAGGCGCTGAGCAACAAAGGCGACATGGTCGAGGCATGGAACAACGTCGGCTACGTGCATCTGCGCCTCGAGGCGTATCAAGAGTCCATCGACGACTACAATCACGCACTGGCGTTGAAGCCTGATTTGATGGATGCGATCGAGCATCGCGCGGAGGCGTACCTCGCCGTCGATCGCATCGACGACGTCAAGGCTCCCTACATGGATCTCTACAATCACGACCCCGTGTTGGCGTCTCACCTGATGACCGCCATGCAGAAATGGTTCAGCGATCATCAGGCCGATGCCAAAGGCATGCGCCCAGCCGACATCGCCGCGTTCGGCAAGTGGCTGTCCGAGCGCGACGGCATCGCCAAGCAGGCGGCATCGCTGCCGCCGCAATAGACAGGGGCCCGCTGCCCGGATAGCGCCTAACCGCCCGCCTTGAGGGCCTCGAGTTCGGTTCGGAGCTTCGCCACGGTGGCTTCCAATTGCGCAACGCGGTGAGCCAGCGATGCCGCGCCGGCGCTCTCGGCCGGCAGTGCGGCCGGCGCATCACCCGGATCCGGAGCCGATTCCACGGCGCCGAAGAATAAATGCGTGTAGCGCGACTCGCGTGCGCCCGGCGCACGCGCCAACCGCGCGACGAAGGGCCCGTCCTCGCGCGTCATCAGAGCTTTTAGCGTTGATTCCACCGCCTCCGCATCAGGAAATTCGCACAGCCGGTTGGTGCGTGTGCGCAGCTCGCCCGGTGTCTGCGGTCCGCGCAGCAACATCACGCAGAGTGTGCCGAGTTGCTGCGCGGAGAACTTGAGCGGTCCGAATTCGGTATTGCAGAAACGGTGACGGTATTTCGTCACCCGGCCGCCGTAGCCGGCCGATTTGTCGCTGACCATGTACTTCTTAATGAGCGCGTCCACTGTCTGCTGGACGGTGGACTCGGAGAGCTCGAGCACCGGCTCTCGATTGGTCTTCTGATTGCACGCGTTGGTCAAAGCATTGAGCGAGAGCGGGTATTGATCGGGTGTGGTGATCTCCTTCTCGATCAGGCAACCGATGACGCGCGCTTCGTTCAGTGTAAATTCTATATTCATGCGAGGGGATGTTTTAGATTGGGGGCTTGCGGCAGAATAGCTCGACCGCGGAAACAAGGTGTGCTCATGAGCGAACTTCAGTTGGTGTCGGAACACGGCTGCTTTGGCGGCATGCAGCGATTCTACAAGCATGCTTCGCGCGAGACGCGCGGAACCATGAAGTTCTCAGTATACCTCCCTCCGGCGGCCATGTCGGGCGGGGGGAAGTCGGCGAAGCTTCCGGTGCTTTACTACCTGTCCGGACTGACGTGCACCGAGGAAACGTTTCCGATCAAGGGCCATGCGCAGCAGGCGGCAGCGGAGCTCGGAATCATGCTGGTCGCGCCGGACACGAGTCCCCGCGAGCCCCGAATACCGGGCGATGCGGACAGCTGGGATTTCGGCCAGGGCGCGGGTTTCTACGTTGATGCCACGCAGGCTCCGTGGTCGACCAACTACCGCATGTACAGCTACGTGACCCGGGAACTTCCCGAGTTGGTGGTCGCGAATTTTCCCGCGGATGCCGCCGCGACGGGCATTTTCGGCCATTCGATGGGCGGCCATGGCGCCTTGGTCTGTGCGCTGCGAAACCCGGACCGCTACAAATCCGTCTCCGCCTTCGCGCCGATCGCGGCGCCGATGCAGTGTCCGTGGGGCAAGAAAGGCTTCGGCAACTACTTGGGCCCCGATCAAGCTGCGTGGCGCGAGTACGACGCCACCGAGCTCGTGGCTCGCAAGCCCTTTCCGGGGTTGATCCGCATCGATCAGGGCAAGGCGGACCAGTTCCTCGTCGAGCAATTGCTGCCCGAAAAATTTGCCGCCGCCGCGGCCAAATCAGGGCAGAAGCTCGATCTCAAGATGCACGAGGGGTACGACCACGGCTATTACTTCATGCAAAGCTTCATGGCCGAACACCTCCGGCACCACGCCTCGGTGTTGAAGAAACAATAACCAGCGCGCGGGCCGGCGGGCGCCGATTGGATCAGCGCGAGACGGCGGGCGCGGAGGTGATCCGTCCGTCGAAGTCCATCCACACATGCTGCGCGAAATCGTACAACTTGCAGCGCCGAACCGTGTTCCAGTAGTAGCGCCAGGTGAATACTTCGGACTTCAGCCGTTCATCCAAGGTGGCACTGAGACGGGCCTGCGCTTCCTTCAGGCGATAGAGCGGAATGCCCATGTTCACATGGTGGGCGCCGTGCTCGAGAATGTAGTGGATGAGTCCATCGAGCGGCCGCACGAGTTTCACGTGCACGGTCGTGGTCGCGTAGCCGGCGTTCGCGCTCCACTCGTCGCGCCGATCGTACCAAGCGACTCGCGGGTGGGTGTGTTGGACGTAAATGACGAAGCCCATCAGGCAATTCCATACGAAGAACGGTATGGCGAATCCGAACACCAATATCGTCCATAGCGATCGGCCACTATAAATGGACCAAGCGATCAGGCCGCCGATCCAAGCCGCCCCGAACGCGCTCACCAGTACGCAGTCCCAGAGGTAGCTGACGCGCCGATGGCCGACGTGCTTGCGGCTCGGAAAGTAGAGTTTCTTCCACCACATCTCGACCATGTAATACACGCCCTGCCCGAAGCCGCTCCGATAGACGTGCTCGAGCAGACGACGGCTCCACGGCAGCCGGGCGAACTCGTGCGGTGAATAGGGGGTCCAGACGTAGTCCCGGCCCTTCAGGTTGGTGAAGCCGTGGTGGGCAAGGTTGTGGCCGACATCCCACAGGCTGAACGGCGTCAGCGACGGAAGGAAGGCGATTCGGCCGATCCAGCCATTCAGCACCTTGTTTGGCGTGTACGATCCATGGCAGGCGTCATGTCCGATCACGAACAGGCGCGCGATCCAAAGACCCGCCACCAGCGAGGCGAAAACGCGAATCCACCACGAGTCCACCACCAGCAGGGTCGCGATGGCGGCGCCGAACACCAACCAATCCAGAAAAAACCATATCATCGGGGTCACGATGCCGCGCTGCAGCGTGAAGGGCTGCAGCAGCTTCTGGAATCTGAACCGTGACTTATCCGGCGCCGGGGTCTCCACGGTTTCGACGGTAGTGGGCGGGTCAGAGGGCAATGAAGACATGAGTGACTCCGGCGGCAAGACGACCCCCGATTATATACGCCGGCGAGGGCAACTCACATAATACGTGGAACTACGGGGGATCAGTCCGTATCGGCATCCGGCCAGAGCAGCACCCCAAGATGCTCGCAGGCCTCGATCAGGGCGGTGGCCGCCTCGCGTGTGCTGGCATCCAACCGGCGGTCGTGGGTCAGCAGCCAGGTGAGGCGCGCGCGCCGTGAGCGAGCGGAGGGCTCGCTGTCGAAGAGCGCCGGAAACAATCCGAGGGCATCGATGAACTCTCGCATCGGCGCGCTGGTCTGCGCCGTGGGCGCCGGCGTGAGCAACAACTTCAACCAGGTGACGCATCGTTTGGCGAGACCCGCCCGCGTGATGCCGAGGCTGGTGCGGCGCCTCGATTCGCCGTCCGCCAAGGAATCGGCCAGACGCCGATAGCGCTCGACCGACGCTTCGTCGGCCGGCAACGCGGGACTGGCGTCCGACAGCACAGACCGAAGCAGGTCGGCCAGCAACAGCGCGAGCTCCTCGGCCAAAAATCGCTGGCTCTGCTCGGCGTCCGGACGAGCCAGCTCGGCCCAGACCCTGGGTCCGCCCACCCGCCTCGCGTTGGGAGAGTTCGACATGTCTCCAAGTGTAGCGGCTCCGCGGCCCATCGCAACTATGTCAAAATGGGACCAAGTTCACTGACATGCGCTGATTTGCTGCAAAAGGCCCGCGTCGCTCGCCGCGCGCACGAGGGCGGATTCGAAAAATTTAATGAAGTTCGACCCCGACATGATTCCCACCGAGTTCACCGTGGGTGAGGCCGTCGTCGTGGCGCCCGGTGTCCGGCGTATCCTCGCGGGCAACGCCGGCCTCATGACCGGTCCCGGCACGAACACCTACCTGCTCGGCACCTCCGACATCACGGTGCTCGATCCCGGGCCCGACGACTCGAACCATCTGCGCAGCATACTCGAGGCCGCCGGTGGGCCCATTCGCTGGATCGTCACGACCCACACGCATCGGGATCACTCGCCGCTCTGCGCATCCTTGAGCCGCGAGACCGGCGCTTGCGTCATCGGTCTCCCGGCGCCCGCAGACGGGCGGCAGGACGACACGTTCAAACCCGACCAGCATCCACGCGATGGACAGGTCATGGCACTCGGCGAAGTCGCGTTGACCGCCATCCTGACTCCGGGTCACGCCTCCAATTGCGTGTGCTACCTCCTTTCAGGCGAGCGGCTGCTGTTCACCGGCGATCACGTGCTCGGGGGCGTATCGCCCGTCATCTTGCCGCCCGACGGAGACATGGCGGCGTACCTCGATTCTCTCGACAAGCTCGAGGCCTACGATTTCGAGCAAATCGCCCCCGGGCATGGCGCCATCATGGGCCGCGGCAAGCGGGTTCTGTCGATGTTGCGGGCCCACCGGATGGCGCGCGAGCGCAAGGTGCTCGAGCGGCTCACCGAGCCCACAACCCTCGATGCGCTGACACCGGCCGTCTACGACGACGTGCCGGTGGAGCGACACCCCTGGGCGCGCCTCACCCTGGAGGCACACCTGATCAAGCTTAAGGGCGAAGGCAAAGCCGTCGAGACCGATGGCCTCTGGCGGCGCATCCCGTGAGGGCACGTCTGTCCGTCGCGCTGCACGCCGTGAGCGTGCGGCGCGCAAAGAAGTGGGTGCTCAAAAACATTTCGCTGCAGCTCAAGGGCACGGAGCACTGGGCGCTGGTCGGTTCGAACGGATCGGGCAAGACGCAGCTTCTCAAACTGATCGCGGGGGATATCTGGCCGACCCCCACCGGCCGCGAGAGGCTGGTTTACCGCTTGGGGGGGCGCACGCTGTATCCGGACCAGGCAAAGCGCAGAATCGCCTACCTCGGCAGCGAGCTTCAGGACAAATATGCGCGCTACGGCTGGAATCCAAGCGTGCGCGATTTGCTCGCCACCGGCTTGCACCGTACCGATCTGAAGCTTGCGCCGGTCACGGCGGCGCAGCGCCGCAAAATCTCGGCGACGCTGGCGGCATGCGGTCTCGCTGCGCTTGCCGGTCGACGATTCTCGTCACTGTCGTACGGACAGAAGCGGATCGCATTGCTCGCGCGGGCGCTCTGTCAGGACCCCGATTGGCTGCTGCTCGATGAGTTCTACAACGGGCTTGACGGCGACTATCGCGCACGGATCGACCGGATGCTTGCGGCCGCGCGCGCCAAGGGATGTTCATGGATCGCCGCGACGCATCGCGCAGTCGATGTGCCCGCCGGCACGCGCGGGGTGATCGAGTTGGAAGCGGGGCGGCTCGGCCCGGCGCGACCGTTGCGGCCGGCGGAGCTCGAGAAATTGAGCGTCGATGCCGGCGAGGACGTCTCGTCCAGCCGGCCCCTTGGACGCGCGCCGCGGTGGCCGCCCACGGCAAAACAGCGGCCGTTGATCCGGCTTCGGCAGGTGAGCTTGTATGTCGATTACCATCGCGTGCTGCGCCGGGTCGACTGGGAATTGCGCAGCGGCGAGCACTGGGCCGTGTTCGGCGCGAACGGTGCCGGAAAGACCAGTTTCCTCAAGCTTCTGTACGGCGACCTGGCACCTGCCCTGGGCGGCAGCATCGAGCGGGAAGGGCACCCGCGCGGAACGCCCATCGCGCAGTGGAAGCGCCGCATTGGTTACGTGTCGCCGGAATTGCAAACCGATTATGCAGTGAACGTGACGGTGCGGGACCTGGTCGCGAGCGGCCGTCACTCGAGCATCGGACTTTCCGACGCGCCGACCGCGGCAGATTCGAAAGCTGCCGATCGCTGGCTCAGGTTCTTCAAGCTGGTTTCGTGCGCGCAGCGGCGGCCGGGCGAATTGTCCTATGGCCAGGTGCGGCGGGCGCTCATCGCCCGGGCTCTGGCGGCGGAGCCCCGTATTCTTTTGCTGGATGAACCGCTGACGGGCCTCGATCCGAGGCAGCGGGCTGCAATGAAGGGGCTGCTGCGGCGCCTGATGGAGGAGAAGTTGACCATCGTCCTCGCCGTACACCGTGCCGAGGACCTGCCGCAGGGCATGACTCATGCTCTGCGGCTCGCCGGGGGACGCGCAGAGACGGAGGATTGTCATTCTGCGAACTGAGTCGGAGGCGCGCGCGGACCGTTGCGAGACACTCTCACGGTCCTATCCGGCATGGGGTTCGTATTATGTCTCGCGTCCTCGACAGTTGCGCCCTGACGGCCGCGATCCTGGCGCTCGTGGGATGCCATGGCGCCTACGCGGTGCGGCCGATTCCCCGAATCGCCGCCGACAGCGTCGGCAAGCCGGTCGCACGCCTCCAAGAGGCCTTCGGCGCGCCGCGCAAGATCGAGACCACACCCACCAAGGAAGTGTATGTGTGGTTCCTGGCACAGAAGCCCGCCGGCGCGCCGGCCGGGTTCCACGGATGCGAGATGGAGGTCACCGTCGACGCGCGCTCGGAGCACGTTCTCGGCTATTCGCTGTCGAACATCGGATGGTCGAAATGTCGCGAGGTGGAGCGCAAGATCCGCGTCGCCGAACGCTAGATTACAATGGGGCTCCCGCCGCCGGGTGGCGTGCTCGGAGTTTCCCGTGTCCCTGATCATCATATTGTCCATCGCTCTGCAAGCGGGCCTGATCGCACACGTGATCAAGACCGGGCGCAGCATGCTGTGGATCTTCGCGATCTTCTTCCTGCCGCTCGCCGGTCCGATCGCGTACGTGGCCGTGGAAATCCTGCCCGGCTTGTTCGGCGGAAGGACCGCGCGGCGCGCGCGATCGAGCATGCATCGCATGATCGATCCCGACCGCGATCTGCGCCGCGCCAGCGCCGAAGTGGAGATTTCCGGCAACCTCGACGCGCGCCGGCGCCTTGCCGATGAATTGCTGGAGCGGCGCCAATTCGACGCCGCCATCCAGGCCTACGAGGGAGGCCTCAAGGGAATTTTCGAGCATGACCCGACGCTGCTCGCCGGACTGGCGAGAGCGCAGTTCGCGAACAACGATTTCGCTGCGGCGCGTGTGACGCTCGATCGTCTGTCGCAGCACAATCCCGACTTCAAGTCGCCGGAATCGCAGTTGCTGCATGCGCGCACGCTCGAGGCGCTGAACGCGTTCGATGAGGCGGAACAGGCCTACGCAGCGGCGGCGCCGAACTTTCCCGGCGCGGAAGGGCGTCTGCGATATGGCTTGTTCCTCAAGCGGCGCGGCAAGCTCGATCAGGCGCGCGGCATTCTCAAGGATCTTCTGGATGGAGCGAAGCTCGGACCCGCGCATTATCGCCGGGCGCAGGCCGAGTGGCTCGATCTCGCGCGCCGGGAGCTCAATTGACCCGGCCGTTGAGCTCGCGGAACGAATGCAAGGCCGGCCGGTCGAAGCCGAAAAGAGGTCGTACATCATGACTCACTGTCGCGGGATGAGCCGATTCGTTTCCATGTCCGTCGCGCTCGTGTTGCTGGCCGCCTGCGCGGGGCAACGCGAGCCCGCCCAGAAAATGATGAACGACATCGAGGCTGCCGCCGGTGCTGCAGCCACCGATGCCGCGAAGTACGTTCCCAATCAGCTGAATGATGTCCAGACCAAGCTCGACGATCTCAAGACCGCTTTCGACGCTCAGGACTACCAAGGTGTGCTCGCCCGCGGTCCCGCGCTGCTGAGCGAGGCCCAGGGCTTGGCGGGCGCCGCCGCCGCGAAGAAGGCGGACACGGTGAGGGAGTTGAACGATGAGTGGAGCGCGCTGGCCATCTCCGTGCCGGATGAGCTGACCGCGATTCACAGCCGCCTTGACATGCTCGGCCAATCCAAGAATCGCAAGCTCGCCAAGGGAGTCGATCTCGAGGCTGCAAACTCCGGTTTAAACGAGGCGACTTCGCAGTGGTCGAAGGCGCAGGGCGCCTTCGGCAACGGCAACCTCGATGAGGCGGTTGCTGCCGGCAAGGATGCGAAATCCAAACTCGAGACGGTGGCCGGCACACTGAAGGTCGATCTGCCTACAGCGCAAGTTGTCCCTCGCTGACGATGACCGCCCGGCCGCCCACGTGCGCCGCCGCCAGCGCGCCATCGTCCATCTCCAGGCGCACCTCGATCCGCGAAGGCCGGCCCATGTGACGGCCCTGGAGCCCGATGAAGCCGGTGGCGTGCTTGCCGAACTGACCGATCTCGAACAGGTACGAGGCGAGCATCGCGTGTGCGTTGCCGCTCGCCGGATCTTCGGGAATGCCGAGTGCCGGGCAGAACATCCTCGACTCGGTGGTGAGCTCATCCGGTGCGGACACTCGATGGACCGCAAATACGAAAAACCCTTCCGCCCCGAGTTCCTGGCCCAGGGATAGCAGGGTTTCGGCGTTGGGTGCCAGAAGATCGAGAGCGCGTGCATCGGCGATCGGCACCAGCAGGCGTGTGCTGCCCTTGCGCGCTATCCGCGCGGGCATGACTTCGTGCAGCGACGTCGCCGGAAGCCTGAGTGCTTCGGCGACCCGCAAAGTCGTCTTGAAGGGCAACGGGTTGTCCAGTTCGGGAACCGTCTGCCGGAACTCGATGATGGGCCCGCTTTTCGGCGAACCCGGGTCGTCGCGAACGCGGACCTCGACCACGCCGGTGCCGCAGGCCTGGCGAAACGGTGCGGTGCCGCGCCGACCGAGGGCGAGCATCACGGCGTGAGCTGCGATGGTCGCATGCCCGACGAAGGGTGCCTCCTTGCGTGCATTGAAAAAGCGCAGCCTCACGTCGTGATCCGGGGCGTCGGCAGCGCTCACGAAAGCGACTTCGGCGTGGGAAAATTCGCGCGCGATGGCGGACATCGACGCAGCGCTCCGGCCATCCGCATCGAGAACCACCGTCGCCGGATTGCCGCTGAAGGGCTCGTGCGTGAATGCATCTACCTGAAAAATTCGCACGCGATTTCCCCGCTTGCGCCGCCGCGGCCGATGCTGCAGTTTTGCACGCATCGGCGTCGCAGGCTACACTCGCTGGAACCTTGGGGTGGCCCTTTGAGGGCCTGAGATGGGGGGTATCGGAGCTGCCGAATCCCGCGAACCCGTTGAACCTGACCCGGTTAGTACCGGCGTAGGGAGCAGGTGCCATGCAAAGCGCAGTCGAAATCAGCATGTATCCGTTGACCGGCGAGTACCGGCCGTTGATCAAGGCGTTCATCGAACGGCTGAACACTTATCCGGATATGACGGTGAAGACCAACGCCTTGAGTACGCAGGTGTGGGGGGCGCTGGATCGCGTCTTGTCGATGGTGGCTGCCGAGATCGAGCGCGCCGCCAGCGGCAGCGCCCGCGGCGCGCCGCAATTGGTCTTCGTCATGAAGGTGTTGCCCGGCCTGGCGCCGCCGTGATCGAGGCATTATGGGTGCAGCTCGCCGGCGCGTGGCGCGGGACGAGCTGGGTCGAGATCCTGGCGGTGTCGCTCGCGATCGCCTATCTGTTGCTCGCCATTCGCCAATCGATCGCCTGCTGGATGGCGGCGTTCGTCAGTTCCTGTTTGTACGTCTGGGTACTGTTCGGCGCGCGGTTGTACATGGAGTCGGTGTTGAACCTGTTTTATGCGGCCATGGCCGTTTATGGCTTTTGGCAGTGGCGTGCCAGCAAGGATGGGGCAACTCTGCGGGTGAGCCGCTGGCCGGCCGCACGCAACGGGTGGGGACTGGCGGCGGTCGTCGCGCTGTCGGCGATCAGCTCTTTTTTCTTGCGCCGTTATACACCCGCGGCGTGGCCGTTCGTGGATTCCATGGTCACCTGGGCCAGCGTGTTCGCCACTTTTTTGGTGGCCCGCAAAGTCTACGAGAACTGGCACTGGTGGCTGTTGATCGATTCGGCGAGCCTGTATCTGTATTTCACGCGGCGCTTGTACCTCACCATGCTCCTGTTCGCCGTGTATCTCGCGCTGATCGTGATCGGCATGCGCGAGTGGCGCCGCAGCCTCCCCATGGCCGTGCAAGCCGCGTAGCGGCGGCAGGCACCGAATGCCGGCTCGCCTCGAACACCTGGCGCGGCGCTACATACCCGGGCGAGGTCCCGTAAACATCGACCGGCTCGGATCGGGGCTGGTCAACCAGAGTTACCGGGTCAGCCGCGAAGGTCGGTTTTTCTCAATGAGATTGACGGCGCCGCGTGCCGGGGAACTCGGGCTCGACCGGGAATGGGAATGCCGGGTGCTGCGCCGCGCCGCCGCTGCCGGTCTCGCGCCCGCCGTGGAGCGCTGCGAGCCGCGTGCGGGCATCTTGGTATCGCATTGGGCCGAGGGCAGCGCCTGGAGCGTCGAACAGGCCGCCGCTCCCGAGAATCTGGAAACGGTCGCGCTGCTTGCGCGGCGCGTGCACGCACTTGCGCTGCTCGAGCAGCCGCGGATCGTGAGCGCGGCTCAATGGATCGCCTTCTACCGGCGCTCGTTCGAGCGACCGCGGGCGGCCTTGGATGAGGCCGCGAAATTTTTGGTCGATGCACTGAGCGAAGAGCCCCCGCCGGCGGTCACTCTGTGTCACAGCGACCTGCACGTGCAGAATCTCATCATCTCTCCCCAGGGCGCGCCGCTCATCCTGGACTGGGAGTACGCGCATGTATCCGACCCGCTGTGGGATTTGGCGGGTTGGGCGTGCAACGGCGATCTGGCACAGGGGCGCCGCGACCTGCTGCTGCGCCTGTATCTGGAACGGGAGCCGACGTGCGCAGAGGCGCTCCGGTTGGACCGGCTGGCGTGGCTGTACGATTACGTCTGCCTGCTGTGGAGCGACCTTTTTCTGAGCTCGCGATCGAACCCCAAGGCCGCGAGCGATGCCATATCGATGCGCGCGGAGCGGATCGCCGAAAGACTCGCCGACAGGTTGAGTGCGACTGGTCGTGCCGGCCAAGTTCCGGCACACTAGCGCGCTTTGGCCTTGGAACCCCGGAGAGCTTGATGGCGCGGATGATCGTGGTGGACCGTGACGGCAAAGAGCATGAGATCGAGGCGAAAGCAGGCCTCAAGGTCATGGAGATCCTGCGTGAGCTCGACTACGGGGTCGCCGCGATCTGCGGGGGGCTTTGCTCCTGCGCCACCTGTCACGTCTATGTCGACCCCGCGTGGACGGCACGTCTGCCGAAGCCGCAAAGCGATGAGTTGGAGTTGCTCAAGGAACTTTCCGATTATCGGGAAGCGACCTCCCGTCTGTCCTGCCAGGTCGACTTTACCGACGCGCTGAGCGGGCTCAAATTGGCGATCGCGCCGGACACCTGAGCAGACGGCTTCGCGCTCCGACGCGAGGCTCCTCGAAGTTCACTTCTTTTTTTCGGTCTGCCGGCGCACGGCATCTTGCGCCGCCGCGACCGCGGCGGGATCGCCCAGGAAGCGCCGGCTGATCGGACGCAGCTCCTGGTCGAGCTCGTACAGCATCGGGATGCCGGTCGGGATGTTGAAATCCACGATCGCGCGCTCGGTCATGTCGTCGAGCATTTTCACCAGTGCACGGAGCGAGTTTCCGTGCGCCACCACCAGCACCGTGCGGCCGGCGCGAAGCTCGGGAACGATGCGCGATTCCCAGAACGGCATCACCCTCGCCAGCGTGTCCTTGAGGGATTCGGAAGCCGGCAACACCCGGGGATCGAGGTCGGCATAGCGGGCATCGAATCTCGGGTGCCGCGGATCGTCCGGCGCCAGCGCCGGCGGTGGAATGTCGTAACTGCGGCGCCAGATTTTCACCTGGGCCTCGCCATGCTCGGCGACGGTCTGCGCCTTGTCCAGGCCCTGCAGGGCGCCGTAGTGCCGCTCGTTGAGACGCCAGTTTCTCTCGACCGGCAACCACATCCGATCGGTCGTATCCAATATCAGCCAGAGCGTGCGGATCGCGCGCTTGAGCACCGACGTGAACGCGATCTTGGGCTCGAGATGCTCGCGTTGCAACTCGCGTCCCGCAAGTATGGCCTCTTGCCGCCCGAGCTCGCTCAAGTCCACGTCGTGCCAGCCCGTGAACAGATTCTCGACGTTCCAAGTGCTTTGGCCGTGACGGACCAGGATGAGTTTTCCGGACACCTTCTTCTCCTAAAAAGCAGGATCGCGGCGCAAAACCGCGACGAATACCCCATCGAATCGGGCGGCAAGCGTCTGGCCGTCGTGAATCTCCACGTGCAAGCGGATGCGTCCCCGGCCGGAACGCGCCAGCATCTTGAGGAATTTGTCCACGTGCTGCGGCGGTGGCGCCTTCAAGGTCCCGCGGAACTCGCCGTTCACCGGTTGCAGATAGCGGATCGTCGATTCCTGGATCACGGCGTCGGCGTTCAATCCGCGCGCCGCGATGTAGCGGCTCGCCCACGCCCAGCCGGCGAGCACGGACACGCAAAACAGGCTTCCTCCGAACGCCGTGCCCTTGTGGTTTGCGTTCGGGGTCAACGGGGCGCGCAGCACGACGGCGTCGTCATGTGCGGCATCGACCGAGACGCTCAAGTGGCGTGCCAGCGGGAATTCGCGCTCGATTCGAGCCTGCAAATAGTCGACGCCGAATGCGTCAGCCACATCGTTCGCCGTGAGCATCGGGTTGGGCGCCGTCATTATTGCGCGAGCCGCCTGACCGCTTGCAGCGCCACGGAAAGCGTGGCGAAATCGGGAGGCGACCCGGTGCGCAGATCGACCAAAATCCGTTTCAGCACGTCGACCGGCGCCGCGCGGCGCCGGATCCATTCAGCGACGCGCGCGCCCGGTTCACGGCCCTTGCACTTGAGTGCCGCGCCCGTGATCTTCCGCTGCAGGCCGTAGAGCTCGTCTCGGACGGTTCTGCGCGCGGCGGCCTGCCATTGTCCCTCGGCCGGCAGACCGTCGATTTGTTCCTGGATCCAGGAAAGCCCGATGCGCTCGCCGATGTCGAAATAAGCGCTTGCCGCAAAACCGATCTTGACCTTCGCAGCCATGGCGACTTCCACCAGATCCAGCGCGCAGTGCAGGGTCTCGAGCGATGCAATCCGGGTCGCCAACCGTTCCGGTACATTCTGTTCGATCAGCCGGGATCGAGCCGCGCCGAGACGCGCGGAGGCCGTGGCGGAAAGGGCCGAGCCGAGCTCGCCCCAAAGCTCCTGCACCGGCGCGGCGTAGCGATGCACCGCGCGTTCGATGACCAGATTCTCCCGCAGGTTCTCGACGAGCCAGTAACTGGCATGACTCAGCAGACGGGTCGTCTGATACATGGCCGTGTACTGCACCGAGGCCGGAATCTTGTTGTCGAGGTCCTCGATCTGCGACCAGATGTCGCGCGCCGCAAAGACCTCCCGTGCGGTGGTGTAAGCGCGCGCGATGGCGGCAGGATCCGCGCCGGTATCGTCCTGCGCGCGTACCGGAAACGCCGGTCCCATGCGGTTGATGAGACTGTTGGTGATGGCTGTGGCAATGATTTCGCGGCGCAGGCGATGGCGCTTCAGCCGCGCGGCGAAGCGGCGCTGCACGGGTCCCGGGAAATAGCGGATGAGCTCCCCCGACAGGTAGGGGTCCTCCGGCACGTTGGAGCGGATCAGCGCCTTGTACAGCCAGATCTTGCCGTAGGAGAGCAGAATGGCGAGCTCCGGGCGAGTGAGCCCCTCGCCGGCTTTGCGCCGGTCGGCTATCTCCTCATCGGACGGCAGGAACTCGAGCGCGCGGTTCAGATCGCCTGAGCGCTCAAGCACCCGGATCACGGAGGCATTTTCGCCCAGGCGTTCCTTGGAATGGAACTCGCCGGTGCTGATCGCCTGGCCTTGCAGATAATTGTTTCGCAACACCAGGCCCGCGACCTCGTCCGTCATCTGCACGAGGAGGCGGTCGCGCGCGGCGCGGGTGATCTCGCGCGCGCGCACGGCGCCATTCAGCAGGATCTTCAAGTTGACCTCGACATCCGAGCAATTCACACCCGCCGAGTTGTCGATGAAGTCGGTGTTCAGGCGGCCCCCCCGGCGTGCGAACTCGACGCGGCCGAGCTGCGAGAAGCCGAGATTTCCGCCCTCGCCGATGACCTTGCAGTTGAGCATGGAGGCGTCGATGCGCACGGCGTCGTTGCTGCGGTCGCCCACATCGCCGTTGGACTCGCTTGTCGCCTTGACGTACGTGCCGATACCGCCGTTCCACAACAGGTCGACGTGCGCCTTGAGAACGGCCTTGATGACCTCATTGGGGGTGGCTTGCGCCGGCAGCTCCAGGAGCGCCTGCACCTCGCGCGACAGGGTCAAGCTCTTGGCGCTGCGCGAGTAGATGCCTCCGCCCCTGGAGATGGCTGCCTTCGAGTAATCCTCCCACGAGGATCGCGGCAGGCGGAACAAGCGCTCGCGTTCGCGGTAGGAGCGCGCCGCGTCCGGATCCGGATCCAGGAAGATGTGCTGGTGATTGAAGGCCGCGACCAGCCGGATGTGCCGGGACTGGAGCATCCCGTTGCCGAATACGTCGCCGGCCATGTCGCCGACCCCGGCCACCGTGAAATCCTGATTTTGAATGTCGACCCCGATCTCGCGGAAATGCCGTTTGACGCATTCCCAGGCCCCGCGGGCGGTGATGGCCATTTTCTTGTGGTCATAGCCGGCTGATCCACCCGAGGCGAAGGCGTCGCCGAGCCAGAATCCGTATTCCCCGGAAATGGCGTTGGCGATGTCCGAGAAGGTCGCCGTGCCCTTGTCCGCGGCAACCACGAGGTACGCATCGTCGCCGTCGTGGCGCACCACCCGCGGCGGCGGGACGATCTTGTCCTCGGCGATGTTGTCGGTGAGGTCGAGCATGCCGCGGATCAGCGTTTGATAGCACGCAATCACTTCGGCGAGCTGCGCGTCCCGGTCGCCCGTCAGAGCCCGCCGCACGACGAAGCCGCCTTTGGCGCCCACGGGCACGATGACCGTGTTCTTGACCTGTTGCGCCTTCATGAGCCCGAGCACTTCCGTGCGGAAGTCCTCGCGCCGATCCGACCAACGGATGCCGCCCCGGGCGACGAAGCCCATGCGCAGGTGCACCCCTTCCATGCGGGTGGAAAACACGAAAATTTCGAACATGGGCTTCGGCAATGGAAGCTCGCGAATCTTCTGGCTTTCGATCTTGAACGAGAGGTAGTCCTTGAGCCCACCGCTCCCGGAAAGCTGGTAGGCGTTGGTGCGCACCGTCACCGAGAGCGCGTTCCACAGGGCGCGAAGAATACGATCCTCGTCGGAGCGGGTCACATCCTCGAGCCTGGATCGAATCTCGAGATCGAGCCGTGCGGTGCCGTTGCGGCGCGCGCTCTCGGAAATCTCGGGTTCGAAACGGGTCACGAACAGATCCGCAAGATTGCGCGAGATCGCCGGATTGTTGATCAGCACCTGGGCGATGTAACCCTGGCTGAAAGGAAGCCCCGTCTGCAGCAAATACCGG
>Ga0187847_10000190_pt1 | contig 73349 bp, 82 predicted proteins | sample June2016WEW_4_10_FD_132458 | JGI IMG/M metagenome (GOLD analysis project Ga0187847, IMG submission 132458) | Peatland microbial communities from SPRUCE experiment site at the Marcell Experimental Forest, Minnesota, USA - June2016WEW_4_10 | ecosystem: Environmental > Terrestrial > Soil >...
ATCCGAGTCTGAGGAAACTGGGGCGGGGAACGGTGTCCAAGATTCTCAGCGCCCACCAGGTGCGACCCCACACGATGCAGTACTACCTGGAGCGGCGCGATCCCGACTTTGATGCCAAGATGGAGACGCTGTCCCTGGTATAGCAATTGATATGTTATTTGCGAATCACTATACTTAGGTTATGGTCAATGGATGCAACATCCGCGATGTCACTCATTGCCCGGGTCTCGGATGTGATCGCTATGAGATTCTCCCTCAGGCTTCATGGTTCTTTGGCTCTCGCGGCGGACACTCGCATGGGATAAATCTCGAATCGATTCAGCCCGCCTATCACGGATGGGTCGCCTTCGCCAAACCGTCGAGCCTCAGATTCGTCCTCGACTTCCAGCACTGCGAGCCCGAAAGCCCCGCTTGTTGCCATGACCGGACCGTAGAGCAAAAGTCTGCCCGCCGCAAATTGTTCGCCAAAGTAACGGGAGTGCGCCCCCATCAATAGTCTCTCCTCATCCGTCATGTCTTGCGGGAACGTAGTTCGAGGAGGGATTAGCTTGAAAAAGTAGTTGTGCTTGGACATGGCAATCGAATTCTAGCAGGGGCTCCCTTGGGCATTAAACACCAGACCACTGCCAGTCCATTGATGAAATAGTGCGCCGTGAAGACGCTCGACTTCAGCGGATGCAACTCCCGCCCGCAAAATCAGCATGGCTATCGGCTTCAAGACGAGAAGGCGGTACTAGCTTTGAATCCGAGGCTCGCCTTCGGTTTCGCCCCGGCAGCAAACCCCAAAATGCTGCCAAAGGCGGAACCACGGGCTATGCGCCAGCATTTCGTCGTGCCTGCGATTGGCAGCAGAGATGTCGATTGCGCTGAGTGGCCTGATATCCGGCGCTTCGAACATTTCCTGTAGCTGTTCGATGTCGTCAATAATGCGTTCAATGTCCATCCGTCACAATATCCAACATGGGCGTGGCAGTCGTCAAATGAAACCGGCATTTGCTACCGTTCGTTGCTTGGTAGAGAATCGGTAACATGTTTTCACTTTTGCCTGCCACTTTGGGCTGGAGAAGAAAATTCGTGATCAGTAAAATACGCAGATTGTTTCTGCCCTTTCTGCCTCTGATCTTCTTCCCCACACAGGCACTGGCTGCCGATCACGCGATCGTCGGGTGTGTTGGCGGGAAAGTGTATCCCTCGCCGACGGCTCCCGCAATCGAGAACGCCGTTTTATTGATTGCGGACGGCAAGATCGCGATGGTCGCGCCCCGATCCCAGATCAAATACAACCTCCCCCAGTCCGCACAGAAGCTCGACTGCAAGGGCAGAGTGATCGTCGCCGGGTTCTGGAACAGCCACGTGCACTTCGAAACGGGATGGCAAGATGCGGCGAATGTCCCCGCGTCAAAGCTCGAGGCCCACATGCAGGAAATGCTGACCCGCTGGGGCGTCACGTCGGTGTGGGACTTGGGTTCCGATCCTAATAACACGATGGCGATTCGTCGGAGGGTGGAAGCCGGTGAGGTCGCGGGCCCGAAAATCCTGATGGCTGGCGATATCTTCCCCAAGAATGGGCATCCCGTTTATTTGCCTCCCGAGATGCAACTCCCCGAAGCCGCAAGCCCGGAAGAGGCCCAACAAATGGCGCAGCAATACATGGAAATGGGCTTAGACGGCATCAAGCTCTTCACCGGAGCGTTCATGGGCGAGAAGCCGACGGTGAATATGGATACGTCCATCGTGAAAGCGACGGTGGATGTGGCTCACGGGCAGGGCAAGCCAGTTTTCACACATCCGCAGAATCGAGCTGGAGTTGACAACGCGCTGGCGGGCGGCGTCGACATATTGGCGCACACGATTCCCACGGAGGGCCAATATACTCCAGAAGAGTTGGCACGCATGAAACGCCAGCAGACCGCGCTGATTCCGACTTTGACGCTTTGGACGACGGTCGTTCAGGACCCCACGGTGGCGGACGCGTTGGTTCAGGCGGGGGTCAATGAGTTGAAGCAGTATTTCTCCGAGGGCGGAACTATCCTGTTCGGCACCGACGTGGGTTTTCAGCCCAAGTATGACACGACACTAGAGTTCGAGTTCATGGGACAAGCGATGACGTGGCGGGACGTTTTGGCTTCTCTTACCACCAACCCTAGCGAAGTTTTCAAGGCAAGCGGCAAAGGGCGGGTCGAGAAGGGAATGGACGCAGATATCGTAGTGCTCGATGCCGATCCGGCCACGGATGTGCGGAACTTTTCTAAAGTGGCATACACAATTCGCGCCGGAAAGATAATCTACTCCGGCACCGCGAAATCGCGATAGGAAATCGAGGACGACCCTCTAGGGCAATTCTCACAGGGGCCCCTTGAAGATCGCCAAGTACAGGAACAGCAGAAGCGCCACGGCGCTCAGCACGCTTCTCACGGCATGCAATCTCCCCCAACGGGCGAGTAGCTGCTCCGTTTCGGCTGATCGTCTGTCCAGCGTGGGGCTCAGCAATTGCTTGTTCGTCGGCAAGATTGCGATCAGAGTGAATGGGATGACAGCGCCGAGCACGGCCCCACCAACGATCCACCAGAATGTCGCCCCGGCGAACCAGGCCGCTACTGACGACAGCAGACCCAAGGCTGCGCAAGTCGCCTGCATGACAGTGGCTCGGCGGTAGCTGGGAGGAAATTCAGTTGCGGCTATTTCCACTCCGCACCGCATTCTCGCCGGGTGTTCGACAAGATTGATGTAGACGGAGGCTCCCGTGAACAGGCTGCACGACAGGAGAACGACGAATTCGGCAATCTGGCGCAACATTCGATCCTTGGGACTCAGGTCTCGGTGCCTTCAATTGCCAGAGTCAAGACACCCGCAGACGCCTGAGTCCGGAGACCATCGCAAGACGAACTCTTGAGTGCGCTTCGTTTTCGGTTCCTTCGAAGGCGAGCGAAGTGCGTGAGCGTTTTTGCTGGGCTGTCGAAGATTAGCCGAACGGTTTGAGCGCCCAACGGCGGCACGCCAGCCCCGCAGTTCTCCCGCGACCAGCGCACCTTCCACGGGGAATTCCTTCTCTTTCGACGTAACCTCGACGACCGCCTCACGGTCGAGGTCCAGCCAGCCTTCGTCGAGGGTCGGCGCATCCTGCGGAATCGGCGTGATTCGGCGCTTGCGCATAACGTCAGTTTACCTCCGGTTTAGCTCTGTGATCGCCGATTCGGACGCCGAGGTGTCATCTGACTCGATGTCAGCGCAGATTGATAAGGTTCGCGAGCGTACCGACAAGCGGTTTAGTCCGGCGATAGAATTCTTCCCGAATGGCGATCCTTTTCATCGACGATCACACCTGCGGTTCGCACGCGGTCGCTCACAGACTTCGGGCTTGTGGGTACGAGGTGCAAATAGCTCCCGACGCAGACGAGGCTCTAACCTTGTTTCGACTCTACCCAATCGACGCAGTGGTCACCGACTGTCATCCCGAAACACCCGGTCGAGAAGTACTAGCCCCGATACTGAGACGGATCAATCCAGACATTCCGATCATCATGATGTCGGCCTTCTGCGGTGCGCCATGCACACGCTTACGACATGCGGATGCCTGCATTCAAAAGGGAGATGTCGCGGCACTGCTGAGCGTGCTACGGATGCTGCTCTGCTCCCGTGCCTATGGGCTGTGCCAATCTGTTGCCGCTTAGCGAAGATAGCGGGGCATGCCCAAGAAAAGTGGGCTGGGCGTGGTTCCTACTTCCCCTTACCAACTTGTTTCGCGATCCCCGCAGCGGCTTGGCGGAAGTCCTCATGCTGGGATTTTTGCTGGAGTTGAGCCGCTTTCCTCATGAGCTGCCGGGAGCGAGGATCGTCCGCGGCAGTTCGCCGTCCGCTTCGATGACCGGATCGAAATGGTGAAATACGATTTCGGGGAACTCGATGAAGTCGCCCCAGCTTACGCAGTCACCATCCACAAGGCGCAGGAATCGGAGTTTCCAGCGGTGCTGATCCCCCTCGGCACGCAGCACTACAGGCTACTGCAACCGAACCTGATCTGCACGGGAATCACGCGGGGCAAAAAAGCGGCGTTCTCCACTCTGCGCTCCGCGAAGACGCTAATCCGGTGTCATCCCAAGATATTCGTCGTGTCTTTCGAACACCTCGCGCAGCAGTTTTTCAAACCGCTGTTGCAGCGTGACGGATGCGCATCTCTCATCTGCACCCTGCTTGGTATTGATTTTCAATTCAGCGGCGGGAATCGCATTCGCAGCCATTTGATGCCTCCTTCATTCATGTCGTCGCCGGTGCTCTTTACCGCTAGTCAGCCGACGCGATCAGCGTCACCTTGTGGTTTCTGCTCTCCGCAGCTTGCGGAGGGTCATTGGGGGTCCGAAGCCGACAGTCAGCCTGTTTCACCGCACCCAAACCTCGGATAGGAAAGCAGGTTGCTGGTGATTAGCTTCGGCAAATAACCGCAATGAGCATCCATGTTCTCGACTTCATATGGTTTCTTCTCCCCACAGGTTCTGTTCCCCATAGGCTTCTATCTACTAAAGCGTGAAATGAGGGCCAAAAGACGACAGAAAATCACAAGCGAGGGCATAATAAGCTGAAACGCCTTTTGTGAACCTGTCCGCCGCGCCCCGCCACGCCAGCCATACTGCGCGAGTTCGGCTTTCCCGGCAATGGATAGCGTCTGAAGATGGCCCTGAATTTCTCGTGAACCTGTAACTGCCTGATTGCCCAAGGCTTGCGACCCGCTTTGCGCATAGGACTTGCAAGCCGGTCTTGAGCGAGATTTGGAATGGCCGGATGAGACGATTCTGCGCTTTCTGCGGGCCCAATCAGGATAGCCACGTAGAGTACCGCGCTGCCGCTGAGGAGGAGAGTGCGATACTATGTCGCGAGAATTGAAACCGAGTAACGAAGGGAATGATCATGACTGGGTTTCTTACCTTACCGGCGCTCATTTTGGCAGTCCTGCTGATCGCAGCCTTCTCCGTTTTGTCACCTCCATCGGACGGCCTGTTGCTCGTCGCCAATAAAGGTGAGCAGACCCTTGGTCTCATCGATCCGACTACTGGACGGCAGATTGCGACCGTCGCCGAGGGAGGCGTGACGGGGCACGAGGTCGCGGCATCTGCCGATGGCCAACGAGCATTCGTACCAATCTACGGAGACTCCGGAGTCGGAATGCCCGGCACGGACGGAAGCACGCTGGCGGTGATCGACCTCAGTGCACGCAAGGTAATCCACACCATCGACTTTGGGCACGGCGTTCGTCCCCATTGCGCCGTCTTTGGGCCGAAGGACGGTCTGCTCTATGTGACCGCCGAGCTAGACAAATCCGTAACCATCATCAACCCCCAAACTCTAAAGATTGTCGGAAGCATCCCGACCGAGCAAGTTGAATCCCACATGCTAGCGATCAGTACAGACGGACGCTATGGGTATACTGCCAACGTGGGTCCGGGAACGGTATCGGTGCTCGATCTTGCGGCGCGAAAAACCCTGACGGTAATCTCCGTGGCTGCGCACGTGCAGCGCATCTCGATCTCGCCCGACAACCGCTGGGTGTTCACCTCGGATGAGGCAAAGCCCCGGCTGGCGGTAATCAATGCAGCAACGAATAAAGTTGATCGTTGGATTGCGCTGCCCAGCGCAGGATATGGCACGGCCTCCACGCCGGATGGAAAATGGCTGCTGGTGGCATTGCCGGCCGCAAACGCTGTCGCCGTCGTTAATCTAGCCACTTGGCAGCTCGCAAAGACCATCGGTGTTCCCCCGGCTCCTCAAGAAGTGCTGATCCGACCGGATGCTCAGTCCGCTTATGTATCGTGCGACAAGAGCCATCAGGTGGCAGCGATACAAATCGGCAACTGGAGCGTGAAGTTGATCGAAGCCGGAAGCGGAGCCGATGGTCTCGCATGGGCGCGGTAAATTTTCAACTTGGTGCACAGTCGCCAAGGTCTACTTTCTAGGTTCAATCAGTTCTCTATTTGCCATTTCTACTCGAGCTTTTGGCTCTCGGCGGTCTGCCCCAATCATGGCGCTCGTCTTGCCAGTATCGTTGGCAGAAGTCAGAAGCAGCAAAGAGATTCCTCGAGGAGATCGGGCGGGGGCGAACCACACGTCTCCAAGGCCGACTTGGACGTCCTTTGGGAGGGCTACTTCTACGGGTGGGGCGGTTTCCGGCAACCTGACGTGATCGGGACATAACCGGGATTGATCTCGCCCAGTATCGGGCCCGCGACTACACGTTCCTGGTGTAAAGCCAAGGGCAGGCTGCAAGTGGCTGGCCGATGATTAATGCAGTTCCACGCGGGCAAACCCCCGCCCAAGAGGAGTCGGGCGGGGGCGGATCGAACCTGGCACGGTTCAGAAGGAGAGGGTCGTCGTGTCTCCGTTGAGGCCGACTTTGAAGCCGCAGTTTGGCCCTTCTGTCCAATCATACTGTTTTCCGTACCAGCCCAGGGGGGATATCCCCGAGTAATTGGGAAATCCATGGTAAGGTCCGTAGTCGTTGAAAACGGCCTGGCCGCCGGAGGGAAACTGAGAGCACGAAGTTACGTTGTATGCCTCGAGCACGCCGCCAAACGCCCAAGTCCAATGGAGCCCAGAAGAGGTGGCCGTAATCCAGGAGTAAGCGCCGCTAGTCAAATCAGAAGCGTTTACCTTCCAATCCAGAGTGCTGCCCGTCGTACCGGTAATCTCGGTGTAACCGAAGATATCGTCACCCGGATTAACCTTCTCCGCACCGCTATGAAAAACATAATTGTTACCTAGGAGCCAACTGGCGATGACCCAGTAATTGCCGCCCATTGAAAGAGGGTTCTCGCCATACTGGAGGACAGGTTGCAGTACCCAATCCTCGCTTGAATCCTCGATGCCATTCCATAGATAGATCAGACCACCGTTCTCCGCCGGAGCCGGCGGCACCGTCCAAACGCCGTACAGTAAATCGATGTTGTCGTTCGAACTGAGCGACGGATTCCATTGCGAGGCTTCGACCCAACCGCCGGCACAGCTGCTGCAGGGTAGGCCGCCCGCATTCCCACTGTACCCATGGCGGGGACGCGTCATTAAAGCGTCCTCGGGGCAGACATCATAGTGGGCGATGAAGGCACCGTTCAAGGTCACATCGCCGGTAATCTGGCCATTCTCGATCTCGACCTTGGCGCCGTTGGGGATTTCGTGCACGCAATCGGGGCGAATTAACTCACCGGGCACGTGCACCCAGTCCGGGTGGTCGATTGTGGCTTGGCTGGCGCTCTGCTCCTGGGCGATGGAATAAGTGGATAGCCCTGAAACTGCGAGGCCGCACAAAGTCGCGGCCATGCTTAGCGTCACCCCCATCCGGCTCAGTTTCGAAGTGAGTGAAGATTGAGTTGAGTTGTTCTGGCTGCCTAGGGTGACCTTGCTTGCAGTTTTCATTTTGATTCCTTTTGTCCCGGATTTATTGGGGCTTCTCTGGCTGGCTCGTCTCGCCAGCGAGAAAACCCGTCACTTGATATAGCGGGAACTTTGGGGCTCAGGGGTCATGCGGGACCAAAGAAATCGAAGTAAGGCCGAAACGCTGGCGCGCCTCGGGTCGATGTGATAGTTTTGCCGCTACGCCAGTCCGGGCTGGATCTATGCAGAATTCTTCTGGGGCTCCTACAAAAGTCGAGGTCACGCAACTACTTAGAGCGTGGGGCGGCGGGGACGACAAGGCCCTGGAGCAGTTGACTCCAGTCGTTGAAAACGAACTGCACCGCCTGGCCCACCGCTATATGGCCCAGGAACGGCCCGGCCATACCCTGCAAACGACTGCCCTAGTAAACGAGGCTTATCTTCGCCTGGTGGATGTTCAAGGGGTAGATTGGCAGGATCGCGCTCACTTTTTCGCCGTCTCGGCCCGCATGATGCGGCGCATCCTCACCGATGTCGCCCGGTCCCGGCATTATCAGAAACGCGGCGCCGGTGCGGTACAAGTTTCTCTAGACGAGGCCCTGGTCGTGACTCCAGAAAAGGGTGCCGATATCATGGCCCTCGATGAGGCTTTGACCGAGTTTGCGGTGCTCTATCCTAGGCAGAGCCAGGTTGTGGAACTGCGCTTTTTTGGGGGACTCGAAGTTAACGAAGCGGCCGAGGCTTTGAAGATATCGCCGGAAACGGTCAAACGCGATTGGAGATTTGCAAGAGCCTGGCTGTTGCGCGTCGTCAGCGGAGAACAGGGCGGAGAAAAGGACGATGGATCCTGAACGAGCGCGGAGGCTGGAAGAGCTCTATCACTCCGCACTCGACCATCATGAGGCTGAGCGTGGCGCATTTCTGCAGAGCGCGTGCTCAGATCCGGACCTCCGCCGGGACGTAGAATCGCTGCTTGCCCACGACCGGAAAGCGGGCAGCTTTATCGAAGCGCCTGCCGTGGAAATGGCGGCCCGCATGCTGGCCGAGCGGCAACTTCAGTCCCCCGATGGAAAGGAGGCCGTCGCCCTCTACGGCCAGACCATCTCCCACTATCAAATTATCGAGAAGTTAGGCGAAGGAGGAATGGGTGTCGTCTATAAGGCGCGCGACACCCGGCTGGGACGCCTGGTAGCTTTAAAGTTTCTGCCTAAGCATTTCCCGGCCAGCCCCACCGCAATCGGCCGATTCCAGCGAGAGGCCCGAGCCGCCAGTTCTCTGAACCATCGCAGCATTTGCACGATTTATGACATTGGCGAGGAAGCTGGCCAAGCCTTCATCGCCATGGAGTACCTGGCCGGCCAGACTCTGAAGCAAGCCATCGCTTCCCAGCCTGTGGAAAGCGACCGACTGCTGTCGCTGGCCATGCAAATGGTTGACGCCTTGGATGCCGCACACCGGCAAGGTATCATTCATCGGGATGTGAAGCCGGCGAACATTTTCATCACCCGAGAGGGTCAGGTTAAAGTCCTGGACTTTGGCCTGGCGAAGTCGGTGCCGACAGGGCGGACTCTGGAGACCGGTTCTTCCGGCCCAGACTTGTCGGACGGGAGTGCCAAGCAGCAGCTAACCTCACCCGGCATGGCGATCGGGACCGTGGCTTACATGTCACCAGAGCAGGCATGCGGGAAAGAACTCGATCACCGCACGGATTTGTTCAGCATGGGCGCCGTCTTGTACGAGATGGCCACTGGAAAGGTGGCTTTTGGAGAAGGCACCACGGTTGCCCTAGTTTTCGATGCCATACTCAATCGCGAGCCAGTTCCGGCGGAGATCCTCAATCCGCAACTGCCGGAGAGGCTGACTCGCATTATCGCCAAGGCGCTGCGGAAGAACCGGCAGGAGCGCTACCAATCTGCGGCGGAGATGCTCGCGGATTTGAAGGCGAGCGCCGCAGGAAGGCCGGTAAGTGCGGGCGAGCGAGCCGCTTCGCGGCGAAGGTTGTGGGTGGGAGCCGTGGCGATGCTGACGATCGCCGTGGTGATCGCGGTGAGTTTCAATTTTCGCAAGCGGCGAGCGGGCGGGTTGACCGAGAAGGACACCATCGTTCTCGCCGATTTTGCCAATACCACGGGCGACGCAATCTTCGACGACACACTGAAAACAGCACTGAACCTCTCCCTGCGGCAATCGCCTTTTCTGAATGTGCTCCCCGACAGCCAGGTTACGAACACTTTGAAATTGATGACGCGCCCCGCGGACGCGAAGCTCACGCCGGAGTTGGCCCGCGAGCTTTGCCAGCGTGCAGGCAGCAAAGCTTACGTTGCCGGATTGATTGGCAGTTTGGGCAGCGAATATGTGCTGGGGCTCAAGGCGGTGAATTGCCAGAGCGGAGACACGCTGGCGGAGGAGCAGGTGACGGCCGCGTCCAAAGAGAAGGTGCTGGACGCGCTGGGTAAAGCGGCATCCAAACTGCGCCGGGAACTGGGCGAATCGCTGGCTACATTGCAGAAGTTTGATGTTCCGTTCTACCAGGCCACCACATCTTCGCTGGAAGCTCTGCAGGCATTCAATTTTGGCCTAAGAGCCACGAATGAGAAAGGTAGTGCCGCTGCAGTTCCTCATTATCAACGGGCCATTGAGCTCGATCCGGATTTTGCCATGGCTTACTGGGCGATCGGCCTGGACTATTCCGCACTCAACGAGTTTGGGAGGGCAAGAGAGAGCCTCACCAAAGCCTTCCAGCTAAGGGAACACGTCAGCGAGGCGGAAAAGATGGAAATCGCCGCCGCCTACTATCTGGATGTAACCGGGGAACTCGATGAAGCAGCCCGAACTTATGAAGAAGAGATTGAGATCTACCCGCGGAGATCCATCGCCTACCTGCATTTGGCACTGGCGTATGGCATGCAGGGGAAGTATGACCGGGCGGCAGAGTTCACTCGCCAGGGCTTGCGCCTAACGCCGGATCCTTCGCGAATTGCGAACGACAACCTCGTCAACGACGTCGTTGGCCTGCAGCGCTTCGACGAAGCCCGGCAGATCATTCGCGAGGCACAGGCTCGAAATTTGGATGACTGCCAGCTCCACGAAGTTCTCTACGCCCTGGCGTTCTTCGGCGCCGATTCGGAGGCGATGACGGAGCAGCAACAGTGGTTCGCGGCTCGGCCCCCGTATGAGAACTTGGGACTAGATCTCGCATCCGAAACCGCGGCGTATAGCGGTCATCTGGACAAAGCGCGGGAACTGAGCAAGCGCGCTCTGAACTCCGCCATCCGGGTTGACAGCAAGGAATCTGGCGCCATAGGTTTGGCCATTGCTGCGCAGTGGGAAGCCGCTTACGGCAATCCTGCGAAAGCCCGGAAGTCCGCGGCAGACGCTCTGCGACTGGCTCCCGCGAGTCAGGGCGTGGAGTCCGAAGCGGCGCTTGCGTTCGCCCTTGCGGGCGATACGGCAAGAGCCGAATCGCTAGCACTAGACTTGGAGAAGCGCTTTCCGTTGGACACGCAGATGCAGTCGCTTTGGCTCCCACCGATTCAGGCGCAATTGGCGCTGGATAGAAACAATCCGGTGGCCGCCCTGAATTCCCTGCAAGAGGCTACACCGATTGAGTTCGGCAACATTCAGTTCATCAACAATATGTCCTGCCTCTATCCGGCTTATGTGCGCGGCGAGGCCTACCTGTCCGCCGGACAAGGCAGCGCGGCCGCTGCCGAGTTCCAGAAGATCATCGACCACAACGGCATCGTATGGAATTGCTGGACGGGAGCCTTGGCTCATCTGGGCGTGGCTCGCGCCAACGCTGTGCAGGCGAAGACTTCGCGGGAAGCAGACGCCGAGACCGCTCGCATCCGGGCGCTTGCAGCGTACAAAGACTTCCTCACCCTCTGGAATGACGCCGGCCCCGACATCCCCATCCTCAAGGATGCTAAGGCGGAATATGCGAAGCTGCAATAGCAGTCGGTGGCGGGACAAGTTCTTCCACCTCGCTCACGGTGTAGAGATTGTTGGTGCTAATAGGCAGTTCCAGTAAACCTGTCCGATTTTGTTCTCTTTATTAGAGCCAAAAATGGAGCCGAGCTGCAGAAATCTGAGCCTGCCGAGATTTGCCTCAAACGGATCGGGTACTCACGGTTGAAAACTGGTCCGGGGAGTTCGGGAAGGGCGAATACCGCCAGTTGCGCTGCGCTCAAACCCGCGGCCTCTGCGGTGACAGGGTAACCTTGCACGATAACTTATTGAGTCTTAATGGTACTGACACGGCTGGCTATAGCGCGCTTCTCGGCGGCTCGCCGGGTTCCGATTGCTTTACTCGCTGTGCTCTCCTCCAGAAGTTTGACCGATACCAAAGTATCGGCGATACCATCGTTCAATTGTTTAGCATGGCCGTTTTCTGGTGTCATCGATTATCAAGAATCCGCATCTCTTGCTATAGACCGCCAGCCAAGCTCCAAGGATGGTGTACGAGGATCGCCGAATGAGCACAAAAAGCATTTCACGCCCGGACTCCGCAAAGGTTGTTCCCTTGACGACGAAGCCACCAAACATCACCAAACTTCTCCAACAGTATGGAACAGGAGAGATTCCATTCGCCGGAACCCAAGACGCGCTCTACGACCGGCACCTGGTTTTTGACCGGGCCATCGACCCGAAGGTCGCCAGCGCCCGGGAGCGCTTCGAAGCAGTCTCCCATGCCGTGCGTGACGTTCTGGCGCAACGCTGGGTGAAAACCAAGACGGCATATGAGCAGCACAACGCCAAACGCATTTACTACCTTTCCATGGAGTTTCTACTCGGACGATCGCTTAGTAATAACCTCACGAACCTCTTGCTTGAACCCGTTGTGCGGGAAGTCGTCAAAGAGAAAAACATTGATTGGCCTGAGTTGGTTGAGCAGGAACCAGATGCAGGCCTGGGGAACGGGGGTCTGGGCCGTCTTGCGGCTTGTTTCCTAGACTCGATGGCCACAATCCAACTGCCTGGCACGGGCTATGGTCTGCGTTACGAGTACGGCATGTTTCGGCAGTCGTTTGTAAACGGCTGGCAGCAGGAGAATCCCGACAACTGGCTGCGCGACGAGGATCCGTGGGAGATCTGTCGCCACCACGAGAAGGTAGATGTCAAGCTGAACGTCACGTTCAAGCTGCGGGATGGACGCGTCGAGCTGATACCGGGTCGTCCATCCACCCTGTTCGGCATTCCTTTTGACCGACCCGTCGTCGGCTACGGAGGAAAAAACATCAACACCCTCCGCCTCTGGGCTGCGGCGGCTGCAGACTTCTTTGATTTTCAGGAATTTGGCACGGGAGATTTCGTGGGTGCCCTCGGCGGGACACTCGAAGCCGAATCGCTGACCCGTGTGCTGTATCCCGATGACTCCACGACTGCCGGGCAACAGCTGCGCTTTGTGCAGGAGTACTTTCTCGTCGCTTGTTCTCTGGCAGATCTGATACGCCGGTTTCTCCGGCACAACAGCGATTGGGGAAAGTTGCCGGAAAAGGCCGCCATCCAACTCAACGACACGCATCCTTCAATGGCAGTTGCGGAACTGATGCGCATTCTGCTGGACGAAGCGCGTCTGGGTTGGGATGAGGCTTGGGATTTGACCACGAAGACGTTGGCCTACACCAACCACACGTTGCTGCCCGAGGCGCTTGAGAAGTGGCCGGTGGCATGGTTTGAAGTGCTCCTTCCCCGGCAACTTGAGATCATCTACGAAGTCAACCGCCGGTTGCTCGACCAAGTTCGAGCGCGCTTCCCGAATAACGAGGGACGCGTCGAACGCGTCAGCCTTGTGGAAGAAGGGAGTCCACGCAAGATTCGCATGGCCAACCTTGCCATTGTCGGTTCGCACAGCACCAACGGCGTCGCGGCAGTCCATTCCAAATTGTTGCGTACGACAACGGTGAAGGATTTGGCCGAAATATTTCCCGAGCGTTTCAACAATAAGACGAACGGCGTCACGCCGCGCCGGTGGCTACTTGAGTCGAATCCCAGCCTGGCGCGCGTGATTACGGCTGCGATCGGCGAAACGTGGATCACCGACCTGAGCCAGCTCCGTGAGCTCAAACCGTTGGCCGCAGATTCCGCCTTTCGGCAGGCGTTTCTGGCATCGAAGCGCGAGGCGAAGGTGCGTTTCGCCGCCTGGCTTAAGGCGACTACTGGGCAAGTGGTCGATCCGAACACGATTTTCGACAGTCAAATCAAGCGTATTCACGAATATAAGCGGCAACTGCTGAATGCGCTGCGAATCATCGTCGTTTACAACCGGCTGCGAGACAATCCCGATCTCGAGATGGTGCCCCGCACATTCTTCTTCGCCGGGAAAGCGGCGCCAGCCTACCGGCTGGCGAAAATCATCATCAAACTTATCAATAACTTGGCGGGTACCATCGACAGTGATCCGGTCGTGCGCGGCCGAATGAAGGTCGTCTTTCTGCCTGATTACAACGTGACGCTGGCGGAGCGGCTCATCCCAGCCAGTGATGTTTCGAATCAGATTTCCACTGCCGGCTATGAGGCCAGTGGAACGAGCAATATGAAATTCATGATGAACGGCGCGCTCACGGTTGGAACAAGGGACGGAGCAACCATCGAAATGGCGGAAGAGGCCGGAGAAGAAAACCTTTTCCTGTTCGGTCTCACCGTGGAACAGGTCGAAAATAGCCGTTCCTGGTACAGTCCGATGTGGCACTATGAGCACGAGCCCGAGACTCGCGCTGCTGTCGACCTTATTTCTTCCGACTATTTCAGCCACTATGAGCCAGGAGCATTCGAACCGCTGCGAGACACGCTTTTATTGTTCGGTGACCGCTATATGCACCTGGCTGATCTCACATCCTACGTCGAAACGCAGGAACAGCTGGGCGCACTTTACCGCGATCCCGGAGCCTGGGCGCAAAAGGCCATCCTGAACATAGCGAGCTCGGGCAAATTCTCTGCCGACCGAACGATTCATGAATACGCAACCGAGATTTGGAAGGTGGAACCATGCCCAATACCTTAGAGAAAGTGCCCCAGACAAGTCTGGCCGAGGCGGTTTCGCCGCTCGCTGGCAAGCCCGCGCCCAGGGAGATGCTGATTGATGTTTCGCGCATGGAAAAGGAGTACTTCGAACACAAGCCCGACGTGCGCGACCCCAACCAGCTGGTGAGCTTCGGGACCAGCGGGCACCGCGGATCTCCTCTCCACGGCACCTTCAACGAGGCGCACATTCTGGCCATCACTCAGGCAATCTGCGAGTACCGACGGGGGCAAGCGATCGACGGTCCCCTCTACATGGGCAAAGATACGCATGCCGTCTCTGCGCCCGCACAGCGCTCGGCTCTCGAGGTGCTGGCGGCGAATGGCGTTGCAACGATCGTTCAGGAGAACGACGGCGTGACTCCAACTCCTGTCATCTCGCGAGCCATCCTGGTTTACAACCGTGGTCGTAAGGGTCACTTCGCCGACGGCATCGTTATCACGCCCTCACACAACCCGCCCGAGGACGGGGGTTTCAAATACGACCCTCCCAACGGTGGCCCTGCCGACACGGCGGTTACCACCTGGGTGCAGGATCGTGCCAACGAACTCCTGCGTGCGGGAAATGCGGGGGTCAGACGCGTACCATTCGAAAAGGCAATTCGAGCAGCTACCACCCGACAGCAAGACTTTGTTCTCCCCTACGTTCGCGACCTCAACAATGTCGTGGACATCGACGCCATTCGCGGTGCCCATCTCAAGCTGGGCGTAGATCCTCTCGGTGGGGCTTCCCTGCCGTACTGGGACCCGATTAACTCGACGTACGGGTTGAACGTTCAGGTCGTCAATCGGACCATCGACCCGACTTTTTCGTTCATGACCGTGGACCACGACGGAAAAATCCGCATGGATTGCTCCAGTCCGTATGCGATGGTGAGGCTCGTGGGACTGAAAGATCAGTATCAGGTTGCATTTGGCAACGACACCGACGCCGACCGCCACGGGGTTGTTACGCCTGTTGCCGGCTTGATGAACCCGAACCACTATCTCGCTGTGGCCATTCGTTATCTAGTGACGCATCGGCCGCAATGGCGGCCGACGGTTGCCGTTGGAAAAACCGCGGTGAGCAGCAGCATCATCGACCGTGTTGTTCAAAAACTTGGCCGTGAGTTGCGCGAAGTTCCGGTTGGCTTCAAATGGTTTGTCCCGGGTCTGCTTGATGGCTCGTGCTGCTTTGGAGGAGAAGAGAGTGCAGGGGCAAGCTTTCTTCGCCGAGACGGCACAGTCTGGTCCACCGACAAGGATGGGCTCATCATGGTTCTGCTGGCCGCTGAGATTGCGGCCAGCACGGGCAAGGACCCTGGCCAACACTACCAGGAAATCACCGCAGAGTTCGGCACCCCCTACTACACGCGCATCGACGCGCCCAGCACTCCTGAGCAAAAAGCAAAGCTTTCGGCGCTTTCTCCGGACTCAGTCAAGGAGTCGGAATTGGCGGGCGAGCCGATTACCGCCAAGCTGACCCGGGCGCCAGGCAATCAAGCTCCGATTGGCGGACTGAAAGTCGTGACAAAAAATGGCTGGTTCGCGGCCCGCCCCTCCGGCACAGAAAATATCTACAAGATCTATGCGGAGAGTTTCAACAGCGCCTCGCATCTCCAGGCCATCGTGAGCGAGGCGGAAACAATAGTGAACAATGCTCTAGGCGGTCTGGGCGATGAGCAGTAACGGCGGCCCTGCGGCTGTTCCGCCCTTTCCGCCCGGATACCGTGCTTCGGGAGTGTTGTTGCATGTTACCTCGCTCCCGTCGCCATACGGCATCGGCGATCTGGGAACAGCGGCTTGTTCCTGGATCGATCGCCTTCACGGTGCCGGCCAGCGGTGGTGGCAGGTGCTGCCGCTCGGTCCGACGGGCTACGGAAATTCTCCTTATCAGGAGATGTCGTCGTTCGCGGCAAATCCTGCGCTGATCAGTCCCGATTCTCTGATCTCGGAAGGACTGTTAAAGACGACCGATTGTCAAGCTGAGTTCCCTTCCGAGGCTGTCGATTATGATGCCGTGATTCCGTTTAAGGCCCGCCTGCTCGAAACAGCTTGGGCAAATTTCAAAGCGGGAGCACACAAGGATTTGCGCGCAGCGTATGATGATTTCCGCTCACATCAGGAGCGTTGGCTCGACGACTACGCGCTATTCGAGGCGCTGAAGACCAAATATCACGGGGAGCCTTATCTTGAGTGGCCGGAAGAGTTGCTGCAGCGACGCAGCGACGCTCTGACAGAGGTCCGAAGAGAATTGGCAAATCGAATCGACCAGGTTTGCTTCGCGCAATTTCTCCTGTTCCGCCAGACCGATCAGCTCAAGGAATATGCGCACTCCAAAGGCGTGAGACTGATCGGAGATTTGCCGTTTTTCGTTTCGCCGGATTCCAGCGATGTTTGGGCCAACCCGGAATTGTTTCTTCTTGACGAACGGCGCCATCCGCGCTTCGTCGCAGGTGTTCCTCCAGACTATTTCAGCGCGGACGGTCAGTTGTGGGGCAATCCCGTTTATAACTGGGATGCGCAGCGGGCTACGGGCTATCGATGGTCGATCGACCGGCTGCGCGCTCTGCTGGCGCATGTGGATGCGATTCGTTTGGATCACTTTCGGGGATTCGCAGCCGCGTGGCACGTTCCCGCGGGCGCTCCCACCGCTCAGTCAGGGCAATGGGTGCAGGGACCTGGAACCGCATTCTTCGAAGCAGTGCAAAAAGAACTTGGCCAGCTTCCCTTCATCGCCGAGGATCTGGGGTTTATCACTCCCGACGTCCACGCGCTGCGCGAGCAATTCCACCTTCCCGGAACCCGGGTCTTACAGTTCGCCTTCGATGGTCACTCCGATAATCCATATCTCCCCAACAACTTTGTCAGCAACACGGTCGCCTACACGGGCACACACGACAATGCCCCAACCCGCGAATGGTACGAACAATTGCCCGAGTACCAGCGGCAGAACTTCTGGAATTATCTGAAACGCGCGCCAGGCGTGAGTGATGACGCCGCTCCGTCCCTGGCGAATCTGGCTTGGTCGTCGATCGCAGCCTTGGCGGTTGCGCCGCTGCAGGATCTGCTGAACCTCGGAGCAGAGAGTCGTATGAACATCCCGGGCCGCGCCGGTGGGAATTGGCGTTGGCGTTGCCCGGACGACATGGAATTGTCCCCGGCTTTCCGGTGGTTGCGGGAACTGACAGAACTGGGGAACCGCCAGGCATCGGAAAAGATCGATCATCCGACGAATTCAGAGCGTTCCCGTGTCCCAAGCGCATTGGTGAGCGAGGGAGTGTGAAAAAACTCAACGCAAGAGCTAGAGTCTACGCGCGACCGCGGGCGCTCGAGGGTCCATCGCGACCTCACCTAAACCGCAACCTGGGAGCACAGGTCGAGGGCAGCCCTTTGCCCCTAGACTCCACTTGGATTGAAGACGAGCAAGCCTTCAATTTCGGCGTCGATGCTGAGTACTCTGAAAGCGTGACGCTGTTGCTCGACCCTCGGGCGTGCAGTCTTTTCCGTACTTATTGCAAAACGAAGGACTCTTCAAGATCTTTGCTTCAGTACAGCCCCGCGGAACCCACTCTCAGAAGGATCATCAGCACCAATAGTGCCGGAAGGTAAATGATCGAAGCCGCAAGAAGCCGTCGCGCCGCGGAGTTGGATTTTCGAAGCGCGAACTGTGCGCCACAGTACAAGAAGCCGGCGCATAGCAGCAGCGTTCCCACGGCGTAAGCGACGCCCGATTGACGGGTCAAGGCCGGCAACAAACTGACAACCGCCAATAACACGAGGGGCAACAAGGTTTGCCAATTCACAAGGCGCTCCCGTGCGCGCTCGTCATGCGGCAGCACCAGGTAACCGGCGCGAGCATAATCCTCGCGGTACATCCAAGCGATCGACATAAAGTGCGGGAACTGCCAAAGGAACAGCACGCAGTAAAGTATCCATGCTCCGAGGTTGAGGCGGCCAGATGCTGCAGCCCACCCAATCAGCGGCGGCATCGCGCCCGAAAATGCTCCGACCAGAGTGCATAGCGGCGATTTTCTTTTGAGGGGAGTGTAGAAAAACAAATAAGACAACGACGTGCCGAGCGCCAGCAGGCTCGCAAGTAGGTTGACGGCAGCGGCAAGATAAACACTTCCGAGAACCGATAATGCAACACCGAACCATAAAACCGTCGAAGGGTTGACTCGGCCAGCCGCCAGCGGCCGTCGCGATGTCCGGCGCATTTGCGCGTCGAAGCGCCGCTCGACGTATTGGTTCAGGGCTGCAGTCCCGCTGGCCACCATTAACGTCCCCAGCACTGCATTGACAGACCGGAGGAATGGAAAATCGTGCCCCGCCGAAGGGCAGCCCAAGTAGAAGCCGGCGAACGTGGTGACCACGATCAGAAAATTTACTTCCGGCTTGGTAAGCACCAAATAGTCGATCCAGAGCTTTGAGTCCCAAACGGGACTGTGTTTCCCGACTGGCAGATCGAATACCGTAACGATGGGTTCACTCGCCACGCTTAGAACGCCTCCTGGTTCTGTGGAGCGCTGTGGCCAATTCCGGTTGCCGGCAATTTTGGTTGCATCAAGCCGACCTGCGGAAAACCTTCAGGCGACAGAAGACGCATGGTCAATATCGCCCCCGCCAAAAGGTAAACGACGGTGACGCATGTCCACATCAATGCAGCTGCACACTGCTGATCCACCAGGGGAGAAAAACCCAACAAGTGTGATGACGAGAAGTAAATTGGGTAAGCCACGCGATCGGAAAATACAAGAAATCCCGAGAGAATGTCGCATGGCAATGTGGCAAAAAACAGGTACAAGATCATCGAGAGATCCTGCCGAGATGCGCCTGCTGGGGGTTGGACAACCGGCCACCAGAACAGAAGGCCCGTCGCAAGAAAGGACAGGTGCTCGAACAAATGCCAGGCGACCGATTGCATTCCGAGCGCAAAGAATGTCGGAATATGCCACCCAACCAAGGTGGCGCAGGCTGCGAGCCAGGCGAACTTAGGTCCTCCCAGGACCTTCCTGAACCCCTTCGCCCCCCGGGACTGCCACAATGGAGTACGCAGAGCTTTTGCAAATCGCTGCGGCAAACCGTGTAACAGGGGCCCGACGGGCGCACCCAGCCAGATCAGCGGAGGAGCAAGCGTCATGAGGAGTAGATGTTGCAGCATGTGCACGGTGAGCAATTCGTGGTCGAGCGCAGCGATTGGCGAGGCGACGGCGATCCAGATCAAGAACAGCCCGGCGAGAAAACTCACGCCGCGCCAGGCCATAGTGACGTTCAAGTCCCGAACAGACCGCCACCCCCTCAGGTAAACCAGCATCGTCAAAACGAGGATCAGAGTGAGAAACACTGATCGCGACGATCCGAAAGCGGCGTGATGGAGATGTGGCATGGGCCGTTCTCCTACGGTTTCGCACCAGGTTCTTTCTCATCACTGAGTGCTACAGCGCGTGAAGCGTCGCGTGCCGGCGCCTGCCCCTTCGGATGCAGAGTCTCAAGAAAGGCGACAAGCGCCGTCGTCTCCGCCGGGCCTAGGTTGTTTCCATACGCCGGCATATTCCCGCCACCTTGAATAACCTGGCGAATGAGCTGGTCTTGCGTGAGCCGCGCCGCCACGCTGTCGAGCGCGGGGCCTCGTTGTCCGCCACTTTCTCCAAGTGAATGACAATTGCGGCACTGTTTGACCTGAAAGATCAGCGCCCCCTGTCTCTCCAGCGCGGTCGAGCCATGAATGAATTGATCCGGCACTGGATCGCTGCTCCAGGCATTCATGTGCGGACTCCACGGCGTAAATCCCGCGAGATGAGTAAACGTCCCCAGTGTGATCGCGATCAACAGCACGGTCAGAACCGCAATCGGGCGACGCTTCCAACTCTTTTCACCTTCGCCGGAAAGAAACGGCAGAAGCAGCAACCCGATAATCACCACGACCGGGCCGATCAGAAGAGCCGGCGTTTCGAGCGACGGCGGGAGAAGAGAGAGCAAAGCGTAGAGCCACAGGAAGAAGTAATCCGGCTTCGGAACAGTCTGGATGATGGTCGGGTCCGGTCGGCCGGTCGGTCCAAATGGACCGAAGTATAACGCGCACGCGGCAACCGCCAGGATAATGAACGCCGCAAAGAACAGATCTTTCCAAACGGCATAGGGAACGAACGGCGCGCCGTCCTGCTTGGTAAGCGCGTGATATTCGGCTTCGTAGGTTGCTCGCCTTACAACGCGGCCCGGCACCGGCCAGTCGTTAATGCCCAGCTTTAGCACCATCAGTAGATGAAGGCAGACGAAGCCGATCAGTAATCCGGGAATTACGAACACATGGAGGGCGAAGAATCGGGACAAGGTTGCCCCGGCAATGATGGGACCGCCCAGCATCAATCTCACAATTGAGGGACCGAGGGTGGGAACGCGGCTCGCGATTGATGCCCCGATGCCGAGCCCCCAATAGGCATCTTGATCGAAGCGCAGTACCTGTCCGCTGAATGCCATGCCCAATGTCATCAGCAACAGAAAGACGCCAACCATCCAGGTAAGTTCGCGGGGGAATTTGTACGCGCCAAAAAGGAAGACCTGGACCATGTGAATCAGGACAATGGCCACCATGAAATTGGAACCCCAGCCATGCATTGCGCGGATGAACCAGCCGAGAGTCACGTCGTGGTTCAGGGCTTGCAGACTGCTCCAGGCTTCCGCTCCCGAGGGAACATAAACCAGCGCGAGCAGAATTCCCGTGACAATTTGCAGGACGAATACTGCGAGCGCTGCGGTGCCAAAAACGTACCACCAACTGGCCGCATTTCGCGGTACGCGATGTTCGGCCATTTCGCGAACTGGCGCCGCAAGCTGAAGGCGGCGATCGAACCAGGCTCCAATCTTTGCTACCGGGATTCTCCCCATCATGATGCGCATGGCGGTCTCTCTCCGGTGAGCTCGGCGATCGCTGCTCCCGGCGTGGGCAGTTCGCCAGCCTGGATCGTGATCAGGCCGTTCTCAATCTTGTATGGATATTCAAAGAGACCGCGTTCCGGCGGGCCGGAAGCGCGCGAGCCGTCTCGGTAGTACGCTCCGCCGTGGCAGGGACACATGAACAGACCGGATTGCGGAAACCATCGGACCGGACAGCCCAGATGCGCGCAGTTGACGGCGAAGACCTGGAATCGTTCTCCCGCGATACACCGCACCCAGCAGGCGGTGTCCGCGGTCTTGCCGTCGGTCGGCATGACGAAGGGATTCCGAAACGTCGCTAGCCGCGTCTCGCCTTCAGGAAAATCACTGACCTTACCAAGCGGCGTCCAGGAGAGATAGCCGTTCGCTCGACCGCGAGTGATCGCGGAGAAGAGAAATCCGACAATTGGTACGGCCACCGCGCTCGCAGCAAGACCGTTGAATAAGATCCCTAACTTCATGAAGAACCCGCGCCGAGAAATCGTGGCATCGGTTGACAGGGGAGGGGCGGGTTTGGTGGCCATTGTTCTGACTCCTAACGTTGCACGTTTTTCGCTATGGAATACGGTTGACCGGGGCTCTGGACCCGGTGGGACACCAGCCATGCAACTACGTCGGTAATTTCCTGGTCCGACATTGGCTTCCCGGTCACGTTTCCGCGCCAGTCGGGCGCCCCCAACTCCGGTCGACCGGCAATGACAATCGTTCGCAGCCCCTGATCGCTCACCAGCGCGAGAAACGAATCATTCGTGATACCACTGCCTTTGGGTCCACCTTGCCCCTGTGGACCATGGCACGATGAACAATATGTTCCGTAAGCGGCCTCACCGCGCTGACCATCTCCCGGAGACTTCGCCGCGTACGAGGGCGGATCAGCTCCGTCGAGAATTCCTGGCCGGCTCCAACGCGACCGAATTTCGCTGGTGATCACATCCACCTGTTTATCGGTCAGGAATCCGCCAGCGTTTTGCGCAAATGGCGGCATGGCGGTTCCACGGACGCCGACAGCGATGATTTTTCGCATCGCGCGTTCATCCACGACCGCGAGATAAACCGGATCGGCGAGAGCAATTGCCGCTCCCCCTCGACCTTCCACGCCGTGACACGCCGCGCAGTTTTCCGCGTAGAGCGTCCTGAAATCAGTGATCTCGCTGGGAGCCGGGACTTCCGCATCCCTGCTTGGCCGGCCGGGCGGGGAACTGCAAGCCGAGAGCAGGACGCTCAGCGCCGCGGCCGCAAAACGATAGCAAAATCGGTTCACGGTCGCGTCTCTCCTTCTCGTGGTGGAGTAATTCCCGGAGCCTCGACCCCGGCGCGGATGACGAAGGAGAGGTTCTCGCGTGTGGGCATTGGCGAATAGCGAATGACGACCAACCCAGCCACGATTCCGAAGGCCACCTGCGAAGCAATGAACCAGGGCCAGTCAATATGGCTCGCGAGCAGTGGATTCAACAACCCGAGAATGGTGTAAAGCATTCCCGACCACAACGTGGGAGCGATGAGTCCTCCAAGGACGATGGGCCGGCGCGGAAACATGGGAAGCATTGCGCCATACAGCATTCCCACTAGAGTTGAGCCAACAGCGTGCAGGCCCAAAGCTATGGCGAAACTGTCCGCATGAAAGGAATACAACTGTGCGGGCCCGAGTTTCAGCGATTGGGCATAGACAGAAGCTGCCAGAAGATTGATCGGATACCAGATGCTTCCGGCTTTCAACAAGCCGTAGGTGCAGGCCAGAACCGCCATCGCCACGCTTCCTGCAAGTCCGCCCTTCACGCCGGCCGAAATTGGATATGTGCGAACAGGGAGCCAGGCTCGCTGGTGAGCCGGGACGGAAACCCGCTCAACCACGTGGCGTTCAGTCGTTATGCGAATATCTTCGGGAACCACAATCAGAGACTCTTCATGCTCGTGCGGGAGGACTTCACGAAACCAGCCGATCGATCCTGCCAGAGAGAGCACAGCGCCCAGCAAACTTACAGATAAGCTGGTGACGAGACCTGCACATAATAAGGTGCATCCAAAAGCCAGGACAAAGGGCCAGGCCGTCGACGCGGGTACTTCGATCTCGCGTGGGGTCCGGCGGCTTTCGCTCGATTGCTCGGTTGCCAGCAACATTGCCTTTTTCCTTCCCTCAGCGTCCCAGAACGTAAACCACGGTGAAAACGACGACCCAAACCGCATCCACAAAATGCCAGTACAAGGAAAGCACTTCTACACGACGGGAGTGTTCGGTGCCGACCCGGCCGGAAAAAGCGAAAATCGCGACCATGAAGAGCATGATCAATCCTGCACTGACGTGAAAGGCGTGCAGGCCGACGAGTGAGTAATAAGTTGTTCCGAACAGATTGGTGGAGATCGTCAGCCCGTGCTCGTAAATCAGCCGATACCATTCCCGCCCGGTTCCAAAAAGAAACAGACCGCCGAGCAGAATCGTGAGAGACCACAAGCTCAAGAATGCTCCGCGTTCGCCTCTTTCGAGAAATTTCCCGGCATAGTGAATTGTCAGGCTGCTTGAGAGCAGGCAGATGGTAAAGAAAATGGGAGTCTCGAGCACTTCACGCGGAGTTGGTCCGGTCAGGCTCTTGCCCAGGTAGAAGAGGTAGGCGACGACGAAAATCGTAAAGATCGCCGACTCCGCAATGATCAGGCAGGCCATCGCGACCTTGCCGCGATAGGGACGACCCGACGGCTGCTGCATTTCAGAGAGTGATATTGCCGCTGCGCTCATTGATTTCTGCCTTCATCAATTTCCGCCTTCACTCATACTGGCTGTCCGGGTCTTCCGGATGTTTCAGGTCCCACAACGGACGGCGGCTTGCAACCTCCGGTACAGTTGCAAAGTTGTACGTGGGCGGTGGAGAGCTTGTAGACCACTCGAGCGTCCAAGCATCCCAGGGATCGTTCCCGGCTTCGGCTCCATTGAAATAAGAACTGATGAGGTTCCACACGAAGACCAAAGTTGCGACTGCTTGAATGAAGGCGCCGATGGTGACGATGAGGTTTAACGTGTCCCACCCGCGCCCGGGTTCGTAGGTATAGATACGGCGGGGCATGCCGAGCAACCCGGGAACATGCATCACGTCAAAGGTGAGGTGGAAACCGATGAAGAAGAGCCAGAAATGCCATTTGCCAAGGCGTTCGCTTAGCATTCGACCGGTCATTTTCGGGTACCAGTAATAGAACGCCGCGAAGAGGGCAAACAGAATTCCACCCACGATTACGTAATGGAAGTGCGCGACCACAAAATACGACAAGCTCAGCTGCCAATCGAAGGGCACACAGGCCAACATGATTCCGGTCAAACCGGAAATGAGGAACTGAAACAGAAACCCGATGCTGAACAGCATCGGCGTTTTGAACTGAATCCTTCCGCCCCACATGGTGCCGATCCAGTTAAAGATCTTAATTCCGGTGGGAACGCCGATCGCCATGGTGGTGATTGCGAAAAAGCTATTGGCATACGAGTTCATGCCAACTGTGAACATGTGGTGCGCCCACACGCTCAAACTCACAAACCCGATGCAAACCGTGGCCGCCACCATTACCGGATATCCAAAAATTGGTTTGCGCGAAAAGACCGGGATGATTTCCGACACGAAAGCAAAAGCTGGAATCACCAAGATGTAGACTTCTGGATGACCGAAGATCCAAAAGAAGTGCATCCAGAGCACAGCAGAGCCACCGGCCTGAGCGTCAAAGAAGTGCCCTCCCAGATATCTGTCGACCAGGAGCATGATCTGCGCCGCGGAGAGCGGGGTTATGACAATCAGAACCATTCCGGCCATCACGAGATTGAGCCAAACAAGAAGAGGCATGCGACTGAGCCTCATGCCAGGGCATCGCAGACAAAGAGTAGTGGAGATAATGTTAATCGCGGTTCCGATGCTCCCAAACCCGGAAACCAGGAGCGCAAGGGTCCAATAGTCTGAGCTGTGACCCGGTGAAAACGCGCGTGCTGTTAAAGGTGCGTACGCCCACCATCCAACGTCAGGTGCATTCCCCGCGCCATACAGTCCGCTTCCACCAAGAAAACTGAAATACAGCAGCAGACCGCCAAATGCCGACAGCCAGAAACTGAAGGCGTTCAAGCGCGGAAACGCCATGTCGCGTGCACCAACCATCAAGGGCACAAGATAGTTGGCAAACCCGAACAGAACCGGCATGGCCACGAAAAAGATCATGGTCGTGCCATGCATGGTGAACATGCGGTTGAAGACTTGCGGAGAGACAAAATCGATGCGCGAATGCATCAACTGGATGCGGATGATGAGAACCTCAAAGCCGCCCAACAGCAGAAAGATGAGCGCGTAAACGATGTAGAGAATCCCGATCCGCTTATGGTCGACGGTCGTGACCCAATCCTGCAGCGCATCGACCCACGGCTTGCCTTCGACTCGCCCGCCAGGAATTATGATCGCATCCGATGACATAGATGATCTTCGACTTCCCTAACGAAGCGTCTCGAGGTAGCCCACCAATGCTTCCCGCTCCGATTTGCTTAACTGCATCGCCGGCATCAGTGAACCGCGCTTGATCGCGTCTGGGTTTTCGATCCAGAGGCCGAGGTTCTCAGGCGTGTTGAGTGCCGCGCCAGCGGCGATCGTGGTGCGGCTCATCAAGTGCGTTAAATCTGGCCCGAAGCGGCCGTTCGCGACTGTGCCACTGATGGAGTGACAGTTAATGCAGGCCGTGGTTTCGAACACCCGTTTGCCGGCGGCAACTCGTTCGTCTGCAATTGCCGGCTGTTGCTGCTCGCGCACCCACTCCGCAAAGTCTTCCGGACTGTCCACCGACACGCGCAGGAGCATCTTGGCGTGCTGCGTTCCGCAGTATTGCGCGCACTGTCCGACAATGATTCCGGTGCGCTGCGGATCCATCCACATCCGGTTTGGGTGATTCGGAATGAGGTCAGTCTTGCCAGCCAACTCCGGCACCCAGAAGCTGTGGTCGGTATCCGCCGAAAGCAACTGCAAGAACGTCGGCTTCGGATGAGCTGGATCGCTCACCGGAATGTGCAGCTCGTTGGCGGTGACAACGCCAAGTTGCGGGTACCGGTATTCCCACCAGAACTGATGGCCGATAACAGTCACTTCCACTGCGCTCTCCGGCTCCGGAGCATCCTGTATCTCGTGGATACCCCGTGCTGTCGCCACAAACAACACCACCACAATCAAAATTGGGATGACCGTCCAAGCCAATTCGATCTGTGTACTTCCGTACACTTGGGCTGGCTCACTGTTCGCCGTGGCTGACGTCGAACGAAATTTGAGGATTGAATAGAGCAGAAGGGTAGAAACAACCACGAATATGATTCCCGTGATCGTCAGCACAAGGATTGATAGGTGAAAGATCGACCTTGCCGGGGTGGATTGGGGGGCAAAGATATTTGTCGAGCCCATTGAAGCATGTGCAACTGCAACCGTGGTCATACAGCAGGGCAGGAACGCAACTGAGCGCAATGCAATCCTGGGTATTCTGTTTTTCACGCGTTGCACTTCCCTCCCCCGCTTTTCGCGAAATTCGCCTCACCGTCGATATCGAGCAGCCATGGGCTGCACCCACGCCAAGTCGTAGCACTCGACGGTCCAAAGTTCCACGTTAGTTTGAGGTGGCTGCGGCTGGCACAAAAGGCGCCCCAGTCAAGAATGGGACCTGAGGATGTCAGTGATCTGGCACTTTCGTCAGAAAACATGCACCGCGTCCATAACCTGCGCGGCCACTGCAATCGGCACTGGCCGTCCGTTTGGAGCGGAAGCGCCGATCATCCAAATGGGTGGAGCGCTCGGTTCACTGGCTGGACACTTGATCTGTGGCCATACCGCTCGGTTGAGCTCAGGGACGAGGCAGACATCGGCAGGCGGCTTTCCTCAATTATCGGCTGCCTGCGGGCACTTCCCGCGATCGGGCCCTGCAATTGCGGTAGGCCCGAAGAGCGCGACTGATTAACGAAGAATCACGCGCAGCGTGGAGCCAAGCTTGGACGAAACCCGAAACAGCGGTAGGGGCGTTACTGACGAAACGCGTCGAACCAGACAGCAAAACCCTTGACGGCCTGACCGGAGATGCCAAGATTTTCGTTTTTGACCCAGACCAAAGTGTCGCGACACCCTCGTCGTTCGATGTCAGGAGCCCCGAAGAGTCGCTACGCAGCATGAAAACTGCAAGTTGTGAGTGGAAACGCGGGCACGTCGCCTTTCACGGCCCCCTGCGTCCTGCCGCCTTCGACCCTATAAGGGCGACGTGCTGCAAAGTGCTCGAACTTAAACCATCCTTCAGCTCTCTCACTTACACTCGTCAGCCCGTCGACCCTTCGATTCTGCAAAGGAAAACGATCCGACTGACAGCACTCTGCCGCTATCGACTGTCTTCTGGCTCCAGAGGAGGAGACGGCTCGGAGTCACGGACTCATAACGTTCAAAATGCACGATACTCGTGCGCCCAGGGATTGGAACCACGCGTGCCTTGTTCTCGTGACAGGAGGGCTCGCGCATGCAGGGTACAAACGCAGCCGTCGAGGCTTGCGAAGCCGCCGAAATTCCAAGGCAGGTCGTGAGTGAGAAATTCGGGCAGATTTTGTCCAGCGGCCTGCCATCTCTCTACAGAGGAGCGTATCGCCTCCTGGGCAATGCAGCGGACGCCGAAGATGCGGTTCAGGACGCTCTTCTTGCAGCTTATACGCACCTGGATCAATTTAGGGGACAATCAAAGATGTCCACTTGGCTCGTGGCCATTGTGCACAACTCCGCCCGAATGCAGCTGCGGAGACGGCTGCGCCACGTCCATATTCCTCTCGATGAACCAACCGGAGAGCTAGAGGAGCACTCCACCTTGCAGCGGTTACCGGATCGTCGGCCCAGTCCGGAGGATGACTGTCGTAATACCGAGCTAAGCCGGCGCTTAACTCATTGCCAAAGTCAGCTTACGCCAACTTTGCGCAAAGCGTTTCAGCTTCGTGAGATCGATGGCTTGTCGATCCGCGAAACGGCACGAGTCTTGGGCGTACCGCTTGGAACCGTGAAGGCGCAATCGGCGCGTGCACGCAAGAAGCTCAGACATTTGATGCGGCGAGGGCTCAGACCCCGCACGCGGAACCTGACGACTTCGACTGTACGGCAAGCCACGGCAGGGGTGTCACCATGAAGTGGATCGAATGGATTCTGGCTTACGTGTTTGACTGTGTCCATCGTCACACCACGTGGGCGCGCTGTGATCGTCGCGGACTTGATTACGTTTGCTGTTTTGATTGCGGGAGGCAACTGCCATATTCGACGCGACGGATGAGCATCGTAACAATTGAGGAACAGGTCGAAGATCGCACCTTTGACGGACGGGATGAGTTCCGCAATGGGGAATGGAGAGTCGTTGCCGGATTTTCACAAGAACGGGTCCGCTCTTTGTAGGTTGCTTGGAGTCCCCGGATGCTTGGAGGCTATTGAGCCGGCAAATGTGCGAATTCCGGACTAGAAACTGTCCCGTAATCTGGTATGCGCGGACGCCGAAGCTGACGCCTGGAGTGGGTCGAAGGGTTTGATAGCCCCAAGCGTAGGGTAATTTCTGTCCTTAAATGTCGATGTGATTTCGGCCCATCGACCCGGCGAGGTCGTTGATCCCGAGGCGAACCAGCAAAGTAGCCGTTAGCATCCGCTGAAGTAGAAGACGTACCCCGGCCCACCCGTTGGGAAAGGTCGAAAAGAGTCGTCGCGACGCTCGCTCCGATTAGTTGCCGAGGTACACAAATCTTGAGTCGTGGGCGGTGGCAGCAAGGTTTTCAGCTCAGGGGAAGGGCCTGGTTGAGGGCCTCCAGCAGAGCCGTGTCGCTGAATGGCTTTAACAGGCAGGCCACTGCACCCTGCTCGACCAGGCGCTGGCGCAGAGAACCGTCCGCTTGAGCGGTGATGAAGATGATCGGAATTGTTGAGCCTAAACGCTTTAATTCAGTCTGCAACTGCGGGCCGCTCATCCCTCTCATGGCGACGTCGAGAATTAGACAGTCAGTTTCGGGAAAGAAATCAGATGCGAGAAACTCCTCTGGCGATAGGAACGCCCTGGCCGTGAAGCCCAGCACCTTCAGCAAGTGGGGTAGGGAATCACGCACAGACTCGTCGTCGTCGACAACGGCAATACTCGCCGGTTTGGCCATCACAGGTTCCTGACCTCTTTTTCATCAATGGCCAGCACGTTGAGCGCGCTTCCCTGAATTCGTCTCTTTTCCCGAAGGTCGCATCCGAAAGTACGAGTCCCTACTATCGAAGCCAAGCCTCCGCAATATTATTGTGGCTGAATGTTGTGTTTTAGTATGTCGGGCAAATTGCCGACAACATCGTACCGACGCTGCGGGTTGCGGAACACTGCCGCCAGGTTCGTTAGAAAATTCATTGCTGGACTTCACGAAACGCCGTACACGCCCCATGTCCAGCTTCGGCGTGCCTTGAAAGAATGATTTCGGCAAGGTGCGTGTATCACCCAATGCTTCCAGAGTTCCAGTAGCGACATAACGCTTAGGGTTGTTGCAGCCACGGCATAAACCCTAGCCGTCCCCTCACAATGCAGGACACCGCAGGGGACCTCGACCGCATAGAGAGCCGCCTTTGCCTGTCGGAAGGGATCGGGGATTCGAAAAGTGATTGCTCTAAGCGCGGCTCGACTATATTGCTCGACATGTGCGCAAACCGGACAAGCCAATAGGATGGGAATTGAACGGCTGTTTTCGGGCCAGAGCGATGTTTTCAGGAGGGAGGGGGTACGAATGGGGAACAAGCAGTTGCGACAAACGATCCAAGATCCAGGATAAGTCATTTGCCCGATTCCCCCTGCACGAAGCAAATATCAGCAGTGTCCTTGATCCAGGAGGTGCTCCCCTTTGAATTCAGCATCCCGTGCGCGATCGCGTAGTGCACAAGATCGGCGCGAGTTCGAAGTTCCAATTTTTCATAAATTCGTTCCCGATAGGTTTGAATGGTCCTTTCACTAACGCCGAGTTTCACCGCAATCGCCTTTGTCGTGAACCCTTGTGCGACTCCTCGCAGGACCTGTACTTCACGGCCACTGAGCCGTTTCACTTGCGGTTTGCGTATCGCGGCATTTCCCCTCCCGAGCAGCATGTCTGTGATGGAATCACTCAGCCGCGGATCAAGGTAGCGCCTACCGCGACGAACGGTCCGAATCGCTTCGTACAGCTCCGAATTGCTGGCTGACCTCGCCACGTACGCCTTGACACCCATAGCGAGCAGGGACCGTACGTAGCTCGGATTTTCGTTGGAACTCAAAACTGTGACCGCGGCAGTGGCGACCGCGCGCATAAGAGCTGAGGTCGCGCGCAGACCGGCAAGTCCGACTTCGGTTAGCTCTAGAAGATAAACGTCGGGGGAGAGTTCCAGCCCAACTCTGACGATGTGGGACAGATCCACTTCCGCGATGACTTCAAAGTCCCGGGTTCCATTCAGCAGCTTGCCCAGCCCCGATCGTACGATCGGGTGTTCCGAAGCGATCAATAGACGGATCTTCGGCATAGCTTCTATCCTGACGGCTGCTCACACAACTCTACCGATTCCATCGGGGAGGGTTACCTCTCACCGACGCGGCTCGACGAGAGCGCCAAGGCCATTTCACCGACCACCTTGGGTAGATCGCGTTTGGAAACGGTTGGCTGACACCAATAGCAATTAAGTCAGAGACGGAAGAGCAAAACAATTGAACGATGGTATGGCCGATACTTTGGTATCAATCAGCGTGACAGGCGTAACCGAAGAGACGTCAGAGAAACGAACGCCAGCGTTGGACGATCGTGTCTTCCAAGGTTTGCCTTGAACCTTTTCTCTGTCTTTTGCTAGAACGCCTCGTCGGTGTTTTGTGTGCTCGCCATCTGACGATGTGCTGCCCGATCCGACGTCGGAAACTGACTCGCTCTCAGGTTGGCAGAGGAGGCTCCAGCCAATTTTCTCTGAAGAGTTTTCTATGCGTCTATAGACTGCACCTCGAAGTTCAAACGCAAGACATCGCACTGCCCTCAAGGATCCTCGATTGTGAATATCTATTCAACGAGTTTCTTGATCTCATCTTCCACCATTCATCTGACTGCTGCTCTTTAGAATCGACATCCCACAGGAAGGAAATCGGCTCGCCGGGCTGTCGCCGGCGAGCCGTTGCGCGCCTCTCGTCACACAGGGGAAGGGCTGGGACGCGCACAGTACGATGGGGGGATGGCAAAAACCCGATACCAAGATCCAAGGCACCGACTTCGTAGGCATTATGTCGCAATGGAAGTCCTGAGTCTGTCAGGAAAACACCGGACATACCGACGCTAGGCACCAGCGATTTGTTTTTAGCCCTCTGAGACTGTCCTTCGGTGGGATTTTGGATCACTCTCCCGATCTTTAGCCCGCAGAACGACTTGGTTATACCGTCCGTAATTTTCGCGGACGGCTGGCGACAACTGTCGATATTTCTGCCGACAGACACGCGGTCTCAAGATCGATACAGTAGCGGAGTCGAGTTCCGGCTTCAATTGCACCGGAGGTTCAACGTGTTGTTGGAAAGAGGTGGCAGACGAGCCCCGCAGGATCTGCGCCGCCCGGGAAAGAAATGGGAAAGATTCGGGTTTTGGTTGTGTCCGATTACCAAATGGTGCGAAGTGGCCTCCGCCAACTACTCAAGATTGACGAAGCATTTGACGTTTTGCTCGCCGAAGCGGAAATTGGAAAGGGTTTACCTCGCCTTTCTCAGACGCTGTCGCCAGATGTTCTATTGATGGCAGTGCCCACAAACAGTACCTCAAGCCTGCGCGTGCTGGTCAATGTACTGGCAGTTGCACCGAGCGTTCGAATCTTAGTTGTCGGCGCGAGTGAGAGCAGCACGTTCGTACGCGCCGTACTTGCCACCGGTGTTTTGGGTTACGTCCTCAAGGCGGCTGCCCAGTCCGAACTCTTCCAGGCTGTCAAACAAGTGTCTCGAGGTGGGAGATTCATAGACCCTCGACTGGAAAGTTCCCTGTCCGATCATCTGCTCAGTCCAATCGCTGTGCCAAGGGGCAAGCATCTCAGTCGGCGAGAATTTGAGGTCTTGCACGCCATCGCCCTGGGCTTTACGACGCGGGAAATATCAAACGAGCTGGAATTAAGCCAGGGAACAGTGCAGACGTATCGCGAGCGGATCTACAAGAAATTGGCCTTGCACACTCGCGCCGATCTTGTCCACTATGCTCTGGCACACGGACTGGCCGGCTGGGAGAGACCACTACAAAAACGAAGCAGACGCCCCTGAGAAGTGAGCGGACCAGAGCACACGTTCTTCGGCCACGCCGAGTCCTTCGCGCACCAAAAAGGCTGCTCCTTCTCCTCTTTCAAACTCACGGTGAAGCACACGAGTTTCCTGCAAAATTCCCGCCACTCTCAGGAGCCTTGATCCCTGCCAGCCAGTCTCTGACACGTGCTTGATCATCCTTGTGATGCCACAAGGTTGTGCGGCCTTCGACTACCCGCTCCCAGCTGCCACCTTGGTTCGGCGGTTGGGACTTCCTACGGATTGAGTACTTGGAGAAGAAGGTGCAGACCAAGGACGGGTCCTGGCCGAGTTGATGGCGGAGCACGTCGCGCTAAAAAACACTTGCGGAACTCTAACCGGCAGCTGGGTGCCGCATGACGTGCGCGACCAAGGGATGGATTTCGTCGGGTGCCGGTTTCGGGCGATTCCTTGGGTGTGACGGTCAGTAAGTTCTATGACTGGCGAGACCGCTACGGGTGTGTCAACGAGCACAACGGTTGGGTTGCTCGGGATTTCTGGCTGGAGCCGTGGAGGAAAGAAGCGATCATTCGCGTTCCATCGCAAGAATCCGCCGGAAGGCTATCGGCGGCTGCCCTTCATGGATTGGACATATGGGCACAGAGTGGTGCGTATTTTATTCCACGGCGCCCAATACCAAGGTATCGCCAATACCAACGTCCAATTGATTCGCCGCAGCAACTCGGGTCTAATCGCTCCATCGCAGCCGATTCTGTCGGCAGAGCGACACTCAAAAAATGGGCTTGGCCGCACAGCTCGCCTGTCAGGGGCGAACACCCGGGAGCAGATCAGAACGTCAGGTCGCATCCCGGGATCACAAAAGATGTCCCCGCGCGGGGCTTCATTTTCGACGTGGATACAGGCTTCCTGCGGGAAGTGCTGCCAATTGCGCAGCGGGCTGATGCCCGCTGCGTTTCTTTGGTGAGGAGGTCGGTTGGTTAGCGGCCCCCGCCAGGAGATAAGGAGTCGTTAGGTTTGCCTCGACTCGATTGGAATTCGCAATAGTTCGCTGGCGGTTGCCAGTCACAGAAATCAACAGCAAATCGGAGTATCACCATGAGTCAGACAGTCAGTCATGATCTTGATCAGCTTTGCATCAATGCAGCCCGGGTTCTCTCGGTCGACATGAGCGAGAAAGCCCGCTCGGGTCACCCCGGATTGCCGCTCGGGGCTGCCCCGATGGCCTACACTCTGTGGGACCGGTTTTTGCGACACAGTCCTGCAAACCCTCGTTGGGCCAATCGCGACCGTTTCGTCCTCTCCGCTGGTCATGGATGTGAGTTGCTTTACTCGCTGCTTCATCTGACCGGATACAACTTCAGCATGGAAGACCTTCGGAATTTTCGCCAGTGGGGCAGCAAGACAACCGGGCATCCGGAATATGACCCGGATCTCGGAGTAGAGGCAACCACCGGTCCTTTAGGACAAGGCATCGCCATGGCAGTCGGAATGGCCGCGGCCGAAGCCCATCTCGCCGCTCGTTTTAACCGGGACGGATTCCCCGTGGTCGATCACTTCACATTCGTCCTGGCTGGCGATGGAGATCTCATGGAGGGAATCTCCTCTGAAGCGGCATCCCTGGCAGGAACGCTACAGTTGGGAAAACTTATTTGTCTTTACGACAACAATCACGTGTCGCTCGACGCGACCACCGACCACGTTTTCACCGAAGACAGATGCGGCCGCTTCCGATCGTTCGGGTGGCATGTGATTTCTGTTCCGGACGGAAATGACATCGAAGCAATCGACGCTGCCATCCGGGAGGCCACGGCTGAAAAGCAGAGGCCGTCGCTGATCGCCGTACGAACTCACATTGGATACGGTAGCCCGCTGCACGATTCGCCGAAAGTTCACGGCGAACCCATGGGACCCGAGAACGCACGTAAGACGAGACAAAACCTGGGATGGCCGGACTTGCCCCCTTTCAGCGTTCCCGCTGAGGTCCAGACTCATTTTCGTCAAGCCATTCCGCGGGGAACCGCGCTGGAGACAGAATGGAACGGCTTGTTTGGACGCTATTCTGAGAAGTACCCCGATTTGAGTCGTCAACTCAAGAACATGACGGACAGAGTCTTCCCTAAAAACTGGGATTCCGGCCTTCCATTGTTCTCGCCCAGTGAAGGACCGATATCGACCCGCGACGCTTCAGGCAAGGCCATGAATGCGATCGCCGCGGCACTGCCGGGTTTTGTTGGCGGCTCTGCCGATCTTGCCGGGTCAAACCGCACGACACTGAAGGATTTGGGGGATTTTGGCTTCGGCGACAATCAGGGTAGAAACATTCACTTCGGCGTTCGCGAGCACGCCATGGCAGCCATGGTGAACGGAATGGCGTTACACGGTGGCCTGATCCCATTCGGCGCGACGTTCTTCAACTTCTCCGACTACATGCGGCCCTCTCTGCGTCTTGCGGCCTTGATGGGGGTTCACAGTACTTTCGTCTTCACCCACGACAGCATAGGTCTCGGGCAGGATGGGCCGACTCATCAACCCATCGAGCAGTTGACCAGTTTACGAGCAATGCCGGACTTCACCGTTTTCCGTCCGGCAGACGCGAACGAGACGGCAGCAGCGTGGCGCGTGTCGATCGGGCTCCCCGGTCCAGTCGCACTCGTCTTGACTCGTCAAGCCTTGCCTGTGCTGGATACGAAACAGTTCTCCGTGAGTGCCGGGGTCGCGAAGGGTGCCTATGTCCTGCTCGATGAGCCCGACCCCGACCTTGTGCTGGTCGCGACCGGGTCGGAAGTCGACCTGGCGCTTCAGGCCGCGCGGGCCCTTGCTAAGTCAGGCACAAGAGCGCGTGTCGTATCTATGCCGTCGTGGGAGCTGTTCGCACAACAACCCGCCGAGTACCGAGATTCAGTTCTGCCCCTCAACCTCCCCAAGCTGGCAATTGAGGCTGGCGCGACTCTTGGCTGGTACAAATGGGTAGGTCGAACCGGCGACATCATCGGACTGGACCATTTCGGGGCGTCTGCGCCTGGCGAAGTGGCTATGGAAAAGCTGGGATTCAATGTCGACAACGTGGTAGACCGAGCGCTGCGACTTCTACGTCGGGAAAACGCGCCGGCCACTCAGGTAGCCTGACCGCGTAGGAAGAGTTGGAGTGGATCCGAATGGCCGTGAGTGAGCAACAAATCCGAGCAGCTCTGGAGCAGCACTGGTGGGCTTCTGCCGCTGGTGATCTGGACGCGGAGCACGACATATATCAAGAGAACGCGGTCTGCGAATACCCGCAATCCGGTGAACGAATACTCGGCAAGGAGAATCTAAAGAGCCTGCGAGGACATCACCCGGGCCGCCCCGGCGGATTCAACGTGCGCCGCATCAGTGGCTCAGGAAATCTCTGGGTCACGGAATATGTGATCAACTACGAGGGAAAACCGGTGTATACCGTCAGCATCATGGAATTTGAGAACGGACAATGCAGGCGAGAAGCACAATATTTCGGCGACCCGTTTGATGCCCCATCCTGGCGAGCCCAATGGGTCGAGCAGGTTAAGCATCCGATCGAAGCGGCCGCTCCTAAGTGACTTTCTGCGCGGTTGCGGTAAGGTGCTTTTCATCAAAGTATAAGCGGTGGAAAGTATAAAAACACGAGGCGGCAATAGGCTCAAGATTCGCACCGGATCGCATAACGTCGGGAGCGAGATTCGCGCTAGGGCGATGGCGGGCTGAGCACAATCGCACGAAGCACGGCGTCAACGTTTTGCTCAGTGGCGAGTTTCCGCACCTGGCGGCGCCCAGTACGGCGGCTCCCCCGGTCATCATGAAAGGACCACGATCATGGATGCATTACGAAATGTTTTGACTCGTCTGCAACAGCAAGGCGCGGCGCTAGGTCATTTCAACGTTGCCGATCTGGTTTTGCTAAAGGCGGTTCTGGCAGCCGCGGTTGAGGTCAAAGTTCCGGTAATCGTTGGCGCGTCGGAAGGAGAGCGAGCCTTCTTGGGGACGCGCGAACTCGCGGCGCTCGTAAAAGTCATGCGCGAAGAACATGGTGTCCCAGTTTTCCTTAACGCAGATCATACGCATTCACTGGCAAAGGCAGTAGAGGCGGCGAGGGCAGGGTTCGATGCAGTCGTAATTGATTTCTCCGCGTTACCCTTCGACAAGAACGTTTCTCGCACGAAGGAAACTGTTGAAGCCATCAAAGCAATCAACCCTGCGATCCTCGCGGAAGGAGAGATAGGCGACATCGGGACCGGCTCTGAAATCCACGAAACGGTTCACAGCAGTTTCCAGAACCTCACCACGCCTGAGGAAGCTCGACAGTTCGTCGACTCCACTGGAATCGACGTCCTTGCTCCTGCGGTCGGCAACATGCATGGCATGCTCGAAAGCATGGTCCAAGGAAAAACCAAAAAGCACCTGAATATCGAGAGAATTGCCCAGATCAAGAAGGCAGCTGGAGTGTTTCTCACCCTGCACGGCGGGTCGGGGACAGATGATGAAGATTTCCTACGTGCTATTGCTGCTGGAATCAACATCATTCACATCAACACCGAACTGCGGGTCGCCTGGCGCCGGTCCCTGGAAGCCAGTCTGACCAGTCAACCGAACGAGGTTGTGCCCTATAAGATTCTGCCGCCGGTCCTAGATTCCGTAAAGCAGGTCGTGAGTTCGCGCCTGAAACTGTTCAACGCTCAACTCACGTCCGAAGAAATGCATCTATCCACTGGACGATGAGCGACGCACAGCCCACGGATCCAACGGGGGGATCGAGTCCGTGAGCGGGGTTTGCAGCGCTTCTGCGGTGTGCCGTTGCTCGAGAATTCCTACGGTCCGTATCATGGCCGATCATCCGGCCAGGAGATCCCACGTTCTCTGACTTGCCAGGTGTTTGATGACTTGCCGCGAAGAAGATAGAGCAGGTCTCGACGCGCGGCGTCGAGTCGGAGTCCTGGGTGATTAGGGTTCGAACCTTTCAACCGTGAGGACCGCGGCTATTTTGTGCTCTTGTCCTGGTGCAAGATTGATCGCAGCATCCAGAATATTGCTGGCCTCGACGCAGAGAAACTGCCGCCATTCGCCATCGCCCAGGTCTTGCAAGCGCGCTGCCCCTTCGCTCCACGGATTCCACACCACTGTACTGAGCGAATGTTCCTTCCGCAATCGGATTCGACGCTTCTTGTTCGGATCCAGCAGGTCAACCTGGTTTTGAGTGTTGCGGTAGGCGCTGTCGGTCGGTGAGGCGATGAGAACGTCACCGCGCTGCGTCTTCTCCTTGTTCGATTCAGTGTTGTCGAGATAGGTTACGCGATCGAGTCCCTGCAGCTGTGCATCGTGTATGTTTGCGATCCGGTTGTAGGTGTGGAGCGCCTCTTCGAAGCGGAACGGCGTTGTCCCGGTGTTCATGCAAACAAGCTCCAGACGCAGCTCGGAGCCAAAGGTAGCGCGGTGCACGAGGCGAAATTCTCCAGGCCACCATTTCCGAGTGTGCTCGTCACTTTGAGTGAACATGGTCACGGCAACTCCGTTTTCACTTTCCATGATGGATTCGAGCTGCCACATTTTTGTACGCACGAATCCATGCGCAGGAGCGTGCGGATTGTCCGCTTTGCCACGGAACCAGGGAAAACAAATCGGGATTCCCCCTCGGATTGCCTGGCCTTCCAGCCAGCGGGATTTCGTGCTGATGAAAAGCACTTCGTCATTGCCCGCGGGCTTCCAGGAGGTCACGTGGGCGCCATGCAGATACATTTCCCCCTCCCCGAAAGCGCCTGTGATGTGGACTCGCGCCAACCCACCGTTGCCTTCGGAAACTCCTGCGACATCCGGGATTCCCAGTTGACGGTCAAGTTCGGCCACCGTGAATACTCCGTTCATGAAGCTCTCCTTTGCAAACAGGGCAAGAAGCCTGCTCGATTGACCCACCGGAGTGCCAAACGCACCGCCCCGCCTTCGAACTCCTTTTGTGGAGTTTTACCAGAAGATGAGGGAATAGCTCAGCGCCCATTTTGCACTACGCCCAGCCACTGATGAATGGGAATCCACAGGAAGATGTCGCGACTCAATCCGGTACGCTCTGGCCATTGCGGAACTCGGCGCACGGCGAAACAGCCGTTTTGAAGTCGCCGGGCAGTCATGCGCGGTTCCAGGAGCGCGTCATTCCTCGGGTCACAAAAGCGACTCCCACTCGTGAATCCCTGGCCCTGTGATGAGTGGAGGCCGGAGGTCTGCGGGTTGTTATGCATCGCCCATTCCCACTCTGCGCCAGCTTCTATCTACGGACGAAAAGAGCCATGACAGCGGGGGTTGCGATTGGAAGCAATCAAGGTTGATATCCGTCCGTCATCCATTTGGCAAATAGTTGAATCTGAGATTGAGACCAAGGACCTCCTCCTTTCGGTGGCGGGGGCGGCATGACGGCCCCACCGATGCCCCGAATCCGGTCGTAGATGGCGCTGGCGTGCGTCTTGACATCGCTATAACTTCCGAGGTCGAACGCCTTGCTCATCGCACGAATGTCTCGATCTGTAAACAACGGGCGTATGTCCGCTTCAAAGCTTGTCAGTTTTGTCATTGGTCCTCACCGAGTGAGATTTCGTAGAAATGCGGACGCGAATGTCTCCAGCAGCCAGCCTTCACCGCGGATCAGCGATTCCAGGGATTCCCGCAGAGAGACGTCGACGACGACAACCAACACGATCGGCGTAACATCCGACATGGGTCAACCCCATTTTTGGCCAACGTGCGTCGGCTTGACTCATACTGAATACCACAACTGGCTGACGACGCCCCACCGTTGTGGGATTTTATCAGAAATCTCCTCCTTTGCCTGGGGAGGATACTCTTCGTACGCTTATGCAATTTCCATCGGAAGGCATCGCAGCGGCCGATTCCGATTGATCCCTTTATCGCAGAGGATCTGCAGGCCTGATCGAACCGTCGAGTACAGCCGACCTGAGGTCTATGTTTGTCGAGGGTGATGCAGTACCACATCCAGCCCGCGGCCAGGCGACTCGGTATCACCAAGCACGCACACGTTCCGGCGCACCTACAGCCGCGAATGGTGAAGACGTGAAGGTCGTGCAGGAACGATTGTGTCATCGCTCGTCCCGGATTACGATGGACCTGTACGTCTAGGCGGTAACAACGGCCAAGCGCAATAGGTTCAAATCCGGTCGAGGCCGCCAACCGAATAAAAAACTTGCTGGAGACAGCGCACCGCGAAAGCAATGTGTCCTGACGTACACTACTGAAACTACGCACCACCGATGGCAACCAAAAGCGGCTTTGGCAAGGGTTGGCAGGGCTTCGTGGATCATAAAGGGAGCAAAAACATCGTCAGAATGCGGACTAGCACTGGTTCCGCAGCATGAGGATCGAGAGGACCATCTTCTGACAGATATCGGTGATAGCCTGCCAGTTCGGAGAGCTGTGGTGTTCAGAGGTTTGCTGTAATAGCCGGATGGAATCATCGGTGATGCGCGCAGGTACGTCTTCTTCGTCTGCGATCCAAGCGGCAGTGTGCATGAGTTCATCGCTATATTCGTTCAGAAAATGGTCCAGCGCCTGATTTTGGTGCGGGGTCAATTCGGAGTCGATCTCCCGCCGCCCACGATGGGACAGTAGACTGAGTTCCAGCAGGAAGATCGAGCGCAACGCTGGCTGAGCCCTCTGAATCCGCGCACATTCGGCAACGTCTTCCTCGCGCCGATGGCGAAACTCAAACTCAAACCGCTGGGTATCCATCTGCGATTCCAGACTGGCGAAGTTGTCATTGATCTGACTGCGGAGACGGCGGATCTGTGAAACGGCAATGGCTCCGTCGCGTACCACCGGACAAACTCCGAGCTGTGCCAGCATCCGTATGTTCCGCACCAGCAGTTTCTGCAGTTGCTCCGCATCGCTCTTCGTCCCGAAGCGGTCGAAGATGAAGCCCATGGCGAGAATACCCAACAACACGCCAATTACCTTGTCGCGCGCGATCGTCAGGTCAGTCTGGATCTGAGCATCCTGCAGGTTGACGAAGTAAAAGGAGAGCGCGATCTGCACGCCGAAGTAGGAAAGCCGCGGGCTGGAGGTGGCGAACCACGCGGCGATCGCGGTCCCCGCGGCAAAGAAGAGAGCAAACCCGAAGACGCTGTCGATGGCGGGCAAGATCAGAATCTGCGCCGAAATCCCCATCACCAGCCCTCCGACGACAAATCCTGTAAGGCGGAGAAACTGCGCCTGCAGCGAAGTGCCGATGGTGCCAAGCGCAGTAACGATGCAAGTAAGCACGCAGGTCTGGCCGATGCCGGGCCAGTCGAGCGCGTTGTAGAGTACGTAACAAACGGAAGCAGACAGGCATCCGGCAAAGGCAAAGCGTATATATTCCGGGTTCTGGAATGCATCAGGCAGAAACAGAGCGCGCCACCATTGCCGACCGGGCGCGTTCCGCGAACCATCCACCATGTCATCGCCTTGAAAGACATCGGGGATGAGTGCGACAGTTCGTTCCATCTCTTGAAGCACGGGGAACCCGGAGGACGGCTGCCCCTCGAGCAGAGGAGGAGATGCGGAAAGAACCCCGGACATGCGGAGCTCGGTTCGAATTGCTTCGAGCCTCCCAGAAAGTGCACATAGGCGGATCGCGTCGTCGTCGCTCGGCCGGGGTGCACTGCGCTCGAGACTCGCGGCAAGACCAACGAGCCGGCCCGCCAGCGAAATCAGGGCGCTGCGCTGCGCCCGCCGAGTGGGGTCCACACCTTGGCGCTGCAACATCGTTCTGAGTCGGCCGGTGCCGGTCATATCGTACTGAAGAACCCTGGCGGCGATCGACCTCGGCAGGGGACGATGAGCGGCGAGGCTTTCCGCCACCTGCTGCACCGCGAGCAACAGATCGTCGACCGATGTGATCAGCGGATCGGAGCGATCGAAAATGCGATATAGCGCTTCCGTTCCCACAGTGACGCTAGCACCGACAGCGATTATCAAGACCGGCCAGAGAGTACCCTCTACTTGAACTTCGCTCGGCCAGGAGCGGTCCCAAACCGGCAGGGCAACGCCAATCGGGATGGCGAATGCCAAGGCGGCTGCGTAGTTCGTCGTCGCGCGCATGACGAAAAAGACCAGATACAGACTTCCGATTACCCAGAGGAAATGGGTAATGGGGTAACCGCGGAACAGCATCATCCCGAGCAGGGTGTAGAGGCTCGCGCCGACGAAAGCAAGGACGATCATTCGCCCCCCACGCCAAGTAGCGGCGAGATTTTCGCGGGCCAGGAGGATCGCGAACAAAGCAGCCAAGAACGCGTTAGGAATGCGAAAGGTCACGACAATGAGCATGACCAGCGTAGCCGTGACCGTCATGCGGATGACGGTGTTCACGCGTCCCGGATACGGAGCAACTTCCCAGCGGATGAATTCGCGAAACCAGAGCCAAGCGGCAGTTCGGCCGGCCGGCTGGAGGCGGAGTTGAGCGGCTCGGGTTGCCATCTCAGGGCGTCCGTTTGTAACCGCGGATAACTACTACTGCCGATTCCCCCAGGCGGATGGCATCGGTGGGCGGTGACTGAATACGGATACGGACGGGGTACCGGCTGGCCAGGTGTACCCAGCTCAGAGTGCGTTGTACGTCGGGCAGGCCGGGCGTGATTCGGCCGAGGATCGAAGGATCGGGCGTTACACCGTACCCGATGCTCTCGACGACGCCCGTAAATCGCAATCCCGCATCAGACATGGCATAGACATCGGCAGTCATGCCCGGCTGGACGTGCTTCAACTGCGTCTCGCGGAAATTCGCAAGCACCCACCAGACGCGAGTGTCGATTAGCGTGAAAATCTCCTGTCCTATGTGAGCATAAGCACCTTGGGAAATGACGAGGCTGGTCACACGTGCATCGAATGGAGCGTAGACGCGGCACTGGTTGTAGTTGTATTGCGTGTTGGCGACTGCTGCGGCCTTTCCCTGGCGTTGGGCCACGAGGGGCTCGAGCGTGAGCACGCTGGACTGCGATTGGTGGAGCTGTGCCGTGCTCTGCTCTGCCGAGGCCTTGGCCTGCGCCAGGGCAGCCAGCATGGAGTTGAGGTGGGCTCGGTTGAGGGCCAATTGCGACTCTTCTTCATGCACGGACTGCGCACTGGTTCGCTCTGTCGTGCGCGCCTGGTCTACCTGATCGACGGTAACGAACTGCTTGGCGAGCAGCGGCTCGACTCGGTGCAGGTTGTTCCCGGCATACGCCCATTCGGCTTTGGCTCGGTCGAGCGCCGCCTCCGAGTGGGCGACGTCGGCTTCCGCCTCACGGACCGAGGCCTGCGCTCGGTCGACGTTGGCGGTCGCGCTGCGGGTTGCCGCCCCGGAGGCGGTAACGGCGTGCACTTCGGCCTGAATGCGCCGCTGTTCGTCGGTGATCTCGCCTTCGAGGGCGGCCTGGTCCGACACTGCGTGGTCAAGCGCATACTTATAGGGGCGCTCATCGATTTCGAACAGTAGATCGCCCTGTTTAACGCTCTGATTGTCGGCGACGTTCAGGTGCAGTATCGGCCCTTCGACAACCGGGGCGATTCCGATGTAGTTGGCAAAGATCTCGGCGTCATCGGTCTGGGGGTGCCGGGTCGTGACCGAGTAGACGGCAATCAAGCCGACCAACGCGAGCAGAACCATGGCGACGGTAAAGACGCGACCGTACAAGTGAAGTTGTGCGATCCGACTGTCTTGCTCACGTTGGCCAGTGTCTTGATTCGGCATCGCGTTTACCTAGCTGTAGAACAGCAGCCATAACATGCAGGCGAGGAACACCGCCATGCTGAGATACAAGAGCACAGGTGCAGCCAGGTGTTCGGCGATAGCAGTGCGAGCGATTAGAACGCGTGCGCCCGTCGCCAGTACGAGACCACCGACGGAACAAAAGATCCAGACCGGGAAAAAAGAGCCGAAGATGCTGTATTCGGGCGCGTGGGAGCAACCAACCAAAAACAGTGGCGCCGCCAGAGATAAACCGGCGAGAGGGCAAAGTGAGGTCATTCGGCGTCGATCGCGCTCCGTCGCTTCGATATTCATGTCAGACAGACCTCAATAGGTGTCGAATATTGGTCCTAATCGTGCCCACCACCTCGTCGATACCACCGAAGAGGACCAGCTTTCCCACGGTCAATCCGAACCCACGATCATTTCGCGATCGATATGAAAAGGCAACGCAGCCACTTCCTGCCGAGCTTATCCCCGGCATTGGGGCGACCACTGAACTGCCTCAGTCTTACGCTACGATTAAGCCACAGAGCGAAGGACCGAATCTATTGGACGAAGGTATCGATCAATACCTTCGCATAAGATGATCACGCTGGCGCCCACGCATGTTGATCGTGGGCACATGGGAGTGAAGTCGTGATTGCGGTCGGCTGAAGAACGCCGAGCCTCGCGAACTTGCTGAAGAGAGATCCGGTGTGTCGCAGCCCCGGAAGATGATGTCCACCGGTACCTTGGGATCCATCGATACGTTCGTCCAATAGACTCGGCTCCGCACTTCTGCCTAAATAGGCACTGAACGTGAAAGAATCGTTTTCCAGTTCGGCCTAAGCGGACAAGATGCAGCGGACAAGATGCAGCGGACAGGATGCACATGGCAGGGAGTTAGGTGCGTTTGTGAACGCGGCGGGGAAGTTGCTTGGTCCACAGTCAAGCGGCAAACGCATCCGAAGAATTGCACGAACCGCGCGAAGCACAGGTCACTCTTCCGACGGCGCCCGTACGGGACGCGCGTGGCAAGCGATTACCGGTGTGTTGCTAAAAACGAACCGGAAGAAGTTTCGATTGGTCGAACACAACCCGTCATTGAATGTTCTATTTTTGTCGCTGCTTCTGGCCCTCTCCGCGGCGCGAACTCTGGGGCAATGTGCCGGCAAAGTGTCTTCTCCAGCGGCGGTCGCCGACTGCGCCGCTCGTCAAACCCCTCACGAGGGAACGGCGGTCCTCGACCCGGTTCACCCCTACACCCTCGCCGAGCTGATCGACATTGCCGAGCATCACAATCCAGACACGCGCACCATCTGGGAGCGCGCCAAACAGAAGGCCCGCGAACTCGGTTTGGCAAAAAGTGCTTATTACCCCGAGCTAGAGGGTCTGGCTGTCTTCGGCGACGAGAGATTGATTAATCCGTTTCCGGAACCGCTCGCTCCTCGCGGCTACGTCATGGTCGAGATACCCGTCGTCCGGCCCGAAGTCACGCTCCAATATCTCATTTTCGACTTTGGTAAACGCGAGGCGAGAGTGAACTCCGCGAAAGCGGAGAAGCTAGCCGCGGGTGCGGACGTTATTCAGGTAAATCAATCCCTGGCGTTTCGCGTCGCCAGTGCGTATTACGAGCTGTTGACAGCACAGGAAAGATTGCAGGCTGCGCAGGACACGTTGCGAACTGCACAAACCACGCAAGATGCGGCTGAAAACCGACTGAACAACGGGCTGGCAACTCTTCCCGATGTTCTCAACGCCCGGGCCGAAACGTCACAGGCAGTGTTCGACCAGGAATCCGCGGACGGGGACGAAAAGGTTGCGCGCGTCGCGCTGACGGAAGCGGTTGGAGCCGATCCGTCTCCCAACATTGTTATTGACGGCCAGAGGAGTGCTCCGTTGCCGGAGAGACTCACGATGTCCATCGAGGCGCTGATCGATCGTGCGATGAAGGATCGTCCCGAACTCATGGCGCAGAGTCTACGAATCCGCTCCGCCGAGGCTCGCATTCGTGCAGCCAGGGCAGAGTATAAACCGCAGATTGTTCTCTCGGGTTCGGCGGCGCAGACCTCTGTGTGGCCCGCGGCGGATTACGGCCAGCTCGGTTCTGCGAGCGAACCTACCTGGTCCGTCGCACTCGGCATCCACTGGCGCATCTTTGATGGAGGTGTGCGCAAAAACGAACTGTTGATCGCCGAGTCAAAACGCCGGGAAGCAGAGGATGAACTTACCGCAGAACATGATCACACGACGCGCGAGGTGTGGACCGCTTACATAGCATTCCGGACGGCCTTACGAAAGCACGACGCCGCTGTGGCACTTCTCGAGTCCGCCAACGCTTCTTACTCGGCATCGCTCGATGCATACAAATATGGAGTCAAAAACCTGGTCGATGTGGTTACCGCGGAGAAGCAGCTGGCCCAAGCTCGACTGTCCAGTGTCTCTGCACGATCGGAATTGTTTTTAGAGGCAGTCAACCTTGAATTCGCCACCGGGAATCTGCTGCGAAATCAACCGCCGGCGACAAGACTTCAATCTGCGGACGGACATCAATGATTTCGCCGAGGCTGGAATTGCCCACCTGCTTCATTATTGCTTTGGTCCTTGGGGGGGAACCGGCGGTCTTGCGGCGACGACATCTCTCCTGCATTTCCATATCCTCAAAGATCAAGAACGACATTTGCGTCCGGCTGTGAACAGCACACCAGCACATTTCCCGGCGCCGGCCTCTCCAGGGGTTCCGGATTGTAACTGATCGATCCGCCAATCAGACCCGTCATGCAGGTGTGGCACACTCCGGTCCGGCATGACCATCGGACCGGAACGTCGCATGCTTCCGCGAGTTCCAACAAACTCTGATATTTGCCGTCCCACGCAGCCGTGATCCCACTGCGTGCAAATGACACTGAGGGGCCAGATCCCGGAGACCCTTGTGGCAGGTGCGGCGTGTGACCAACCCGCTCCATGCCAGGTGTAATGCCCTCAAGCGCACCGAAGATTTCCGTGTGCACATTCTCGGCGGCCACGCTCCAATTTCGCAGTCCATCGCGCATGCTCTCCAGGAACGAAGATGGGCCACACAGATAGAAGTCGCTATCGGGTGATACGCCAATCTTCTCGAGCAAAGCTGAGTCGATGTGGCCTGAGGCATCAAAGTCCACTCCAAGTTGATCGGTTGCTGCGGGCCTGCTGTACACGACGTAGCTTCGTCCGCGGGAGAGCTGTTGCAGTAGAGAACGTGACTCTCGGGCGAATGGATGGTCGACGCTATTCCGCGCTCCATAGATCCACCAGATCTCTCGTTCCGATTTTTCTGCGGCCAGTGCGTGCAGCATTGACATCACGGGCGTTGCGCCGACTCCGGCGCTCAGCAAAACCACAGGACTATCGCCGGGACGTAGAGTAAAGCTTCCCCGCGGTGCACTCACATCTAATAGATCGTCTTCTCGCACGCGGTTCCTCAGAAACGAACTTGCAACGCCATTCGATTCGCTTTTGACCGAGATGCGAAAATGATCGGTTACTGGCAGATCAGACAATGAATAGCTGCGAAGAATCGGGGGCTTTTCCGGATCGACCAGCAACCGCACGACGATGAACTGACCCGCCTGGAAGACAGGGAGAGGGGTCTCATCGATCGGTGCGAGAACAAAGGAAGTCACGCTATCGCTCTCCTTACGGATCTGCGTGACCCGCATTTGTCTGAATCCGGGCCATGCTGGAGCTTGCTCCTCATATGCGAGTCCCGGATTCCCTGCGGTTTTGGAACTCAAGTCTCGCTGGAGCATTGCCTGGAACGAATTCTGCCAACCCTTGCTAAGCGCAGGAACCCGCAACGCGCGTTGCAGCTGATCGCGGGAATGCCCCGGCAAATACAGGAGGCCGTCAACCTCGGCCACGGTGATTCGCTCTGGACCGGCAGCAATTCTTACGATGTCATCGCCTGCCCCAACCTCTCCCTCCTGCAACACGCGAAAATAAAATCCCGGCCTTCGATGTGCTACGAGTAGCGCCGCCATACGAGGTTCATTCATGCGGATGCCGACGCGGTAGCACGTCACGCGTGGCTGCGTCACTTCAAATACGGCATCACCAATGCGGTATCGATCACCGATGCAGACCTCTTGATCCGGAAGCCCTTCAACAGTGAAGTTTTCGCCGAACTGGCCAAAAATAAAATCGTTGCGGCCCAGAAAGCTCTCCCAGTAATGGTAGGAATCCATCTGGTAGACAAATACGGCGCGGTGCTCCCCTCCGTGACCGGCGAGATCGCCTTGCGCATCACCATCGATATCGAGCTTGCGGACCATGCGCCGCCCCGCAACGGGCAATTTCCAGACCGCCGTTCGGACGGTTTTGCTGTTCCATGTCACGTCACGCGGAAGGCCGACATTCACTGAGATTAGTCTGGCCATGTCGGCGATACCTCCTGTCTCTCCACCGTCTGTCGTCATGGAACTCCCAGGTAACCTATTTTGCTGCGAGCAACAGCACAAAAGAAAACTCCCTTTCTTGTGTCATTCGTCGACGATTGACGGGAAAGGCCTCTACTTCCTCCGTCCGGTCGAAGACGCTTCCACACTGGCCTGCTTATTCCACCCGTGGAAAGGCGAGAGATTTCCTGCATTCCATGCCTCGCGGAGGCCAGGGCTGCTCAGATCCCAGTCCGGTCGGATTTCGCTCGTCAGGGTGCGCAGGTCGTGCCAAAGATCGACGACCGACGGACGGCCCCAGAACCAATAGCCGTTGTAGATGCTGTAGATCACCAGGCCCGGCTTGAGGACGAGTGTGTGCGGAGTCATCGGGTTGTGTTCGGGATCGGTGTACTCCTGGATGTCGAGGTCCTTCTGAACAATCCGGTCTGGATCGGAGAGAAATGTCCACTCTGCCCCGACTGATGCTCGAAATTCCTGGAGCGTATGGTGGTCGTCGGTGGCGATCGTGGCGATTTGAGTGTATGCGACAGCGATCTTCGGGTAGAAGGCGGCGAGTTCAAGGTGCTGCTGGTGTTCCTTTGGGCAGTAATGTCCTCGCGAGAGCAGGAGGATCAAGGGGTCATCACCCTGGAGCTCGCTGAGCTTGCGCAGTTTGCCCGTGTGATCGGGCAGCTCGTAGTCGGGAAAAACCCTTCCGGGCACGATATCAGAACGCATGATTGGAATCCTCCGATGGTATCCGTGGGTATCGCTTACCTGACGTACGCCAAGAATCTCTTTTTCTCTCCCCCTTTGTTTATGGCCCTAGTTCCGGGGGAGCGTCTGAACCTGATGGTCCCATGCATCTGTTGCTTATAAGTTCTGGTGAGCCATGGGACCGGGCGAGGTAGGCCATTTTCCTTTGCGGCCTCTTCCCATAACCCCTCTCGCACGCATCGCACAAATTCTGTTCCTTTGACATCCCCTGGCTCCCGATCACGATCGCCGCATCGTCACAAGCACTACCGGAAGCAGGCAAGCGTGACGGTGTACCAACCGCGACTGTCTTTCCATGCCCTTCTGATCTCAAAACCGACCTCTTTAAGAAGGCTTCGAATGCCTTGGTCTGTGAACTTATAACTATTCTCGGTATGAATGGTTTCGTGTGGCACGAAGTGAAGAGCGAGGTCCGCGTGCTCGATACTCACATCCTGCTCTTGCGTGCTCTCGAGGTGCATCTCGATCCGAGACTCAACGGAATTCCAAAGCACGCGATGATGGAAGCGATCGGCGTCAAAGTCGGCCCCCGGTTCTCTATTAAGGCGATGCAAAATGTTTAGGTTGAACGCGGCGCTGACCCCATCACCGTCGTCATATGCAGGCAGAAGAGTCGGTTCGTCTATCACCATATCTGTACCGAGCAATAGCGCGTCTCCGGTTCGCAGCTGAACACGTAAATCTCGCAGGATGAGTCGCGCTCGTTCAGGAGAAAAGTTGCCGATATTTGTGCCGATGTAGAGGGCGAGTGTGGTGCCGTCAAAGGGTTCGAGTTGCAGCGGGTGAGTTACATAGTTCCGGACGATAGGCTGGACACGCACTTCCGGCAACGCGCTAGTGACGTTTTGGCGCGCCAACTCAAGAGCGTGGGAGCAGATGTCGACTGGCATGTAAACGACCTCGTCCGAAAGGCGCAGAGCCGCTTCGAGCAGAATGCAGGTTTTCGAGGCGGTCCCCGCACCCAACTCAGCGATGCGCAATGGCGACGATCTGTCGCTGTGGGCTGCGGCAATGATTGCATCTGCGTGTCCCGACAGGATGGTTCTTTCTGTGCGTGTGGGGTAGTACTCGGGAAGAGTTGTGATGCGATCGAAAAGACGCGAACCCTCCGCATCATAGAACATCCATGGTGAGAGCGAGCGTGGCCGCGCGATCAGGCCGCGTCGAACCTCGCGAGTCAGTGCCTGGTGCACATCCGCGGTTACGAAATGCCCGACGTCAACTGTCTGAAGGTAGGTTGCCATGCACACGAATCCGTTCAGGCCGCCAAGCGAGCCCCGGCGAACTGCCATCTGGTTGCTGATGGAAAGAAATTCCGATACGTGAAAACATATTCCGCACCTCGGCGGGGAAACATGCACCGCATAGGCGCTGCCACGCGCGTCCTTGTCGGGATGCATCTTCTATGCACGCATGTGAGGCCAAATTTTTGGCCTTCGATAACAGCGACCGTTTTGCCGGCACCCGCAAACCGCGCTGCCCCGGACACCCGACCGGACCCGTCCCGATAATGATTGCGTCGAAGTGCTTCATGCGGCGGTCAGTCTGCGCCCTCGATGTGGAGCTTGCCATCTTTGGCTGCCGTTTCGGGCGTCTTCCCCTCCTGACGCGCGACAATGTAGGCCGCATACCATCGCGACCAATGGTGCTTCGGAGCGGTAGGTTCATATTCGCCATGGTGTTTCTCTGCCTCTTGCAAGAGCTCGGTCAGCGCCGCGACGTCCAAAGTGCCGAGTCCTCGGCGGGGCAACCGCGATGTGATTTCCTGGAACAGCCATCCATTGCCGTCGGGATCGTGAAACGTGGCGAACGAGCGGTAGGTGGCATGGTCGGGATCTGGCCCGCTTATGCGACCGCTGCCATCGATCTGGAACTGAGCGCCTGGCGTTCCGACGTGAAACACTTCACTCACCTCGATACCGCGTGCGACAAGATCTTTCCGTGCTGCCTCAACATCGGAGACAATCAGGGAGAGGCCCTGGGCCGATCCCGGCGCAGCCGACGTCATCTTGGTGCCGAATTGGACCGAGCACCCCGAACCGGGTGGCGTGAACTGGACAACCCGAAAACCATTCGCGAACGGGAAGTCAGCGTCGAGCCGCCACCCCAGTGTGGTGTAGAACTCCTTCGAGCGGTCAACATCCGCGACCGGAATAACAATCACCTCGAACTTCATATCCACTCTCTCGGCCCTGCCGCCATTGATCCGTTCGCGGCCCGGAAACGCATGCAGAGTTGCCATATTTTCTCCTCATCCCTTGTCCAAATCGTTGGCCATGCTTACGTACACGCTGGACTTCTTCAGCTAGACGGCAACGAATTGCTGACCGCCGTCGACGTCGTAAGTTGCGCCCGTAAGGGCCGTGTTGGTCATGATGTGCACCGCTAGTGCGGCGACATCTGCTGGTTGAACGACTCGCCGGATGGGAAGTTTGGCTCGAAGCTGGCTGCGGCGGTTTTCGAGTTCATCGCCCAAAAGTGATGCGGACAACTGCGTGTCGACGAATCCAGCGGCAATCAGGTTCACGCGAACAGGTGCCAGCTCAAGCGCCAGATTGGCTGTAAGGGCGACAAGTGCGGCGGTCACTGTCGATGCGATTCCGAAGCCAACGACCGGCCGGCGACCGCCGGTGCCACCCATGAATATCAAAGTTCCCCCGGCTTTTACCTTGACAGCTGCGTTCCGGGCGACTTCGATGAAGAGTGAAAAATGCTCGTCCAGTGCACGGCGCGCGTGGGCGACATCTAGGTCGATGAGGCGGCCGTAATAAGGCCGGCCAGCTGTCACCATGATGTGATCGATTGAGGTCGGCAGGTCGCGGAAGAACTGATCGAGCAGTTCAGGATCGGTGGCGTCAAAAGAGCGAGTGCCCACCGCATGGACCTCGCTCGCTGCGCGCTGTAGGCGATCGGGACTGCGACCGGTGAGGATGAGCTTCGCTCCCTCCGCACTTGCTCTTCGGGCAGTCTCGAGTCCGATGCCGTCGCTTCCGCCAATTACGACCACGGTTTGCCCCAGGAGTTCCGGGTTCCGCTCGATATGAGAGACAGTGATTGCAGTGTTCATAGTTGCTCCGACCAGCCCATTAGGCCAGAATCACGATGACGAATCTATTGGACGAACGTATCGATTGCCACCAAAGTATGGATTGGATATATGGGCGCAGACGGGTGGGTAGTGTATTGATACAAAGGTATCGCCAATACCATCGTCCAATTGATTCGCCGGCGCACCTCGGGTGTAATAGCTCGATCGCAGCCGATTCGGTCGGACGAGCGATGTCGTAAACGACGGGCTCGGCCACACCGTTCGCCCGTCAGGAGGAGCACGATGAGTATTATCGATAAGGCGCTAGAAGCAAACCGCAACTATGCAAACAAATACAATCCAATGCTGGGGAGGCGTCCGGCCCCCAAACTCGCAGTTGTGACCTGCATGGATCCTCGTCTCTCAGACCTCCCTGGGATCTTGGGTCTGCCGCACGCAGATCTCGACGTTATCCGAACCGGCGGACCCGCAGTAACAGAAGATGTTCTCGGTGAGCTTGTCGTATCCACCCGTGTACTCGGAACCAGAGAGATACTGCTTCTCAACCACACCGGCTGCGGGTTTACGACATTTACAGATGACGAGCTGAACGCAAAGCTGAGCGCCACTACCGGGGATGCTTCGCCGACTCCAATGCGGTTCTTCTCCTATAAGGACCCCGAGGTAAATACTCGAGAGCAGATCAAGAAAGTCAGATCGCATCCCTGGATCGCAAAAGATGTCCCAGTGCGGGGCTTCATTTTCGACGTGGATACCGGTCTCCTGAGGGAAGTGCTCCCGATTGCACAGCAGAATGCTGCCTGAAAGAATCTGGCTTGCGGGATTGGGCTCCAGATCGTCGGGCTCCGAAGAGCTCAGCGGGCAAATGACGCTGCGATGTGGATTTCTGGATGAAGGGGGATGAAGTTCGGCGGCTATCATGGGCCGGCTCGCCAAGCGATACGGCTGAGCTGGCCCGAACCCACGTTCTGCCAGCCTAACCGCCGTAAGCAGTTCAGATCATAACCGGGCGCAATCTTCACTTGGCCAACGTCGTGCCTTGTCGCAACATTACACTTGGTTGCCACTTTCTTGAGAGGACGAAGCCCCTGCGCGGGCCTAGCGATTACGGCCTGGCTTGTCGACAAGACTGCGCGCCATTCTCCGTTTACGGAGATCCTTGGCACCCGGCCGATCGCCAGGCTCTGCATCGGATGCCCTCGTCACATTGCCGTTTGTTTCCTCTTCCCTTGTTGATCCCGACGCCAGACGGCTTCAACTGAGCGCGGCCATGGTTGTGCGGATCACGTGGAGCAGCGGCGTGGGGTAGACGCCAAACCAGATCAGCAGGATCGCCAACACAGCCAGCATGAGAACGTCTGACCACGCTCCTCGTTGATCGACTGATAGGACTTGCGCGGTAGTTAGCTCCAGCGGGGCCGAGTATAGAGCCACGACGACGCGCAGGTAATAGAACAGGCCAGCCACACTCGTCACAACCAAGATGATGATTAGCGGCCAGGCGGCGACCGCTGCTCCGGCATCGAGTACGTAGAACTTCCCAACAAAGCCCATGGTCGCCGGAATGCCGGCAAGGGAGAACAGCGCGGCGGTGAAAACGCCGGCGATCACGGGCCGCCGCCAGAACAGGCCGCGATAATCCTCCAGATCGTCGGCGTCGCGCTCGGAACCGGAAAGAACGGACACAATTCCGAAGGCCGCAAGGATGCTCACGGTGTATGCGACCAGATAAAAGCTCACAGCTTCGATCGCCAGGGTACCGCCCGCCAGAAACGCTACCATAACGTATCCAAAGTGGGCGATCGAAGAGTAGGCCAGAATGCGCTTTACATTCGTCTGTTGCAGCGCGAGCAGATTGCCTGCGCACATCGAGGCAACGGCGATGACAGAGAACACCAAAAATACAGGCCGATACCCGATTGCGCCGGATAAATAGAAATAGCGCAGCAAGAAGGCAACCATCGCGCTCTTGGAGGTCGTGGCGACAAATGCCGCTACCGGTGCGGGGGCACCTTGGTAAACATCCGGCGTCCACAGATGGAAGGGCACGACACCCAGCTTGAAGCCGATGCCAGTGATGGTCAGCACGATCCCTGCCAGGAGAAGAGGCAGTTCGGGCCCGTTCACAGAGACTCCGCGGATACGCGAGAACTCCATGCTCCCGGTTACGGCGTAGACAAGGGCCATGCCGAACAGAAGGAAAGCTGCGGATGCCGATGCCAGAATCAGATACTTGATTCCGGCTTCGAGCGCGAGCTTGCCGTCTTTCAGGTAGGCAACCATAGAGTACAAGGAAATGCTCAAGATCTCGAGTCCGAGAAGAAGCGACACAAAGTGACTGCTCGCCACCAGCACCCCGCATCCCAAAGTCGCAAGCAGGAGCAAGAGATACAGCTCTTCGCGATGGCCGTCATGATTTTCGAAGTATCGATAGGAAAACACCGCCACAGCGGCGGCGGAGAGGACGATCAGGCCGATGTAAAACAGCGCATATCGATCGACGAGTAAAAGCGACGTTACTTGCCGTGGTGCCAGCGGCTGGGCTGCGGTGATGGAGATGAATGCGGAGGCCAGTCCAATAAGAGTAAGAGCCGCCGCCAGTGGGTGACTACGCTTGCAAGCGGTGGCAAGCATGACGATGACCGCAGTCGCTGCGATCAGAATCAATGGAAGCAGGGCGAGGGTGTCCGTGGCGTTCACTGCTTATCTCCGTAAGAGCGCAACCGACATCTGGGCATCGCGCTGCAGATTGTCGAGAGCTGGCTTGAAAGTGTCGAGCACTGGTTGCGGATAGAATCCAAGCCACAACAGGCCCACGATCATCACCGCCACCATGACCGCTTCCCGTGGTGTCAGGTCGGGAAGCTGCCAAGCGTGGGTATTTGGGCCCAAGAACGCCTTCTGCACCATTCGCAGCGCATAAAAAGTGGAGGCGAGAACGCCCAAACTCGCAATCACCGTAATCGTAACGCTGACTTTGTAAGACCCCAGCAAAACGAGAAATTCCCCAACGAAATCGCCCAACCCAGGCAAGCCGAGCGAGGCCAGACTAAAAAAGAGCGCAGATCCGCTCAGGCGAGGCACTACGCTCCAGAGACCGCCCATGCGCTCGAGATCACGAGTGTGGATGCGCTCTTGCAATCCGCCGACCAGAACGAAGAGCCCACCCGTGCTAAGCCCGTGACAGATCATCGTCATAATCGCCCCTTGGAGCGCAAGGGGGTTCCAAGAGAAAATTCCCAGCAGCACAAACCCGAGGTGACTTACGCTGGTGTAGGCAACCAGACGCTTCAAATCCGTCTGCGAGAAGGCCATCACAGAGCCATAAACGATACCGATAGTAGCTAGCACCAGTGCCACCGGGGTGAAGTCGTGAGCCGCACGCGGAAACAGCGGGATGACGAAACGCAACAAACCATACGCGCCGGTCTTTAATAGCAAGCCAGCCAGGATGACGCTTCCGGCAGTCGGAGCCTCGGTGTGAGCGTCTGACAGCCACGTGTGAAGGGGCACGACCGGCAACTTCACCGCGAAGGCGCCAAAGAAGCCGAGCATGATCAAAAGCTCGGCGCCGCCACCAAACTGCGTGCCCAACAGTTCCGAATATTCGAACGTGTAAATGCCGGTCGATCGGTAATGGGTGAAGCAGAGCGCAAGGATCGCGATCAGCATCAGCAGCCCGCTGCACTGCGTGAACAGGAAAAACTTCACTCCCGCATAGACCCGTCTCTCATGGCCCCAAATGACGATCAGGAAATACATCGGGACCAGCATCAGTTCCCATGCGAAATAGAACAGGAACAAGTCAACCGCCAGAAACACACCGGCAATTCCTGCCAGAACCCACATCAGATTGAAATGAAAAAACCCAACTTTTTCCCGGATTTCCGTCCAGGAGGCCAGCACCGCCACGACCCCCAAGAAGAACGTCAGCATCAGCAAGAGCAAACTGAGGCCATCCAGGGCAAGATGAAAGTGGATGCCAAAGCTCGGTATCCAATTCCAATCTAATTCCTCGAGCCATGATTTTGTTCCGCGCGAAGCTCTGCTAATCCAGATATTCGCGGCCAAGACAAAGTCGAACCCAATCGCGACCAGTGAAATCCATCGCGATAGCTGCTCGCTCCACCTGGCAGCGAGCCAAGCGAGAGCCCCCGCGATCAACAGAATGCCAATGAGCCAGATCAGTATCATTTGAAAAACACCATCGCTATAAACAGCACCGACCCTGCGGCCATTGCTGCGGCATACCACCGGACGCGGCCCGTCTCGGTGCGGCTCAACCCGCGATAAGACAGTTCCGTGAACCGTGCCACGCCGGTGTAAAACGCGTCGACGAAATCACGCTTGTTGATTTCGGCCGCCCAGATGAAGGGATGTACGAAGGCCTTGTCATAGATCCAGTCAAAGCCCCAATCAGCAAACCACCATTGGTGCAGCACGTCTCCGACGGGGTTCGCAACCAAAGCCTCAGCCAGGCTCCGCTTCTGCAGGTGGAATAGGTACGCGAAGTAGAGGCCGATCAGGAACAGTGATGCGGCGATGACCTCGGAGCGGCCTTCCGTAAGACCGCCGGCATGAGCCTCGACGGTCGGGGGCAGAACCGAATTTAGGGCGCTCAGCAATGGTTGCTTCAGATATCCGCCAACGATTGAAAGGAAAGCCAGCACCAGGAGAGGGATCGTCATCGCATAGCCGGGCCGCTTGGTCACAGGCGTACCCAGCGGGCCAAAGAATACGCGGAAGATCATTCGGAATGTGTACAGCGAAGTCAGCAGCGCGCCTGCCGTCCCTGCGAGCCAGAGGACGGGATTTCCCTGCGGTGCCGACCACGCATCCCAGATGATCAGGTCTTTACTGAAGAAGCCGGCGGTGATGAATGGCAGGCCTGCCAGCGAGCAGCCGGCGATGAGGAACGTCCAGAAGGCGACTGGCATCTCCTTGCGCAACCCGCCCATCCGAAAGATGCTGTGTTCGTCATGCAGGGCGTTGATGATGACACCGGCGCCCAGAAACAGCAGGGCCTTGAAGAATGCATGAGTCACAAAGTGGAACATGGCTGCTTGCCATGCGCCAACCCCTAAGGCGAGAAACATGTACCCGATCTGGCTCATGGTTGAGTAGGCAAGCACCCGCTTGATGTCATGCTGCGTAAGTGCACTAAACCCGGCGAGCAGCAGCGTGACCGCCCCCACAACAGCCACTGCGAATTGAGCCGACGGCGCCAGTGCGAATAGAACGTGCGTCCGTGCGATCAGATAAACTCCAGCGGTAACCATCGTGGCAGCATGCAGCAGAGCGCTTACCGGAGTGGGGCCGGCCATCGCATCCGGCAACCAGACCTGCAGAGGAAGCTGCGCCGACTTGCCCACGGCGCCACCTAGCAGCAGAAGTGCCGCCACCACCGCATACGTAGATCCCGACGGCCAGTGTTCAGAAGCGCGCTGCATGAGATCCTGAATGTGCAGCGTGCCCAGATGGGTGAACATCAGAAACAGACCCACCGACAGTGCGGTATCGCCCACGCGGGTTACGATGAACGCCTTGCGCGCCGCGCGTCCGTTTGCCGGGTCGCGGTACCAGAAACCGATCAACAGGTAACTGCATAGCCCCACGCCTTCCCATCCGAGATAGAGGAGCAGAAGGTTGTTCGCCAGCAACAACGTGATCATCGACGCGACGAACAGATTCATGTAACCGAAAAATCGGCTGTAGCCTTCATCTTCGATCATGAACTCGGCCGAATAAATGTGGATCAGGAAGCCCACGAATGTGACGACCAGCACCATCACCAGCGACAGGGTGTCAAGATATAGGCCGATCTGCGGCTCAAAGCCCCCCACTCTGATCCAGGTCCACAGGACCTCAGTGTATGAGCCTGCTGATGGAGGTGCGGTAAAGAAGTCCACCGCCACAACCATTGTGATCAGCGCCGAGAGACCGATCGACCCAACCCCCAGCGCCGTCGCCGCGGTTCGCGACAAACGTGAGCCCAACAGCGCGAGCATCAGCGCACTCGCAAAGGGCAAAGCCGGAATGAGCCACAACCAACTGTTCACGTTATCCCCTCATCCCGCTCAGCTTATCCACGTCCAAACCCCGGAAGCGGCGATAGATCTGCACCACCAGCGCGAGTCCCACAGAAACTTCAGCTGCTGCCATGGCCAGGATGAACAGAAACACGACCTGACCGTCCGCCTGATGCCATCGCGACCCGGCGACCACAAAGGCGAGTCCCGCGGCATTGAGCATTACCTCAAGGGACATCAGCACAAAGATCAAGTTACGACGTACGAGAAGACTGGTCAGTCCCAGCGAGAACAAGATTCCCGCTAGCAGCAGTCCGTCTCTCATCGGTATTTGTGTCATGTTGAATCTCCGGCTTCCGGGTTTCGTGTGCACCCAGGTGGTATGCGCCTACTAAGCCCGCCAGCAACAGCATGGAAGCGAGCTCCACGCCAATCAGGTAATGACCGAACAGGGCGACCCCAACTTGCTTCGGCCCCGATGCGTCGGTGCTCAAGTCCGGCGCGGTGCCTCGCATCAGACAAAAGACCTCAATAATAAGGATGCTGGCCAATAGCACGGGACCAATCCAAATCCCGGGCGTTAACCACTGCTTTTCCATTTGGACTTCATGCGCGCCGAGGTTGAGCATCATCACTACGAATACGAAAAGCACCATGATGGCGCCGGCGTAAATGATGACCTCAAGTGCTGCCACGAACGGAGCGCCGAGCACATAAAACACCACCGCTACCCCGAGCAGTGACACGATCAGGTAGAGCAGCGCGTGTACGACGTTCAGACGCGTCAGCATCAAGCCCGTGGATATAACGGCGACTGCACCGGCGATGTAAAAAACGAGTTCCATAAACCTCTCACGGTAATAGCGAGCGGACGTCGACCGGTCGCGCCTCGTGCGCGGCTTCGCCCTTATCTTTACCGCCAATCTTGACTCCCGCCACCCGCCAGTAGTTGTAACCCGGATATTTGCCGGGACCGTCGATCAACAGATCTTGCTTTTCATACACCAGATTCTTCCGTTGAAACTCTCCCATCTCGAAATCTGGCGTAAGTTGGATCGCGTAGGTGGGACAGGCCTCTTCACAATAACCGCAGAAGATGCAACGCGAGAAATTGATTCGGAAGAAATCCGGATAACGGCGCCCGGCGGCGTCCTCAGTTGCCTGGAGAGCGATGCAACCCACCGGACAAGCGACCGCACAAAGGTTGCATGCCACGCAGCGCTCGCCTCCATCAGGATCCCGCGACAGAATGATCCTGCCCCGGTTCCGTGGCGCGAGATACGGCTTCTGCTCCGGATATTGAACCGTGATCCTCTTCTGGAAGGAGTGGAGAAACACGTACCAGATTGTCCTGAGTATGCTGAGCATCTTCTATCTCCACTCGAGTATTGCCGCACCGGTCACGAGCAGGTTGGCCAAGGCCAGGGGCAACATCACTTTCCAACCCCAGGACATGAGCTGATCAAATCGCGGACGCGGAAGCGCCGCCCGCACGAGAATGAAGAACGAAATGAAGAAAAACGTTTTGATCGCAAACCAGATGACCCCCGGGAGAACGGGCCCCAGCCATCCGCCAAAGAAAAGAACTGCAATCATGCTGGAGATCAAAGTGACTCCCATGTACTCTCCGACGAAAAACATGCCAAACTTCATGCCGGAATATTCGGAGTGGTAACCGGCGACCAGTTCGCTTTCCGCTTCGGGCAGATCGAACGGAATGCGGCGCGTCTCAGCGAAGCCCGCGATCAGAAATAAAACGAAGCCTGGGAATTGCGGTATCACGAACCAGATTCTCTTTTGCGCTTCGACGATAGCGGGGAGGCTGAACGATCCGGCGAGCAGCACCACGCCCATGAGCGAGAGGCCCATGAAGACTTCATAGCTCAACATCTGCGCCGCAGCTCTCAGGCCGCCCACGAGCGCGTACTTGTTGTTGGAAGACCATCCGGCAAGCACAACGCTGTACACCCCGAGGCTTGACATGGCGAGAAAGAACAGCAGCCCAACATTCAGATCGCTGACAATAATCCCAGGCGCCACGGGGAGGACGGCGAAAGACATCAGGGCTGTGACGAAGACGATGGCCGGAGCCACGATGAAAACGGGTTTATCCGCAAAGGGAGGAATCCAGTCCTCCTTCATGAATATCTTGATCGAATCAGCTGCTACCTGAAGCAACCCGAATGGTCCGACTCGGTTCGGCCCATAACGGTCTTGCCACAGGGCAAGCAAACGTCGCTCGACCCAGATCAGGAAGGCCGCGATCGTCATCGCCACGATGACAATTCCGAGAATCGAGAGAATCGGGTGTGGAGAGGTCATTTCGCCCTCGCAATCGTTCCCCATGCGGGCAAAATGAGTCCGACGAGCGGGGCAGTTCCAACCGATAACCCGGCAACCCCAGGAGGAAGATCAGGACGAATACGAACGGGCAAGCGGAACGAGCTGCCTGAGTAACTTATTTCGACTTCCTGATTCTCCGTGAACTCGCCCGAATTCACGGCTACGTGCGGCTTCGCCGTCAGTTCCGCAATTCCTGGCGCCGAGAGACTCAGTTCATCGGAACCAAAAATGTGATACATCGGCAGCAGCAGCCACTCACCGTCGCGCGGCTGAAATGCGGAGGGAATCAAGTTGAAATAGGGCTGGCCGTTGGCCGCTGCGGCCTCGAAGATACGCTTGCCCGCATCGCCACCACGCAAGGGTCCGCCGACCTCTTTTTGATAGGTGTTGACCGCCTGAATCGAGTTCCAGCTCGGCGACCAGAAGAATGGAATCAGCGCCGCAGGCGGCTGATCTGGCGTACCCTCCATGGAAAACGAAAGGGGAGAATCCAAATCCTCGGGCGGCTTCGGCTCCGATATATTGATGTTTACGAGCGCGGAAGTACGGCCGCTCTCCCGGTGTGGCGAGCGTGGGATTTTTGCGCCGGCAATGCGAAATGCACTCGACGGCGCGGCATCACATACCGCGGCAAGTTCCGGCAATGCCTTGGACAATGCGGCCAGCGCATCATCCAGGTTCTGCCAATGGTCGGGCTTCAACCACCGCCAACTTGCCGAGACATCATTTTGCGGAACAAATGCCTGGAAGAATCTCTGGGCGCGTCCTTCGCTGCTGACGAGCGTGCCATCAGATTCAGCAAAGGTTGCGGCCGGGAGGACGAGTTCGGCTCCCTCGGTGGTCGAGTTGGTAAGGTGATCGAGGACGATCACGTGCGCTGCTGCCTTGAGAAAGGAGCCGACTTCAGCGGCGGGCGCGCGGCGGTGGAGATCGTTTTCCAGGATGATCACTGTGTCGGCGTGCCCGTCGTTGACCGCCTGAAACGCGGCGCTTAACGGGCTTCCGCCCATGAGTGTCGCACCAACCGTATTGCACTCGGGCACGGTAAAGCTGAGAGCGGCCTGCACTGCCATCGCCACATTCGCCGCCGCCTGGACGACAGCCTCGCTGGCGCAGCTCGCACCGGAGATCACCAGCGGCTTCTTCGCAGCCTTGAGCGCGCGTGCAATCTCGCTCACCAGCGGACGATCCTCCGGCGCGGGCACGGCAGGCGAGCGCGAGTCGAGTGCATGCGCCACCGCGAATCCCAGGCGGGCAAGATCATCGGGTGCACCGTGGAAGGTCGCGGTCGCAACGTCGTCCAACCGAGTCGCATAAGGCGTCGCAATGTAGAGCGGCCCTTTCGCGCCCTGCATCGCATCGCGCACTCCATGATCCATCCACAATGGGATATTGAGTTTCTTGGCAACCTCCATGGGTTGTTGGCGCACCGATTGCCGGATGGCAAGCGCCATTCTGGGGGCTATATTGGTTAGGTCCTCGCCCAGAATGAACACGGCGTCGCACTCCTCGATCTCGCGTAGAGTGGGCGTCCGCATGGGGCCACGTCGCAGAATCTCTATGATTTGTCGCACCACATTTGCTTCGGCGTCGCTTATGCCGGAGTGGAAGTGGTCCGGCCCCACGAGGGTGCGCAACGCAAAGTTGGCTTCGAGTGACGCGCGCGGCGAACCAATCCCGATCGCCCTTCCCTTCGCGACCGTTTCGTGCAGATATCGTTGAGCCGCCGCTACAGAAGCGGGCCGGCCTTGGAGCATGGGCACGCGAAGACGCCGCTCGCTATTGACGAACTCGTAGCCGAATCGTCCACGGTCGCATAAGAAGTAGCCATTCACTTCGTGGTTGTAACGGTTGACGATGCGGCGGAGCGTCCCGTAGCGTTCGCCGGCATCGGTGTTGCAGCCGAGAGCGCAGTGCACGCAAACGGAGGGAGCGAACTGCTGGTCCCACTTGCGGGAGTAGTGGCGCTTCAGGGTCTTGTCGGTGAACACCCCGGTAGGACAGATTTCTACCAGGTTGCCGCTGAATTCATTTTCCAGAACGCCATCTTCGTGACGGCCGAAGAAGACCGTGTCCCGCGACGCGAACGCGTTCAGATCGTTTCCGCCGGCGTAGTCGCGATAGTAACGCACGCAGCGGTAGCACTGGATGCACCGGTTCATCTCGTGATTCACCAGCGGTCCCAGGTTCTGGTTGCGAAACGTGCGCTTCTCGAATTCGTAACGGCGATAGTCGTGGCCGGCCATCACCGTCATGTCCTGCAAGTGACACTCGCCGCCCTCATCGCACACCGGGCAGTCATGCGGATGATTCAGCATGAGTCCCTCGATGATACCGGCGCGGAAGGCGCTCACTTCGGGATCGGCGATCGAAATGCGCGTGCCATCCTTGGCGGGCGTCAGGCAGGACATAACGATCCTGCCGTGCGCGTCATGCTCGTCTTTGAACTGTTTGACGGCGCACTGACGACAGGCGCCCACCGAGCCCAGAGCCGGATGCCAGCAGAAGTACGGCAACTTGAAACCCTTCGACAGACAACCGTGGAGCAGGTTCTCATCCGGGTTCATCTGGTACGGTTCGTTTTCAACGTAGACGATCGCCATACCTATCTCCAGGGGCAGCGGTGCTCGCTGATGTGCCGTTTGAAATCATCGCTGAAGTACTTCAATGCGCTCTGCAGAGGCTCCGCCGCACCCGGGGCCAACGCACAGAAGGTGTTTCCCGGGTTCCACATCTTGGCTTGAAATGCAAGCTTGTCCAGGTCACCGGACTGGCCGCGGCCATCCTCCATAGACTTTAGAATCCGCTCCGCCCATCCCAGTCCGCTCCAGCAGGGAGTGCAGAAACCGCATGATTCCTGAGCGAAGAAATGCGTTATGTTCCAGGTCATGCCGACCGGACAGGTCTGGTCGTCGAGCACAATCATCGTGCCGGTGCCCATGCGGCTGCCGACCTTTTCCATCGCAGTGAAATCCATGGGCGTGTCCAGGTGTTCTTCGACGATGAAGTCGGTAGACACCCCACCCGGCAACAATCCGCGAAACTTCAAACCGTCGCGCATCCCCCCGGCGTGCTCCTCGAGAATCTCGCGCACGGTCACCCCCATCGGCAGTTCCCAAAGGCCCGGACGCTTTACTTTTCCGCTGGCGCCAAAGAGCTTCGTCCCCGAATCGTTTGTTCGCCCCAAACCACGGAACCAACCCGCGCCGTAGTTGATGATGTGAGGCACGCAGCACAGCGTCTCAACGTTGTTAACCACCGTTGGTTTGCCGAACAGACCGACTACCGGCGGAAACGGCGGCTTCGATCTCGGGTTGGCGCGCTTCCCTTCCAGCGCGTTCAGCAGTCCGGTCTCTTCGCCGCACATGTAACGGCCGCCGCTCAGGTGAAGATAGAGCTCCAGGCTGTAGCCGGAGCCGAGGATGTTCTTCCCCAGGTAATGACGTTCGTAGGCTTCCGCAATGGCGCGCGAAAGCCGCTCCGCGGCCAGCGTGTATTCACCGCGCAGAAAGATGTAGGCAATGTCGGCCTCGATCGCATATCCCGCCGCGATTGCGCCTTCGATAAGCTGGTGCGGGTCCCGTTCCATCAACAGCCGGTCTTTGAATGTGCCCGGCTCCATTTCGTCGGCGTTGATTACCAGATACGTCGGATTAGGAATGTCTTGACCGAGCGGAACGAACGACCACTTCAACCCTGTTTGAAAACCGGCGCCACCCCGGCCACGCAGATTTGCACTCTTCACCTCCTCGGTAACCGCCTTCGGTGTCATGCCGCCACTCAGGACTTTGCGGATTGCCTGGTAACCGCCGGCTTGCTCATAGGCGCGGAGGTTCAAGGCAGCCCCGTCCGGGCGCATGTTTTGGGTCAGCGGCTTTTCGATCGTGGCTGTCATTTATATTTCTCGAGTTCCGTGTCGATTTTCTGCGTATCCAGATCGCTATGCAGATCGCTGTCCACCATCATGGCCGGGGCGTGATCGCAGCATCCCAGACATACGATGGGCAGCAGAGTGAAGCGATTGTCCGGCGTGGTTTCGCCGTACTGGATCCCGAGGCGCTCGTGAAGACGGTTGCGCATGCGTTCGTGCCCCATGATCCAACAACTCACGCTGTCGCAGACCAGAATCACGTGGCGTCCAACGGGCTTGCGGAAAATAAGGTTGTAAAACGTGGCTACGCTATCTACGTCCGTAGCGGACATCCCGAGATGTTCCGCGATGTCACGAACACTCTCATCTGAGACCCAGCCGCGGTGCCGCTGCACGATCTTTAGCGCGTCAATGCAAACTGCGTCGCGCTTCGGGTAGTGCGCCGCCTCTGCCTCGATCTCGCCAATCTCTTCCGCCGTAAGCATTACTCAATCCTCACCGGTCAATATCCGCCAGGACGAAGTCGAGGCTTCCTAAAATGACAACCAAATCGGGGATCATCAGACCTTGCGCCAGCACGGGCAAGGTTTGTATATGAGCGAAGGATGGCGTCCGGATGCGCGTACGGTAGGAGACTGTACTGCCATCGCTTACCAGGTAATAACCGTTGTTGCCCTTGGTCGCTTCAATCGCGCCGAGCGCTTCACCCGCAGGCAACACCGGCCCCCAACTTACGCTCAAAAAGTGGGTGATTAAAGTCTCGATGTCGTGCATCGTGCGGTCTTTCACCGGGGGAGTCGCCAGGGGATGATCCGATTTATATGAACCCTCGGGCATATTCCTGACGCATTGCTCAATGATGCGAAGGCTCTGCCGCATCTCTTCGACACGCACCGCCGCGCGGTCATAACAGTCGCCGTTTTGCGCCGTTGGAATGTCGAACTCAAACCCTTCGTATCCGGAGTAGGGCTGCCGTTTGCGAAAATCCCAGTCCAAGCCGCAGGCGCGAAGATTCGGGCCGGTAACACCCCACTCGATCGCCTCGTCGACGGTGAAGCTGCCAATCCCCTTGGTGCGCGCTTTGAAGATAAAATTCCGCATCACGGTGCGGTCGTATTCGACCAGGCGGGGGGGCAGGTACCTGATGAAATCAAGGAGCATCTTGTCCCATCCCCTGGGCAAGTCGGCGGCAACCCCTCCAATGCGAAACCACGACGGATGCATGCGGGCACCCGTGATCGCCTCGACGATGCCGAAAGCCCGCTCACGATCGTTAAAGGTGAAAAACACCGGTGACATCTGACCGAGATCCTGTGCAAAAGTCCCATACCAGACCAGGTGACTGATGATGCGGAACAGTTCCGCCAGCATTACGCGAATGACCTGAGCGCGGGGCGGTACGGTAATGCCAGCCAGCTTCTCGACCGCAGTCAGATAAGCCAGGTTGTTCATTACCCCACCCAAGTAGTCCACGCGGTCGGTGTAGGGAATGTAGGTGTGCCAGGACTGGCGTTCGCCCATCTTTTCGGCTCCACGATGGTGGAAGCCGATTTGCGGAATGGCGTCCACAATCTCTTCGCCATCGAGCTGCAGCGCGATGCGTAAGACACCGTGCGTACCCGGGTGCTGGGGGCCTACGTTCAGGAACATAAAATCTGATCCGTCGCGTTCACGACTCATGCCCCACTCCTCCGGGCGGAAGCGAAGCGCCTCTTGCTCGGCGATTTCCGTCACCGGCGTGAGTTGATACGGACCCATCTCGGTCGCGCGCGCTGGATGTTCCTTGCGCAGCGGATGGCCCACCCAACTGTTCGGCATCAGGAGGCGCTGGAGATAGGGATGGCCCTCGAAAGAGATTCCGAACATGTCCCACACTTCGCGCTCGTACCAATTTGCTGCGGGCCAGAGGTCCGTGATACTCGGCAGCGAAAGGCGGTCTTCGGCGAGGGCTGCCTTGACGCGCACGTACTCGTTCCGGTCAAAAGAAAGCAGATGATAGACAACCGTGAAATCGCTGGCCGGCTGCCCAGCACGATGCGCCCTCACGCGCTCATCGATGGCGGAGAGGTCGTACAGCATTTTGTACGGCAGCTCGATCTCTTCTTTGAGAAAGCGGAGCAGTTCGGGCACGCGATCTTTTGCCACCCAAAAAGTAGGTATGCGATCGTGCGTATCCTGCGCCACGACGGCCGGACCGAAGCGGTTGCTCATCTCCTGTGCGATTGTCGGAGCGGAAATCATACGTCGTCGGGCTCCCTGAGGAGGGTGGTTTTCTGGCGAGCCGGCTGCATCAGGTCGCGCAGAGATGGAAGCGGAGATCGAACCGTCGCTTGAGAGCCCACCACCCAGCTGAGTGGTCGCTGTTCCGTTCCCACCGCTTTCTGCAACAGCAGGAGTCCTTCCAAAAAGGCTTCAGGACGGGGCGGGCAGCCGGGCACATAAACATCAACGGGAAGAAACTTGTCGACACCCTGTACAACGCTGTAAATGTCGTACATGCCTCCGGAGTTCGCGCAGGAGCCCATCGAAATCACCCACCGCGGCTCCATCATCTGTTCGTAGAGCCTCTGAACGATGGGCGCCATCTTGATAAAAACCGTGCCCGCGACGACCATGAGATCCGCTTCGCGAGGCGTACCTCGAATCACTTCCGCGCCGAAACGCGAGAGGTCAAACTTACTGGTGATGCTGGTCGCCATTTCGACGTAACAGCAGGAGAGCCCGAAGTTGAATGGCCATACCGAATTCTTGCGGCCCCAATTCACTAAATCCTCCAGCCGCGAAAGAACGACGCTCCGGCGAACAGTTTGTTCGAGTGGCTCCGGGTCGGGGGTTGCTACCAGGCCTGTAACGTCCGCTTTGGTTAGTGACCACTGCATCAATTGCTCACCTCGAACGATGTGGCGTTCGCGCCCAATCCAGAGCACCAACTCGCCAGAGATAGGCCAAGGCCGCGCCCAACACTGCGATGAACAGCACGACCTCGCAATAGCCGGCCCAGCCCAGCTCGCGGGCTGCTCCGGCCCATGCGAACAAGAACACCGCTTCCAAATCAAAGACCACAAAAAACATGGCAACCATGTAATAGCGCACCGAAAAACGCACGCGCGACGAGCCTTCCGAAACGATACCGCCCTCGTACGGCTCCTTGGTGGCGGGTTCTGAATGGTGGGGTCCCAGCAGGTAGGAAACGACAAGAGTTGCCGAAACCAGGACAAGCACGAGCACGAAATATGCAACCAGTGGCCACATGAAAACAGATACTTCCTTCGCCGGCTGAACGTCAGCCCGCGCACTCAATGGCAGTTCAACACCGCAAGATTCGGATCTCCACGGTGGCGTGAAGGTAAAAGCAATCGGAGGACCAAAATGTGGCGGCTTGGAAAACGCGCGTCACGCGATTTTCTTGGCAAATGTGCGCGTTCGAAAACGACGAGGTCTCTGAACTTCGCGCCGAAGACAGAAGACTGGCACCGGGCCAGAAATCTGTCGCGACTTTGTCGACAGGCTCACGATCGTGGCGCAAGCTGTCGGAATCGAAAGCGTCAGCGGAATGCAACCGGGGGTGTTGAACTTTGGACGAACGGAACTGCGGCGCTCTGCCAGACCTTTGATTTGGCAGCCAATATGCAGGTCCCAGGGGGAGTATTACGTTTGCATCTTAAGCCTCGCGGTAATGAGATCTGCGGGCGGTGTGGCCATTTCATTTTTCTTCGAATTGCCAAAGGAGACGAACAAATCATGAAGACCGAGGATCGTGCGGCACCGGATACCCCAGAGATACGTCTTGCGCGGCCATCGCCCACATACTGGAGGGTCACGTTTGACCACCCTCCGCTCAACATTTTCGGGCCGGAAACTATTCCGCAATTGAACAAGATCATCACCGCCCTGGAAACTGACGAGCAAGTTAAAGTTGTTGTCTTCGACAGTTCGGTGGACGGATTTTTTCTCACGCACTACGATTTTCTGGCGAAGCCTGAGGAGACTACGAGTCTTCCTCCGGGCCCGACCGGCTTGCCACAACTCCCCGACCTGCTTGTGCGGCTCAGCCGCGCTCCGGTTGTGTCGATTGTTTCCGTCCGCGGGCGGGCCACCGGAGTCGGCAGCGAGCTGGCGCTTGCGAGCGACATGCGCTTCGCCAGCCGTGAAAAGGCCATCTTCTCGCAGTTCGAAGTAGGCGCCGGCCTCGTACCCGGCGGCGGTCCTATGGCGCGATTGCCTCGCTTAATTGGACGGGGCCGGGCGCTCGAAATGCTGCTCGGAGCAGATGATATCTCCGGCGAGCAAGCCGAACTTTACGGCTACGTCAATCGCTCGCTTCCTGACGCCGAACTCGACGGTTTCGTCGATGCACTCGCGGCGAGAATCTCATCATTCGACAAGCAAACGATCGCCCACACCAAACGCCTGGTGAACCTGAGTAGCTTGCCGCCCGACCCAGAGATCGAAGTCGAGTGGAATGCATTCCTGGCCTCACTCGCGCGCCCCGACGCGCAAACACGAATTCGAGCGCTGTTGGATCAAGGCCTGCAGAAACCGGGAGATGTGGAAACTCGTCTCGGATATCACGTTGGGCAACTCGGCCTAGCGATCCAAGCCGCCGCGGTAGATCGCAGATGAACTGGGCACTCCGCGTACGTCCCATTGACGCCGGTCAAGAGGAGTGATTCTGCTGCGCCGGAATGGAGGGAACTGGAAGCCAAGTCAATAGCCTTGGATTTTTCCGCCGGACACGCCCGCCAGAGCTCTGGCAGGCGAGCCAGATTTTCGCCTCCCCGCAGGTTCAACCTGGCCGCTCAGTCTCGGCGTTATTGCGAGGATTGAACCTGCAAGTGCCGGTAGGGCTGCACAAAACTCCCTTCTGCGGCAAGATGGCTCGGAGTGGAATTGCGAATGCGTAAGACACAGGCGGTGCCCTGATGCTGGGCAGCCAAACACGAGAGAGGCTAGAGAAGTTGATGCAGCGTATTGCAGTTGATGTCATCACGACACGCGTGGCGTTGATGGGAGCCACCAGCTACGGGCTTGAACAGCCGAAAAGCCAGAACGGGTAATCGATGAGTGAAAATCTTCCCGTCGTATATTTGGCCCGGCACGGAGAAACGGCGTGGACAGTTACGGGGCAGCACACCGGCCTCACCGATCTGCCACTTACCGACCGCGGGGAGAATAATGCGCGACGGCTGGGTGAGCGGTTAAGCCAGTTGACCTTCACGAAGGTATTCACCAGTCCCTTGCGGCGGGCCATTCGGACCTGCGAACTGGCCGGGTTCCAATCGGTCGCTGAAGTTGATCGTGACCTGGTCGAATGGGACTACGGCGAATACGAAGGCCGACTCACGGGCGACATTGTCCGAGAACGTCCGGACTGGGAGTTGTTCCGCGACGGCTGCCCGGGTGGCGAATCGCCGCAACAAGTGGCGGTGCGGGCGGATCGCGTAGCCAAGCGCGTGCGGGCAGTGGCGGGCAATGTACTGCTATTTTCCAGCGGACATTTCCTGCGAGTACTCGCGACGCGCTGGATCGAAATCGAACCGGTGAACGGCCACTCTTTAATGCTGGGCACGGCGAGCTTGAGTGCACTGAGCTACGAAAACCGTCTCTCGCGGCCGGCGATCCGGTTCTGGAATGACACCCATCATGTGCGCACGTCAAATGGAGATGAGCGATCAACCGCTCACGAGCGTTCTGTCGCCACTCAGGAGGGAACACAATGAAAGCGACCCAATTACTTCACGACGAGGGCCAAAGTTTGTGGCTCGACAACATCACCCGCGATCTGCTGGACAGCGGCACCCTCAAACAATACATCAAAGACCTTTCGGTCACAGGACTGACCTCGAACCCGACGATCTTTGATCACGCCATCAGAAACACCTCGACCTATGATTCCGAGATCATTGAGAAGTTGCGGGATGGGAAATCGGGCGAGGCGCTCTTCTTCGAACTGGCGCTGGAAGATCTCAGCCGGGCCGCCGATCTATTTCGATCGATTCATGAAAAGACCAACGGAGTGGATGGATGGGTATCGCTGGAAGTATCGCCATTTCTTGCCTACGACACGGCCGGCACCATCGCGGCGGCGAAAGAGTTATTTGCCAGAGCGGTTCGCCCCAATCTATTCATCAAGATTCCGGGCACTGCGCAAGGTCTTCCGGCAATCGAGGAGGCCATCTTCGCCGGCATTCCGATCAACGTCACTCTCTTGTTCTCGCGCGAACAGTACCTGTCGGCGGCCAACGCGTACCTGCGTGGAATCGAACGCCGCATCGATGCCGGCCTCAATCCCCAGGTCAGCTCAGTGGCTTCGGTCTTTGTCAGTCGCTGGGATGTGGCTGTTGCAGGCCGGGTCCCTGGGAAACTTCGGGACCAGCTTGGCATCGCGATCGCTGAACGCACATACAAGGCAGCCAGCGCTCTGCTCGGCTCCCCGCGTTGGCAGCGTGTTTATAACCTGGGCGGCCGTCCGCAACGTCTGCTGTGGGCGAGCACCGGAACCAAGGACCCCAAGTCTTCCGACATTCTTTATGTCAAGGCGCTGGCTGCGCCTTTCACGGTGAACACCATGCCCGAGGCAACCTTGAAGGCCCTGGCTACCCATACGGAATTGGGCGATTTGCTGCCAGTTGACGGCGGAAATTGCGAGGAAGTGCTGGCGGAGTTTGGCGAGGCGGGCATCGACGTTGATGCGTTGGCGGCGCAGTTACAGACCGAAGGAGCCGAGTCCTTTGTGAAGTCTTGGAATGATTTGATGGCGGTCATTTCTTCTAAGGGTGCTTCGCTAAACAAAAGTGGCACCCTGAAAGCCGCCAGTTAAAAGGCACTATGCTCGTCACAGTGAGCCGCCGACCACAAATTGGAGCATGCATATGACAGCGCGGGTCGTACTACTCACCAAGCGCCGGAGAATAACGCGGACGGCGTGGGCCACCCTCGCGTCATATTGCAAGTGGGTTTCGAAGCTGCATCTGCGGCAGCTTGTCGCGGACGATCCGAAGCGGGTTGAACGTTTGGCGGTTGAGGCCGTTGGTCTTTACCTCGATTACTCCAGGAACCGCGTTACCGACGCAACGCTCCGGCTCCTTTTCACCTGGCGGAAGAGTCCGGCCTGCGGGCACGAATCGATGCCATGTTCCACGGGGAAAACATGAACCTCACCGAGAAGCGGGCGGTCTTGCACGTTGCCCTGCGTGCACCGCGAGGTGGCTCCATTGTCGTTGACGGAAAAAATGATGTGCCGGAGGTCCATGCCGTGCTCGACCTGAACTGGAGAGCTAAACGGAGCCGCAGCTTGCGCACGACAGTTCCACGAAGGACCTGATCAGGTATGACCGGAGGTCGAGGCAGTCATAAAGGAGATGAGAGATGCAACTCGGCATGATTGGTCTGGGAAGGATGGGCGCCAACATGGTGCGGCGACTCATCAATAAGGGTCACAGCTGTGTGGTGTTCGACAGGTCGCCGCAAGCAGTCCGCGAGTCAGTCACGGCTAAGGCGACCGGCGCATCTTCGCTGGCCGCGTTGGCGGAACAACTGGCGAAGCCGCGCGCAGTCTGGCTCATGGTACCGGCTGCGGTCGTGGACGAAACGATCACTGAACTACTGCCTCACTTGGAAGCGGGAGACATCCTGATCGACGGCGGGAACTCCTATTACGTCGATGACATCCGGCGAGCCAAAGAACTCACGTCTCGAAAGATCCATTATGTGGACGTCGGTACCAGTGGAGGTGTTTGGGGCCTGGAGCGGGGTTATTGCATGATGATTGGAGGAGAGAACGAGGTGGTCCAGCGCCTCGATCCGATTTTCAATGCGCTCGCACCCGGGATGGGCGATATTCCATGCACTGCGCTCGCGCCCGGGATGGACGATATTCCATGCACTGTCGGGAGAGAAGGCGGCGACGGCACAGCCCAGCAGGGTTACCTGCATTGCGGGCCGAATGGCGCCGGCCACTTCGTCAAGATGGTACATAACGGCATCGAGTACGGTGTGATGGCGGCATATGCCGAGGGTTTGAGCATCCTGCGTTCGGCCAACGTAGGCAAGCAGGCGGGCCGCGCGGCGGATGCTGAGACGACGCCACTGCGTGATCCCGGGCACTATCAGTTCGACCTGAATCTCCGCGACATTGCCGAGGTATGGCGTCACGGCAGCGTCATCGCATCGTGGTTGCTGGATCTGACTGCCGGCGCGTTGTCGCAGGATCCAAGTCTATCGAAATTTGCTGGGCGCGTTTCTGATTCCGGCGAAGGACGCTGGACGATCAAAGCCGCGATTGACGAGACCGTACCCGCCCCCGTCCTCACCTGCGCCCTTTTCGAGCGATTTAGCTCGCGGGGAGAAGCGGACTTTGCCGACAAGCTTTTGTCCGCCATGCGCTATCAATTTGGCGGACACCTGGAAAAGCCCGACCGCACAACCAGGGCTGCTTAAGGAGATGACCATGGCCAACTCCCGTTCCGATGCGTTCGTTTTCTTTGGGGCAACCGGCGATCTGGCGTACAAGAAGGTGTTCCCTGCCCTGCAGGCGATGGTGAAACGCGGCCACCTCGATGTGCCGGTAATAGGTGTTGCCAAAGCCGGTTGGACGCTCGAACAGTTCAAGGCGCGCGCCCTCGACAGCCTTGCAAAGCATGGCGGAGTCGATGCTGCGGCGTTCCAGAAGCTATCCAGCCTGCTTCGCTATGTTGATGGAGACTACCAAGACCCGACAACTTTCGAGGCGCTCGGCAAAGAAATGGGAACCGCGCAACGGCCGGCCCACTATCTGGCGGTTCCTCCCACCGTGTTCGAAACTGTCGTGGAAAACCTAAAGCACTGTGGCTGCGCCACAGAGGCTCGGATCATCGTCGAGAAGCCATTCGGTCACGACCTGGAATCGGCACGACACCTCAATCAGGTCCTTCTGCGGCACTTCGATGAACCTGCAATTTTCCGGATCGACCATTACCTGGGGAAACGGCCGGTGCAGAACATGCTCGTGTTTCGCTTCGCAAACGCGTTCATGGAAGCGTTCTGGAACCGAAACTATGTCGAGAGCGTGCAGATTACCATGGCCGAAGATTTTGGCGTTCAGGGCCGCGGCGGCTTCTACGATCAAACCGGCACAATCCGCGATGTCATCCAGAATCACTTGTTTCAGGTGCTCTGCAATCTGGCGATGGAACCTTCGGTAGGATTGGATAGCGAATCTATTCGCGACGAGAAGGTCAAAGTGCTGAAAGCAATTCCGGCGCTGGATGAGAGAAACGTCGTCCGCGGACAGTTTCGCGGGTATCTCGACGAAAAAGGAGTGGCGCCGGATTCGAAGGTGGAGACCTTCGCTGCGCTCCGACTCGACATCAATTCATGGCGCTGGCAAGGCGTACCGTTTTACATCCGCGCAGGGAAATCTTTGCCCGTCACCTCCACGGAAATCGTCTGCAGGTTGCGGAAGCCGCCGACTGAGATCCCGGCGGATGTTCTGCACTCGAATTATCTACGGTTCCGGATCGGCCCGGACATTTCAATCGCGATGGGCATGACGGTGATGGGGCCGGGGGAGAAGTTGGCCGGTCAACCGGCGGAGATGATCGCCAGCAAATCGCCCGACGCCGAGGAAATGGATGCCTATGAACGAGTGCTGGGAGAT